>Ga0210403_10000470_pt1 | contig 42357 bp, 32 predicted proteins | sample IncBWC19MmetaG_FD_150863 | JGI IMG/M metagenome (GOLD analysis project Ga0210403, IMG submission 150863) | Forest soil microbial communities from Barre Woods Harvard Forest LTER site, Petersham, Massachusetts, United States - Inc-BW-C-19-M | ecosystem: Environmental > Terrestrial > Soil >...
CTGCATGCAAGGATGTACCTGGGGCTCCGGTCAGTTCTGTTCGCTTCGATAACGAGATCAATTCCATAGTCGAACAGGCCGTCGGATTGCTTGGCGACACCGAGGCATCCCAGATCTTGCGCGATTCCTACCGCACGGGCGAAACCCTTGGCAGCGCTTTCGCGCGTCTCTATGCGCGCGTCTTCGCCGAATGGGGCGTCATTCTGCTGGATCCCTCGGATCCTGAATTTGCCCGCGTCGCAGAGCCAATCTATCGTGCTGCGATAGAACGCGCTGACGAACTTGCTGCCAGGCTCGTTGACCGAGGCCGGCAACTTGAAGCCGCAGGCTATCACCAGCAGGTAAAGGTCGCCGAGTCTTCAGTGCTGTTGTTTACCACCAGGCAGGGTGCGCGTACATCCATCTCGCGACGCAGGAATGGAGATGTTACTGAGTTTGTGATCGACGGCGAGGCCGCAGCCGAGAAGCTTTCGTCAGCGCAACTGCTTGCGGAAATCAGTTCGCGTCCGGAGCGATTCAGCTCCAACGTGCTGCTGCGACCTATCATGCAGGATTTTCTCCTGCCCACACTCGCCTACACTGGGGGCGCCGCCGAGGCTGCCTACTTCGCCCAAGCGGGCGTGGTGTACGAAGCACTTCTTGGCCGCGTAACTCCGATCATGCCGCGCTTCTCTGCCACCATCGTGGAGCCAAAAGCCCAGCGCCTGATCGAGAAGCATGAGTTAACAATTACAGATGTGTTTGAGGGGCCTGAAGCTCTGCGGCAGCGGATCGCTGCCAAGCAGTTGCCACGCGATCTCCAGGCGGCTTTTCAGGCGGCGAAGAAATCCTTCGAGGAGAACTTCTCTGTGGTGAAGAGTGAGTTGGAGAAGCTCGACAAGACGCTGGTCGACGCCGCCGAGACCTGCCACTCGAAAATGCAGCATCAGTTAGAGAAGCTCTACGCGCAGGCGGCGCGCGCCGAGGCGCTGAAGGGCGAACTGGTAAGCCGCCACGCCGAAGGCCTCAGCCAGGCCCTCTACCCGAACAAGGGCCTACAGGAACGCACCATTGGAGGCGTCTACTTCCTGGCGCGGTACGGCCAGGACCTGCTGCATCAGTTGTATGAAATCATCAACTCCAGCTGTCACGATCACCAGGTCGTCGAACTGTAGTTCCAACCGCGACCTTCAGTGGGGCAACAGGACTTGAATTTCTTTTCTTAGCTGCTCGTACGCGGCGTCACTAAAAGATCCGTGCATTTGTTGAACGATCTTCCCAGAGGGGTCAAGCACTACAAGGTAAGCGTCATCAGGCTCTTTGTAGTTGACCAGCCTCTTCAATTCCGATTCACCCTGAAGTATGGGGACGAAATGGTGGCGCATATTCTCCTTGATGCCTTTTTTCATCCCTGAAATCACCATGCCACGAACGAAGCGCGGCACATCTTCGAGCACAGGCAGTTGATACAGCGCGAATCCTGCTTGCTTGCCGAATTCTGAGAAGACCTTTTCGCCCCATGCGCTCGTGGGTCCTTTCGATGCCTTCGTGAATCCGAACACAAGCACTGCGACCTTTCCCTTCGCATCGTCCGGCAGCATTACCTTCTGTTCAGCAAAGCTCTCGCCCTCAATGCGAGGCATCGGCAGTTGAGCGTACGCCCATCCCGAAAAGAAAACGGCGAGCAAGCAATAAAGCTGAGCGGCCCTGAATTCGTTTTGCATGGGTAGCGCCGGCCTCTGGCCGGCTGTCGCGAGGACATCTTGCCCTCGCGATGCTCGTAACACTACCTACTCTCGCTAGTTGCGAGATAAGTGCCCAACCCAATCATGATCGCCCCTGTAACGGTTCGTTGGCGTCGGCGGAATGTGGCCGAAGCCCGAATCCGCTCTCCCAGCGGCCCGGCCATAGCGATCACGATCAAGTCTGCGGTTGTGTTCAGCACGACCGAGATCGTTCCCAGCGTCACGAACTGCAAAAACACGTGCCCGCTTCCGCGAACCACGAATTGCGGAATGAACGACAGAAAGAACAGCGCAGTTTTCGGATTGAGGACTTCAGTCGCGACGCCTTGCCAAAGCGCATTGCGGGCGACTTTGACGTTCTGCGGAATTTGGTCACCGGCCCTCGTTTTCTTGCGCGCATCGAGAATCATCCTCACGCCTAGAAAGCAGAGATACGCTGCGCCAACGTACTTCACCGTGGCAAACGCCATGGCGGACTTGGCAAGAATGATGGAGATGCCTAAAGCGGCGGCGAACACGTGAACCATTCCGCCCAGGAAGGTTCCAAGCGCCGACAGCACGCCCTCGCGCTTTCCGCCCGCCAGGCTGCGCGCGAGAACATAAAGCATGCCTGGCCCAGGAGCAACGGCCAGCAACACCGCTGCGGTCAGAAAAAGAAAGAATCGTGTCTCATTGAACATGACAACCCCACCTTGTTGAGATAACCCATCTACTTCGCGAGCCACCTTTCCAGTTCCGCGAGTGATTCCACGCGAGGCAGCTCGCGGCCCCGATACGCCCCGGAAACATCGAACAGCAGCGCGTCCATTCCCGCGTTGTGTGCCCCAATGTAGTCCACCGAATACACATCGCCAACGTAAAGGCTCTCAGCAGGATCAGCCTTCATCCCGCGCAGCGCAGCCGCGAAGATTTCCGGATGCGGTTTCTCATGCCCGACATTACCCGAGTCGGTGATGCTGGCGAAGCAGTCGCAGATCCCGCAACGGCCAAGCACCGCGTCGATGCGGCCATCTGCATTCGAGATCACCGCAATCGCGTAGCGCTCACGAATTCGATCGAGGGCTTCGCGTGTGCCGGGCAGAATCTGGTCCCAATTGGCAGAGTTCTGTGTGTTCTCGACCAGTTGGTCGCGCACACTCGCATCGAATGCGTTCTGTTGATTCAGCAGGTGAGTGTGAAACGTCCACCAGAAACCGTGATCGATCTTGCTGCTGATCAAGCCTTGGTCGAATTCTTGCTTGGTACGACGCTCCAGTGCCTGCCACTCCTCAAGGCTGGGATGCTTTTCCGCCGCGATCGGCGCCAGCAAGCGCGCGCGGTTAGGAAAGAGCAGCGTGTTACCCACGTCGAAGAAGATGAAACGGCGATTCGCCATCAGTCCATATTACCGAACGTCGCCCGTGGACGCCCGCTGGTTGAGAGATTGACGATGCGTCCCGATGACGATGTAATATCGAGTGCTCAACCATTCTGACAGGGGATACTAACGCTCGATCCGATGGCAATCGCTTTCGTCTCAGGGTTTGCTCGAACCACGCGTGCGGTGCTGGCAATGTATCCGATGGGGCGCGCCTCGGCCGCGATGTTGCCTGGAGTGGCGGTGGCGCTTTTCTCGCGCGAACCGCGACAGGACATCTACAACATTCTCTGGGCGGTTGTGTTCGGCTTTGCCACGCTGAACATTCTGAGCCTGGCAACCCGACGCATGGAACCGGGCCGCCGCCGCATGACATTCGGGGAGTTTTTGGCCGTGATGGTTGTCGTGGTCTCGGTATTCCTGCTGGGTTGGGAGATGCTCAACGTCTTCCACATTTTCCCTATCAAGCTTAAGCATTAGAACGATTTACCCGCCACGGCCTGGAGATTTCCACAGATGTTCCTGAAGGAACACTTTTCTTACGGATGTGTACGTACAACATTATAAGTACGAAGTAAGTACATGCTGCTCAGGAGTATAGGAGTGAAAATCAATTTCAATTTGCCCGCGGTTGAGAATGCCAAGACTGGCGGTGCGGTCGTTGCCCAGTCTGATCGATTTTGCGGTATGATTCGCGTAGATGGCCAAGAAACCGCCCAATTTTGAAGTGACTTGTCCGTGCTGCAGTGCCGTGCTGAAGATCGACACTGAGACCGCGTCTGTCATCGCTCATACGCCTGCGGTCAAACCGAAGACCTTCGCCGACATGGAAGCCGCGGCCAAGGCTATGCGCGAGCAGGACAGCCGGCGGGAGTCGATATTTCAGCAGTCGGTGGAGGCGCAAAAGCACGCTTCCGACCTGCTCGAGAAGAAGTTTCAGGAAGCGGTCAAGAAAGCGAAAGAGTCTCCCGACACGGGCAAGCCGATTCGCGACTTCGACCTCGACTGATTCATGCCCGCACCCACTCGTCCGCTTCTGCTCGGCCATCGCGGCGCGCGCGCCGTCCGATCTATTCCTGAGAACACACTGGCGTCCTTCGATCGCGCCCTTGCGGACGGGTGCGATGGATTCGAATTCGATGTGCGGCTCACCGAGGACGAGGAGGCTGTGGTGTGCCACGACGCGAAGGTCTCCGGATATGAGGTTTCACGCACGCCGGCGAAGCAGCTTTCCCGGTTGCCGCGGCTACGGGATGTGCTCCAGCGCTACCGCGATTCCTTTCTCGATATCGAGTTGAAGGTTAAGGGGTTGGAGAGAATTACGCTCGACCTGTTCTTGAGGCACAAGCCGCGCCGGGGATTCGTTGTCTCCTCTTTTCAGCCCGGAGCGCTCAAATCGGTGCATGCCCTGGACGCTACCGTTCCACTCGGTCTGATCTGTGAGTTCACGACTCAACTCCGCCTTTGGGGCGAACTTCCGGTCCAGTATGTGATTCCCCACCACGCATTGGTTGACGCCGAGTTGATTCGCAAAATAAAGGGAGCCGGAAAGAAAATTCTTGTCTGGACGGTCGATGCGCCCGCGGATATGAGGCGCTTCGCAGACCTGGGCGTTGACGGCATCATCTCCGACGATGCGAGCCTGCTCTGCCGGACGATAGGCGCGCAGCAATCGAAAGAAACCGAAACTTGAGTGTAAACGCTGGTTTGCGACAGTTGTCCGGCTCAGTTGGGGAGAATCTCCTTCTTGGTAACCGGTGCATCGAGGTAGTCGGTGTCGTATATTACGGCGCTGCCGAAGCTGCGATCGGTTGCAGACGTTAGCTGCTGGTCACTGAACCATTGTGGCTCGTTCTCTCTTACCTTGTGAAAGCCTGGAGGCTTCCTAAGGTGTCTTATTCTTGGCGACCAGATTACCGCTGAGGCGTCCCAACTGACGAAAAATCGCCTTTGCGCTCACAGCCCCCCTGCCATCCCTAACACCTTCTCAACCGAGCAGTACTTCACCCTATACTGGAAAGAAACGATCAGGGAGGCATGCGTTGTGTTACCGACCTCCTTCAAAGGACTTCATGGCCGCGCTCATTGACGCGATTAGTGTCAAACGGAAGACGTTTTTTGAGTTTGAAAACACTCCCTTCTGTTGCCTGGAAGCAGAAGTGAACACGCCCACCGCTCGTGGCGGCCAAACCCTGGTACGCCTGAAGATGCGCAACCTTCTAACCAATGCGGTCTTTGAGAAGACCTTCAAGGCGAGTGACAAGTTCAAGGAGCCAGACCTCGAGTCGGTACAGGCTTCCTACCTGTATAGCGATGGGGATGGTTCTCATTTTCTGGACCAGGAAAGCTACGAGACCCTTACCCTGAACGGCCAGATGGTCGGGGATGCATTGGACTTCCTGATCGAAGGCGCATTGGTTGAGCTGCGCAAGTTCAACGGCAATCCGATTGGTTTAGAGCTGCCAATATTCGTCGAGCTGGTCGTTGCCCAGACGGAACCGGCAGTTCGAGGTGACGCGTCGGGCGGCGGGACCAAGGCAGCCCGGCTGGAGACGGGCCTCGAAATCCGCGTGCCCCTTTTCATCAAAGAGGGCGAAAAGGTGAAAGTGTCCACAGAGAACCGGGAGTTTGTAGGGAGAGCATGAGTCCGTTCGCTACTGCGCGCCAGCGGCGATTGCATTTCCCGACGAAAGCGCGGTCTTGGCTTCTTTGATGCCGGCCTGGATCAATGTCTCCCAGTCGAGATGCGGGATGGGTGATGCCGCGGCTGCCTGATAAATTGCCAGAGCATCTTTTGGACGGTTCAATTTCTTCAGGCAGAGCCGTGCGGCGCTGAGCTGCGCTGTCAACGATTGCCGGTCGGCCGGATAGGCCTTCGCCAGTTCCTGATATTCCGCGAAAGCGCGCTCGAACTCCTGCATCTCTTCGGCGCCCTTGCACAGCTCGAGCCAGGTGGGAGCCGGCATTTTGCTGCCGCCGTTGTCGATAAATTCGGCATAGTCCTGAAACGCCGCTTCGATCTGATGAGCTTTCAAGTGCAGCGCGCAGGTCTTGACGGTCGCATCAAGAAACGATTTCGTGTCGCTCTGGCGGGTGTAAATCTGCCGCAGCAGAGCCCAGGCATCGAGCGAATTCGGGTTAGCGGCGACATAGCTGGTGAGCGTTGCCTGAGCGTCGGGGAGTTGGCCGTGCTCCATCATCGAACTGGCCTGCTCGAGCTCGGCGTCGTTGGTCCACGCGAGATCCTCCTCGATGGCCTTGTTCGCTTTCTGCTCGATGCCGGAATAGCGGATCGCAACCGCGGCGAGCGCTCCGAAGACAAAGCCGCCGACGTGCGCCCAATGCGCCACGCTGCTGACCGATCCAAACAGGGTCCCGTAGAGGATTTCGATCCCGAGCCACAGCGGCAGGAGCCAATACGCAGAGGCCTTGAAGCGCCACAGGCGAAACGGATTGCCGGTGCGCAGAAGCCGCAGCATGCTGAACCACCAGATCCACGCCATCTCGATCTTCATCTTGGGGAAGCGGACCAGGAACGCTCCCATCAGCGCGGCCACGGCTCCCGACGCGCCAAGCGTAGGAGTGATGCTGCCCGGGTTGAGCCAGGCGTGGAATTGCAGCGCTGCCGCGCCCGCGATCAGATAGAACACCGGGTACAGCCAACGTCCCCAAACATCTTCCAGCACGAATCCGGCGAGCCACAGGAACCACATGTTGCCGATCAAGTGCATCCAGCCGCCGTGCAGGAAATTGGCGGTCAGATAGCTAAGGGCGCTGGGATGCGCCGGAATGAATGCGTATTGCTCGGTGATGGAAGTCGACGAGAGTGCCACGTACTTTTCGTTCAGAGAATCCATTTCTTCCTGCAGTTTCTCGGGATCCTCCATCAGCTTGATCTTGGCGTCGTAAGCGTTGATGACGTCGCGGTAGGGGCTCTGCACCTGCTTCCACTGATCCGGATGACTCTTCTTGAACCCCTCGACCAGCCGCTCTTCGTCCGGATGCATCTTCAGTTCAGGATGCACCGCGGCCAGGATGAGGATGTCAGACTTCACCTCGCCCAATTGCGGCGCCTCATCGCTCATCGACATCGTGGTGAAGAGGAAAACGACCGTGTTGATGGCGATCAGGGCCAGCGTGACTACTGGCCAGCGGCGGGCCGCCATGTTTTCGTGCTTGATGGGAATTAACATCGCACTGCCCTCGACGCAGAAATTCCATTGTGTCGGCGACAGTGTAGAGGTGGAACGAGGCCTTTCCCAGATGACTCACGGTCGTGTCCAAACCTTTAGTAACCAGCGGGGACCGGGCTGATCTGATGAAGGTCTGGTCGGTAGTCATCGGGCGTTGGTTGTGCCGAGGGCTTAGGCCAAGGGATAAGATCAGGCGCCCAAGGAGTGGAATTGCGAATATTACGTCGATCAAAGCCGAGCTATCAAATGTTTGTGCGGCGGGGGCCGGTCATGGTTTCGGGTGATCTGCGGTGTAGGGATGGCAGCAGGGATCCTTAGCGGGCGTGAATTCCATGACTTCGACTCGGGTGCCGTCGGGATCGTAGACATCGATGCTCCACTTGCCGTCGCGCCCAATTTCCGGTCCGTCGAGTTTTTCCACGCCGTTCTGGTGCAGTTGGCCTGCAGCGGATTGAATTTTCTCCACGCCCAGCGAGAAATGATTTTGCACACCGCGCTCCTTGGCGTCTGCCTTGGCAGGAATGTTGAGCATGTACTCGATCCAGTCGGTGCCGTCGGGGACCTGAATTTCCCACCAGTCGTCGCCGGCATCCTTGAAACCACCATGCCAGTACGGACGGAAGCCGAGCACGTCCCTGTAGAAGCGATCTTCGGCCACGCGATCCCTGACGATGAAGCCAGCGTGCAGCATGCGCGTGCTGAGCTTTCCCGCGGGGGCTTTGGACCCAGTGAGAGGGTGAAGCTGCACGAAGGCGATGGGATTACCTTCGGGGTCGTGCAGCGAGAAATAGGCGACCGAGTTGATGTCCCGGGCGACGGGGCCAACCGCGACGTTATGGGCAAGGAGGTAGGTGCGCATCCGGCCAATGTCGGGTGTGGCAAACGCGATTTCGAAAAGAAGGTTTGGGGGTGGAGCAACAGGTGCTTCGGACAATAGAACTTGCTGGCGATCGCTAAGGATGAAACACGGGCGCGTCATGCCCGTGCAGCCTCCGCTGCGTGCTGGTAAGCCGAGCATTCGGCTGTAAAAATCAGCGGACTTGCGAAGATCGGTGGAATAGATGCGGACGTGCGCGATGCCCGTGATGGGAGGGCGCGTGGGCTGGTCCTGAGCAACAAGCGGGGCAGCGAGGCAAAGGCCGACGTGACATGCGAGCAGGAAGAACGAGGTTCGATTCATTTGTGCCTCAAGGGATTCTGACATGGAATTGAGTCGTGCCCTGCCCAATGGAGCAAATTCATGTTAGTGATCTTGGTCGTGCGTATTTGGTTTTCCAAACGATCCACCTCGGTTGCTTCGATCTTAGTCCGAATGCCTTTCGACGCGGATGGGTTCTGTGCATAGCACGATACTCCCAGCACTAGCGGACGCGACATAGGTCTTACCCGAGAGGGTCGGTGAGATCGTATAGCCATCATTGAGAACTGTCCATTCAGGCGACCCGACATCCTGCGCCGTGCGTGGCCAAGATTTTTGAGATGACCGTGGCTCGACTCACTTCCCATCTCTAACTCGTGGCCCAATGGCGGCCTTGCGTGCTATGGGGTTCGGATGGCATAGATCGCACACAGGATCCACTGCATCGCGCAACCATGAACTTCAACTGACAGCGGGAGCAAGCAGCAAGAACAGGAGTCCTTCCACAGTACTTGAGAACCGAAAATCCACTTCATTCACAACGGCGGTGAGAGTTTGACGCGGACTTGGCCGCTTTAGAACAGAATGCGCGGCCTGCGGAAAACAAAACCGGTTAATGAGATGACTATTAATCCGCCGCTGCTTCCAGGGCGGATCCGATGCGGGCAGGGCGCTGTAGGAAGGCGGCGCGTTCGGTTTCAAACTGCTCGAGATTTGCTCCGAACTCCTGCTCTCTCCATCCCATGACGGCGCCAATGCGCAAAGCCGCTTCGCGGCTGCAGGATTCGGACCAGCAAGCGCCCAGCGCGACGGGCACGCGCCTCAGCAGCACGTCGCCCAGAGTGACGGCATATTCGTTCCGATAGGCCTCGACGACTTCCGCCACAATGTGTGAGGTGTGTGGACAGATGGGCGCCCGAAGATCTGCGCCGACCAAGGCCATGCGGGCGATATCCATGGCATGCTGGCCGTGCCATTCCATCATGCCGCGGGCGGTTTCCTCACTGACCGAACCGGCGCGCGCGATTTCGATGACTTCCTGATCGAGCATAGGATCGAGTGAACTGCCCGGACCGACTGCCACGGTCTTCGGTTCGTCAACCGAGATCCCAATCTTGCGTGCGCACTCGCGGGCGAGGGAAGCGGCGGTAGTGAGCTTTCCGCCGATCACGGAGATCATGCGCGAGGCACCCTCGTCAGTGTGGTCGTGCAGGAAATGACGGCGCGTCACGGCAGACGGCTTGTCACCCGGCGAGTTCGGCAGCGGCCGGATTCCTGCGAAGGCGTATTTGATGTCGTGTGCTGAAATCTTTGCTTTGGGAAACAGCCCGGCCGCGGTTTGCAGCAAGTATTCGATTTCCTGCTGAGATGCCGAGGTCTTTCCCGGATCACCGCTATCAGGCACTTCGGTGGTGCCGACAAGAATCTGCTCATTCCACGGCAGCACAAAGACGGGGCGTCCGTCGGCGGCTTCGGTGTAGAGGGCGGCGGTGGGAGCTCCGGAGAATCTCGGCAGAACGATGTGCGATCCGCGCACGCCACCGATCATCGGTTTCTTCGTGCGCACAGTCGAGCGCTGGCAAATGCGGTCGGCCCAGGGTCCGGTGCAATTGATAACCCAGCTGGCGTCAACCCGTTGATCCTTTCCCGTGGTGCGGTCGCGCAAGAGTACTCCGCGCGCGCGTCCCTGACCGATATCGACGGCTAGCACTTCGCAGTGATTTCGGACCACCGCGCCGGCGGCCGCAGCTTCGAGCATCCACTCTGCGACTAGGCGTTCGGGAAATTCGCACTGCGCGTCTTCGAAGTTGAGCATCAACCATTGGTGGCCGGCATCAAGCGCGCGTTGCACGCGAGCCATCTCCATCTCGCTCAGATCAGGGGACCTTTTCTTGGCCATGCGCTGGTACAGCCAGAGTCCGGCGCGCACCTTCATGGCGCTGCGCTGGCTGTCCTCGTTCAGCAAAAACAGAAAGTGTATGGGGTGTACCAGGTGAGAGCGTTCGCGGAGCAGACGTTCACGCTCGCGCACCGATTCGCGTACCAGATCCAGTTCGCCGTGCTCCAGGTATCGCAGGCCGCCATGGATGATGCGCGTCGATCGGCTGGTAACGCCGGAGGCGAAATCGTTTTGTTCGACCAGCAGAGTGCGCTTGCCGGCTCGGGCGCACTCGCGCGCGATAGCCACTCCATTGATGCCACCGCCGATGACCGCCACCTGAAAGTGCTGGCCTTCCAGCGAGGATCGAGGTTTTATGGCTAAGGTCATGTATTTACGCCAGATACAGATGTCTCGCCGAACGGCATGAAAATCCTTTTGCCCGGGAGAACACGTTAACCTGTGTTCATTTTGCGCCATTGGAAGAAAGAGATGTAGGTGACGATGGTCCATTCGACTCTGGCGCAAAACCATCCCCTGAAATGATACCGAAAGTAACGTCGTAGCGCAGGACTTGGCATGGGTTCGTTGATGAGCCGCGGCATGAAACATGTTTGAAAGAAATCAAAATCCCCACCCTGTCGCAAACTGCGCGACAAGGGTGGGGCCCGCTCGAGCTTCAGATCTTCGCACCAGGGGTGGATGCGGTGGTTTTCAGTGCGGTTGGCATCCGATCACAGCGCTGACGGCGGGGGAAATTGGCGTGCGTTGCTTCGCGCCTCCGCTGTCATTTACATTGGTTGCCGAATGCCCACCACAGGAGAGCGCTTCGAACGAGCGGTCGCCATCATGGAACGTCTAAGGGCTCCCGGCGGCTGTCCCTGGGATCGGGAACAGACCTTCGATTCCATCAAGCCCTATACGCTGGAAGAGACCTACGAAGTGCTGGAGGCGATCGATAATCGCGACTGGCCTGAACTCGCCGGGGAACTAGGCGACTTGCTGCTGCAGGTTCTCTTCTATGCCGAAATGGCGAACGAACAATCTTCGTTCTCGATTGATGATGTTCTCGACCGGCTTTCCAGCAAGCTGATCAACCGGCATCCGCATGTGTTCGGGGACGTGAAAGCCGATACTTCGGATCAGGTCAAGCGCAATTGGGAAGCTTTGAAGCATGAAGAGCGGAAGAAGAAAGTGGGAAGCGAGGAAGCCGGAGCAAAATCGGAGAAGCGTTCGATCCTTGCGGGGGTCTCCTCGAAGATGCCTTCGCTGCTCGAGGCGCAAAAGCTCAGTTCGCGCGCGGCACAGATTGGATTTGATTGGCCCGACGTTGAGGGGCTCTTTGACAAACTCCACGAGGAAACTGAGGAATTGCGCGAGCACCTGAAAGAGTTTCCTTCCCCGGGACCCCATCCACAGGGACGAGGCGTTGCCTCGTCTGGCCGCACCGTGGTCCCCGAGCCGTTGCAAGCGCGGCTGGAGGAAGAAGTCGGCGATTTATTCTTCGTCCTGGTGAACATCGCCCGCTATCTCTCCGTCGATCCAGAGTCTGCTCTGCGCAAGACCAATCGCAAGTTCCGGCGACGCTTTCAATGGATGGAGGCGCGACTTCATGAAGCGGGCCGCTCCGCCGATGTTGCTCCGATGGAAGAACTCGAATCGTTATGGCAACAGGCCAAAGCTCACGAACAGGACGCAGGGGAGAAGAGCGCGTGAGCGCGGCGACCGTCGAACTCCGGCGATGTCACGGGATTGAAGAGTTTCGCGCGTGTGTCGCCTTGCAGAAGGAAGTCTGGAATTTCACTGATGCCGAACTCGTCCCGTTGCGCATGTTCGTGGTTGCCGACAAAGTGGGCGGCCAGGTCATGGGCGCGTTCGACGGCGACTTGATGGTCGGGTTTGCATTGTCCGTCCCTGGAACGCGCACAGGACACGTCTATCTTCACTCTCACATGCTGGCGGTGCGCAAAGACCATCGCAACAGCGGCCTGGGGCGACGTCTGAAACTGATGCAGCGAGAAGATGCGATGGCACGCGGGATTGAGCTGATCGAGTGGACGTTTGATCCTCTGGAAATTAAGAATGCCTATCTGAACCTCGAAAGGCTGGGCGCGATTTCGCGCCGTTATAACATCAACCAGTACGGCATCACGTCGTCTCCTCTGCAAGGAGGGCTCCCCAGCGATCGGCTGATTGCGGAATGGTGGCTGAAATCGAAGCGTGTGGAGACGTTACTGGAAAAAGGGAAGAACCCTGCGATTCAAGCCGAGTCCTCTATTTCAGTTCACGCCCAGATCTACGACTGGAAAGCGGCTGCCGAGACGCGGGCCAAGGCGCAGCAGGTGCAGGAGCGTAACCGCGAGCAGTTCTTGCGCGCCTTTAGCCACGGATTAGCCGTTTTGGGCTATGAGCGCGACGCAGAGGGTAATGGCAAATTTTTGCTGGGGCGTTGGGACGAGAAGTGGTCGTATGCATCAGAGCCTTGAAACATGAAAATCGAAGCGATCACGCTGCGCGAGATCCACATGCCGCTCGTCCATTTTTTCGAGACGAGCTTCCACCGTCTTTACCATCGCCGCATTCTTCTCGTCACCGTACACAGTGAGGGCGCCGACGGCTGGGGAGAGAGCGTGGTTGGGGAAGATCCGTTCTACAGCAGCGAATGGGTCGACAGCGCGTGGCCTACGTTGACGCAGTATCTGATTCCGGCGCTGCTCGGGCAGAAGATCGATTCCGGGCGCGAATGTCCGGCCTTCTTTGCCAGAGTTCGCTCGCATCGCATGGCCAAAGCGGCCCTCGAAAACGCCGTTTGGGATGCTGAGGCGAACCAGAAAAAGCTGCCGCTGTGGAAGTTGCTTGGCGGAACGCGCCGGGAAATCCCGTGCGGCGTTTCCATCGGAATTCAGGATTCCGTAGAGCAATTGCTCGACAAGATTCAGACTGAACTCGCAGCTGGCTATCGCCGCATCAAGGTCAAGGTCAAGCCCGGCTGGGATCTGAACGTGCTGGAACGGATTCGCTCGCGCTGGGCTGATATCACCTTGAGCTGCGACGCGAATTCTGCCTACACGCTCGATCAGGTCGAGCACCTGCGCAAGTTCGACCAGTTCAACCTACTCATGATCGAGCAGCCTTTGTGGAACGATGACATTTACTATCACGGGCGCCTGCAGAAAGAATTGCGCACCGCTATCTGCCTCGATGAATCTATCGTCAGCGTGCGCAGCGCGGCTTTTGCCGTCGAAACTGGCGCCTGCCGCATCATCAACGTCAAAGTGGGACGCGTGGGCGGATTCTCCGAGGCGCTGAAGATTCACGACCTCTGCCACGCCCACAACATTCCAGTCTGGTGCGGAGGCATGCTCGAAACCGGCATCGGGAGGTCGCAGAATATCGCTCTTTCGACTCTGCAAAATTTCAGCTTGCCCGGAGACGTGTCTGCGTCGAAGCGCTATTGGAAGGAAGACATCGTCGATCCGGAGATTGAAGTCTCTCCCGCAGGGATGATCGCCATCACCGACCAGGCAGGGACGGGTTACCGGGTCAACCCGGATTTGATCGACAAGCTCACAGTAAGAAAAGAGACGCTGCGGGCCTGAGCCTCTTGGTGTGTAGCCCCGGACGCCCTCGTCCGGGGTTGCGCGCGAAAGCGCGCAATGGAGCAGCCGCCAGCATTCAGTCATGTGGGGCGACCCAATCGGGTGACCCAATCACGTCGGGCTCTCCACGCGTTCGCACGCTCCCTTCGCTTCGCTCAGGGTCGCGGGGCGGACGAAGGCGTCCGCCCCTACACTATCTCTGGTCCTTCTTCGCCGCCGGCGGCTCCGGTTCGTGATTGTGTGCTAGTTTCTCTTGCTCGGTCTTCAGGATGTCCACCGCTTTGGCGAAGGTCAGATCGTCGGGCACACGATGAAAGTCGCTGAGTTTCTCGTCCGAGATCATGCTGATCCCTTTGAACAAGAGAATCTTTCCTGTGATCTGCAGGTTCATCGCGGTGATCTCCCAGTCTCCGTCGCCGACGTCCGCCTGCTGCACGCGGAAGTGCCCGCCTTTATCGAGGTGACCGAAGATACCCCACCCGAATGAAACTTCACGAAACAGCGTGCCATCGATTCTGGCGATCCGATGTGCGGTGGTATCAATCAGCAGGTATCCCTGCATACCCTCGAGCACCTGCTCCACTCTTGATGGAGGCGAGTATGCCGGATTGGGCGTGAATTCCAATCTCACCAGTTCGTCTCCAGTTTTTCCCGAGTCCGGCCCGCCGGTTTCGGCGCCTGCGTATTTGTAGCGGAAGGCATCGGGTAGGGACTTTACGATGCGAAGCGTGCGGTCAGCATCTTCTTTCTCCCGCGCCTGTTTCTTTCGCAGTTGTTCGGGATTGCCTGCCAGCCAATTCAAGTGATCCATTTCAGATTGTTGCTGCTGCGGAGTGAGGGGCTGGTCGTTGATCGCAATCATCATCCCCGCCATTGCGTCTTTGGTTTCGACGTAAAGCCTGGTCTGTGATCCCTTAGGCGTGTGTTTTCGGGATCGGAACATCTGCTTTCGCGAAGGCTGATTGGCGGCGGCAATTTCCTGTGCTACCGTCTGGCGGACCAGTTCATTGGGAGAAATGTGCGGCGTACCCTCCTGGCCGTGAACCAGGACCGGGGTAAGGGAACAGATCGCGATGCAAATCGCGACTTTGTTTCGCCGGCCAAGCATGCACGATTAGTGTAGCAATCGCCCCCAAGAGGTTGCAGATGCAACTTCTAATGCACTTTCCAATCAGATGCCCGCTCACGCTGGCTTGCCGCCCAGTCTGAGAGTTGGGTATAGTCGATGCAGCGGCACGCGTCCCGGTAAACCTGCCTTCCCAGAATTCCGGTAAGCAGTATCCGCTTCCAATAAAGGAGAACATCATGAGTGCTCCGTTGTCGGCAGACTTGGCGCAGATTGGCAAATCCGTGGTCATCAAAGGTGAGTTGTCGGGCAGCGAAGACCTTTACGTCGATGGTCAAGTAGAGGGCAGTATCTCGCTGAAGAGCCACAGTTTGACCGTGGGACCGAATGGGCAGGTGAAAGCTTCGGTGGAAGCCAAGGGAGTCGTGGTGCAGGGAAAGCTTGAGGGCAACGTGCAGGCGAGTGATCGCGTCGAATTACGCAAGTCGGCCGTGGTCACGGGGGACATCAGCACGCAGCGCATCGCTATTGAGGAAGGCGCTTATCTGACGGGTAAGGTCGACATTTCGGGCAAAGCCGAGAAGGCCGCAGGAAAGTAACTACTTGCAGAGCGCATCGCAGGTTAAAGTTTTAGTTGCAAAAGTTATTTCAAGTCCCAGAGCACTCGCTGCCTCGGACGTACCGGAGTAGGTCTGATGGCAACGGTGGCGCAGAACTTCATGAAGCTTTTTCGCGGTTCATCGAACAGCTCACAGGCGGAGACCCCGCAAGGACCGCCAAAACTGACGCGCCGCTCCAGCGGCCTTGGCGAACTCGCGCGTCTATGGGAGTCCGAAACACCGCTCTGCGTTCTCGATCTCGGCTCGACCTCCCCTACCAACATCACCTTCTTTACTGGACGCGCACACAAGATCTACAGCGAAGACCTTCTGGTGGCTTCGACAGAACCCCATCTTGTCATCAAAGATGAGCAGGGCAGTGTGACGCTGGATAGCCGCAAGTTCTTGGCCGATAACCTGCTCTACCCGGCCGCACACTTTGATGTCGTGCTCTGCTGGAACTTAGCCGACTATCTCGATGAGAGCCTGGTGCGTCCGGTCATGGGGCGTCTATGGTCCGTGCTGAAGCCGGGCGGGATGTTGCTTGCTTTCTTCCACACCAAGGATGCCGGGCCGGACTCTCCCTGCTACCGCTTCCACATTGTCGGCAAAGATACGTTGGAAATGCAGAAGATCGTGATGCGTCGCGAGGCGCGCCGCGGACCGACTGGAGCCATTCACACCGCCATCATCGACGGCTTCCGCCTGCAGCGGGTCTTCAATAACCGCCACATCGAAACCCTCTTCCGCGACTTCGCTTCTATCAAATTTTTCCTTGCCCGCGACAATGTGAGAGAAGTGCTCGTGGTGCGCTAACGGACTCGGCCTGTCCTCGCAACCTTCGTTGGAACGTCCAAGCGAAGGTCAGGAAATCGCGTCATCGACGAGGTGCCGTTCACGGCTCTGTTTCCCACAGCCAATTCCCAAAATCTTTCCTCAGCTTGGTCTTCAGGAGTTTCCCCGTTGAAGTGTGCGGAAGTTCCTCCACGAACACAAAAGCATCCGGCACCTGCCAACGCGCGAAACGCTTCTCCAGGAACACGCGCAACTCAGCCTCGGTAACGGTTGTCCCATCTTTCAGCACAATCACCGCCAGTGGCCGCTCTTGCCATTTCGTATGCCGCACGGCGATGACCGCAGCTTCTCTTACTGCTTCATGACCGACAATCGCGTTCTCCATGTCGATCGAACTGATCCACTCGCCACCGGACTTGATCATGTCTTTCACGCGATCCGTGATCTTTACGTAGCCCCCGGCATCGATCGTGGCGACGTCTCCGGTGCGAAACCAGCCATCGGCCGTCCACCGATCGCCGCGCTCCATGCGGTAATAGCTGTCCGTGACCCACGGTCCCCGTACTTCTAGTTCGCCGTCAGTCTCGCCGTCCCACGGCACTTCTCCTTCCAGCCCAACCGCGCGTATGTCGATGAAGGGAGATGGCATACCTTGCTTGGCGCGCAGAGCGTAGAGATCATCCTGGGGCCAATCTTTCATGGCAGGCTTGGGAATCGAAACCGTTGCGATCGGAGTCGTTTCGGTCATCCCCCAGGGCTGAATCACGCGCACCCCGACTTTGTCGAAACGTCGAAACAATGACTCGGGAACAGCGGAGCCCGCGGAGATGATTCGCAACCCCGGCGCCAGTTTCCAGCGGCCGGGATGGTTCTCGATCGCATTGATCACGGCCAACCAGACCGTAGGCACCGCGCCGGTCAATGTCACGCGCTCGTCTTGCAGCAGATCAAGCAGAGTTTCAGGTTGAAGATTTCTCCCCGGCATCACCTGTTTGCATCCATTCATCGTTGCGGCAAACGGAAGTCCCCACGCGTTGGCGTGAAACATCGACATGGCGTAGAGCACAGTATCGTGGCAGCTGATGTGGAAGCCATCCGGTAACGAGATAGCGAAGGAATGCAGCGCGATCGCGCGATGTGAGTAGACGACACCCTTCGGATTGCCGGTTGTGCCTGAGGTGTAGCACATGGCGGCGGCATCGTCTTCCGACTTGCAAGGCAGTTGCGGTTCGCCAGTTTCCTCCGCGAGAAACGTTTCATAAAACTCGCACCCGCCAGGAATTTGGCCGCAGCCGTGATCCACTACGAATACACGCTCGAAGTTCACACGCGCGCGGATCTGGTCGAAGGTTTCCAACAACGTGCCGTCGACGATCAGAAAGCGATCTTCGGCGTGGTTGGCAATATAGCTAAGTTCGTCAGGATGCAATCGCAAGTTCAGCGTGTGCAGAACCGCACCGGTAGCAGGGATGCCGAAGTAGGCCTCGAGATGCTCATGCTGATTCCACATCAAGGTGGCGACGCGATCTCCTGGCTTGATGCCAGCATGCATCAACGCGGTTGACAGTTTTCGGGTGCGCTGCAGCAAATCACGGTAGGTGCAGCGATGCACAGAGCCGTTGGGCAGTGCGGAAACAATCTCGACGTCAGGGAAAAGTTTTCCGGCCCGCTCTAACATGCTGTCGAGCAGCAATGGGCTGGACATCATGGTGGATTTCATAGGCCTCCATTAACGCAGGGTGAACCGGCGATCACTGTGGCCCGGCGGCGCTGGCATGCGCGCCATCAATCCGAATGAACGCTTGAATCGGCGAGGCATTATAGCCTTAAAGCAGTTCTTACTCCCCCACTTTCTTGTGCGTGTATTGGTCACACGAGGAGCCAAGCGTGGACGCGGATGCAGCCCCGCTTCGGTCGTCGAAAAGAGTGGAGCGCAATGAGTTGTGAGGGCAGCTAGGCTGCGGAGCTTTCGACGGTTTGGAACTCGGTTTTCCGCGAGGGGCGATCTTTCCAGACGATGATTCCCATACGGAAGAGGTAGTGAGTCGAGATTTCTACATTCTCGGCGGCTCTCGTTCCATTGGTCACAATCTGGCGCACCTCTTCTGGGACATACGCTCTCCGCACCGAGACGACTCCGTCGAGGCGAGAGACATGACTCCGCATCAAGGGAAATCCCGCGAACACCAGCGCCAGGTGTAACGGATGGCGGATCAAGTCATTGATCAAGACAGCACAGCGGCTGACGCGAGAGGCTTCATCCACGAACCGGGCTAAGTTCTCAGGATCGAGATGATGCGCGAAAAGGCTGCAGCTTACCAGGTCGAAGCTATCGTCGCGGAAGGGAAGAGCCAGCGCATCGGCGACCAGCGCACGGTGCCCTTTCTGCAGATGCGAGGGAACGCGGTCAAGATCGGTGACGTCCAGCGTGACTCCCTTTTTCGCCAACTGCAACGCCGCGACTCGCGGGACTTCGCCATGTCCGGATGCAACCTCCAGCAGCGAGAAGTGCTTGTTTCCCGTTGAGGAGGAGACGCGCTCGACCAGATTGCGAGTGGTGGCTACGCCTCCGAACCATCGATTGATCCGGCACAAGTCCCGCAGGGAGGTCTCCGCATCGGGTACGGGACACTGATCGGAGTCGAGGATTTCTTCCGAGTCGACGCGCTGCATGCAGTGTTTAGGGTTGCCCCAGTTGCCGAGAGTATAGACGAAGTAGCTGGCTCAGATGTCAACAGCAGGTCAACGGGCTACTGGACCTCAGCCAACTCTTCTTCCAGCAGTTGCTTGCTATACAAGTCGCTGTAGTAGCCGTTCAAGGCAAGAAGTTCGTCGTGGGTGCCGAGTTCGACGATGCGTCCGCCATGCAGCACGACGATGCGGTCCGCATTGCGCACGGTGGAGACGCGGTGGGAGATGAAGATGGTGGTGCGTCCCGCCATCACGTCGCGCAGGTGGTTGAGGATCTTGTCTTCGGTGTGGGTGTCGACGCTGGAGAGCGCGTCGTCAAGGATCAGGATCCGTGGATTCCGGATCAGCGCGCGGGCGATCGCTGTACGCTGCTTCTGTCCGCCCGAGAGCGTGATGCCACGCTCGCCCACCAGCGTTTCGTAACCTTCGGGGAAGCCTTCGATATCGACAGCGATATTGGCGGCGTCGGCGGCATCGTGAATGTCGGAGTTGCTGGCTGAGTCGACTCCCAGAGCGATGTTCTCGCGAATGCGGTCGCTGAACAGAAATGTCTCCTGGGGAACGAAGCCGATGCTGTGGCGCAATGATTCCAGAGAATAGTCGCGGATCGGGCGGCCATCGATGAGCACCATGCCGGGGTCGGCGTCGTATACGCGCGGAATCAGATTAACCAGGGTTGTTTTGCCCGATCCGGTCGGGCCCACGATCGCGAGGCTGCTGCCTGCGGGTACGCGCAGGTTCACATCGCGCAGAACCAGCTTGCCGTCGTAGCCGAAGTTCAGATCGCGGAACTCGATCTCGCCGTTGATCTCCTGCGCTTGCGCATCTGGTGCGTCCCGGATTTCCGGCTGCTCTTGCATGATCTCGTTGATGCGGATCAGCGATGCGGTTCCGCGCTGGAAGATGTTGATGACCCAGCCCAGCGCAATGATCGGCCACGTGAGTTGCATCATGTAGGTGCTGAATGAAACGAATTGGCCGACGCTCATGGAGCCGTCGATCTTCAGGGTGGTCGTGATTCCAGGATAAGTTCCGACCAGATTCGTGACGCGGGTCAGCGTCAATTGACCCGTGAGCACCTCTCGTCCGCCGAGCCACAGCACCAGAACCACTGCACAACCCAGCATCAATTCCAGGGTGGGCCAGAGCATGCCCATCAGGCGCACCAGTTTCAGGCTGCGGCGTATGTACTCTTTGTTCTCGCGCTCGAACGCCTTGATCTCGGCTTCCTCCTGCACGTAGGCGCGGATCAGGCGAGCGCCGGAGAAATTCTCCTGAGCGCGGGCGGAGATGTCGGAGAACATCGCCTGAATGCGTTCGAAGCGCTCGTGTATACGGCGTCCGAAGGTCTGAATGACGACGCTCACAGCTGGCAGCGGCAGAAACGTGAGCAGCGTCAGCTTGGGGTTGATCGAGATCATGAACGCTAGGGCGCCGGCGGTGTAGACCATGGTGTTCGCCGAGTACATGATCGCCGGGCCGAGCAGCATTCGCACGGCGTTCAAGTCGTTGGTCGCGCGCGCCATAATGTCGCCGGTGCGGTTGCGTTGATAGTAGGAGTAACTCAGTCCTTCGAGCCGCGCGAAGAGATCGTTGCGCAAATCGAATTCGATGTCGCGCGAGACGCCGATCACGACCCAGCGCGTGAGGAACTGGAATATCCCCTTGGTGACGGCGATGGCGAGCAGCAGTCCCGCGTAAACCAGTAGCTTGTGGCGCGTGACCCCTTGATTCAGATCGTCAGAAGCCCGGCCGATGACCAGCGGGAACAGCACCCAAATGCCATTGTGGAGCAGCACACAGCCTGTGCCGAAAGCGTAGGCCCCGCGATAGCGCTTCAGGTACGGCAGCAGTGGGTGCAGGCTCTCAAGAAACATGCAGACTCAGTAGATGAAATTCTAGCAGGCAGGGTGCAAGAGTTTGCAGAGCAGTACGCTTTTCGCTGGGCAGGAACCGTGGCGCTAAAAGCGCCGCTCTTCCACGGTGGTGTACGCATTCACAGCGATGCCGCGTTTGACGGCGACGCACTATTCACGGCGGCTAGAAACTGCGGTACATCACCTGGCCGACGCCGCCCTGTTGCGTGAGAGTGATCATCAGGAAGTTCCAGTGCGGTAGCTGATTGGGGGTGCGTCGTTGTCTGCAAGAGCACACAAAAGACAGGGGAAAACGGCGAGCAGAACTGCCAATGAACAACTCTGCCGATGAGACAGCGATGCCATTGCAGTGAACTTCGACAGACGGGTGCAGCACTCAAGCAGGCAAAGGTATATCGGCATAGCGGAGGTCACATGAAATTTCTTAGAATTGCCGGTTCCCGAATACCCTGCGAAAATCCGGGATTTGGACGCAGGATTCCCCCGCTGGGTTGCTTATTTTTCGAGGAGTGAATCTGTTCGGACTGCGGTAAGGGCGAGAAATTAGGTGATGCTGACTTCCGTATACGTACCGTACACCTGCCGCAGGGCTTCGCAGATTTCGCCCACGGTGGCATAAGCGCGGACCGCGTCGACGATGTAGGGCATGGTATTCGCCGACGAGATCGCGCCATTGGAAGCGGCCTTCGGTTCCTGGGTGGCAGCTTTTTTCAGGGCGTCGAGCGCGGCACGCACCTGGTCATTCGAGCGCCGTGCGCGCAGGTTCTTCAGCTTTTCTGACTGCTGGCGGGCGACGGTCTCGTCGATGTAGAGAGTGTGCGGCGGTTCCTCTTCGATGGCGAACTCGTTCACGCCGACAATGACCTTCTCTTTTGCCTCCACCGCACGCTGGTACTGGTAGGAAGACTCAGCGATTTCTTTCTGCGGATATCCGCGCTCGATCGCCTTCACCATCCCACCCATCGCGTCCATCTTGCCGAAGTAGTCGAAGGCGCCGTTTTCCATCTGGAGCGTCAAGTTCTCGAGGAAATACGAGCCGCCCAGCGGATCGACCGTCTGCGCCACGCCGGACTCGTAAGCAATGATCTGTTGCGTGCGCAGCGCGATGCGCGCGGCTTCTTCGGTGGGCAGGGCGAGGGCTTCGTCGTAGGAGTCGGTGTGCAGCGACTGCGTGCCGCCCAGTACCGCAGCCAGCGCCTGGACCGCGACGCGCGCGATGTTGTTCATCGGTTGTTGGGCGGGCAGCGACACTCCGGCGGTCTGCGTGTGGAATCGCATCAGCCATGTGCGCTGGTTCTTGGCGCCGTAGCGGTCTTTCATCACGCGGTACCAGATTTTTCGGGCCGCGCGGTATTTGGCAATTTCCTCGAAGAAATCGTTATGCGCATTGAAGAAGAAGCTGAGTCGCGGGCCGAAGTCGTCGACGTCGAGGCCACGCCGTCGAGCCCACTCCACATATTCGACGCCGTCGTACAACGTGAATGCGAGTTCCTGCAGCGCGGTCGAACCGGCCTCGCGGATGTGATATCCACTGATCGAGATCGTGTTAAAGCGCGGAGTGAGCTTCGAACCAAACTCGAAGGTATCGATCACCAGCCGCATCGACGGCGCCGGCGGATAGATGTATTCCTTCTGCGCGATGTATTCCTTCAGGATGTCGTTCTGAATCGTGCCCGAGATCTTCTTCCAGTCCGCGCCCTGCTTCTCGGCAACCACCAGATACATCGCCCACAGCACCGACGCCGGTGAATTGATGGTCATCGATACCGTGGTATTCTCGAGATCGATGCCGCCGAAGAGAATCTCCATGTCCTCGAGCGAGTCAATCGCGACGCCGCACTTGCCGACCTCGCCTTCGCTCGCGGGATGGTCAGAGTCGTAGCCCATGAGCGTGGGGAGATCGAACGCGACGGACAACCCGCTGCCGCCGTGTTCGAGCAGATACTTGTAACGCTGGTTGGTTTCTTCCGGCGAAGCGAAGCCGGAGAACTGCCGCATGGTGTAAAGCTTTCCACGATATCCCGTTGCGTGAATTCCACGCGTGAAAGGCGCCTGGCCGGGATAGCCGAGATATTGTTCTTCGCTCCAGTCGGCGGGAAGATCGGCCTGCGTGTAGAGGCGTCGAATGGGCACACCGGAGATCGTCGTGAAGCGCGCGTTGCCATGCTCGTCTACATTCACACCGGTGGGCGCGCCGATGGGCCGCTCGGGAGCTTTCTCAATCGTGGGCGCGAGCGTCTTCTCGGCCCAGTGTTTCTCGGCTTTTGAAGGGCGGCGATTTTCAAACACATCAGCGACAGGACTATCGGCCACTTGCGGTTTCGACGGCTTCTTTTGCATGCAATCCCCAGTTCTTCCTTGATGATAGGGAAGGCGCGCAATTGGAGCAAGGCCGCGAACACACGGTAAGAACGACCGGTCGGTCAGCAGACGAAGACGCATACGTTGCTGTCTCTTCAGAGCCAGTTGCCTCAAACGGAGCGTGTCATCAACCACAGCATGTCATCCTGAACTCGGCGTCAAGCCGAGTGAGGGACCGTACGACGGTTTCCGCCTACGATGAAGGCGCAAGGTTTCTTGGCTCAGCGTCCATAGTGGGAATTCCTGTTTACTGCATCGAAGGCGGCGACCGACGTACGGTCCCTCGCGTCGGCTTCGTCGGCGCTCAGGATGACAACGTAGATTTTTGTCGGCTCAGTTCCCAAGCTTTCGCGTACTTCCACGACACGTAGACCGCATGGTAAAGGTGCAGCAGCAGTCCTTCACGTCCGTCGAGAAATCCGAGGCGGAAGAAATAGTTGTAGATGAAAGTAAACACCGGCCGCAGGACGATGTTGATGAAGCTGAAGCGCACTTTTCCTTTGGCCACAACCATCTCCGCCCCGAGCGACGAGTAGCGGTTCATGTGCTCGATGTAGTCAGAGAGCGTCGGGTAGGAATGGTGCAGAAGTGAGCCTCGGAGTTGTCCCGATATTCCTTGGGTCAAAGTGATATCTTCATGCACCAGTCTGTCTTCGAATATGGCTGTGCCTCTGCGAAACAACCTAAGCTTGCGATCTGGCCAAAAGCCTCCATGCCTGATCCACCGACCGAGAAAAAGATTCTTTCGTGCCACCAAATATCCGTTCATCTCTGCGAAGAAGGAGTCCGGATTTCCTTGTGCTTTCATCATCAAGCGCATTTGCTTTCGCGTCTGTCGAGTTGATAAGTAAGTTAGAGCTCTGACCCGCTCGAATCTTGCATACGAATCGTCCGTAGTCGTTGGTGCTTGAAACAGGAACATGAGTTCTTCAAGCAGAGATGGTTCAACCTCCTCGTCTGCATCCAAACTTAGAATCCATTTTCCTGTCGCCTTGTCGATCGCTGAATTCTTCTGCGCCGCGTAGCCCTTCCATTCCTCGACGAAAACTTTCGCACCGAGCGATTTCGCGATCTCCACCGTCCGATCGGTTGAGCTGGAGTCGACGACGATGATTTCTCCCTTGCCATCGGCGACCAGCGCCTGCACGCTCTCAAGCGTGCGGCCGATGTTAGCTTCTTCGTTACAGGTGATAATGACGACCGAAAGTTGCATGGCGCAGAGTGTTTGCGAACTCGGAATTGTCTCATAGCCGGTTCAACCTTGAGATGTATGCTGCAGCAACCGTGGAAGAGCGGCGCTCCAGCGCCGCGTCAGCCGTTCTCAATCTCGCGGGCTTCAGCCCCGGTGGATCGCCGCCGCGCCTCAAGAATCACAAACACAATCAGGATGACCAGCTCCGGCTCAATCGGATGCCGATACCGTGCATGCGGAAAGACGAAGTAATACACCGTCGGATACGTGAGCACGAGCCCGGCAAAGAGCCAGGCGGTCGGCCGCTTCTGTCGGACAGCGCGGGCTAGTCCCAATAGCGCCAGCACCGAAGTTGCCAGAAACGCCGACGTGCGGAAGTCCACGGGCGAAACGCTATTGCTCTCTCGGGGCACTCCGTTCCAGTAGTAGAAGAAGCGCTTCAGGCTGATGACTGCAAATCGGCGAGGATGTGCGCCAATCCAGGAGAAGGCCTCTTGCTTACACGATTCGCTATACCCAAGCTCGCCCATCTGCTGGAATTTCTCCCACTCCAGTTTGTTGTGATGCGGCTGAAGGTACGGCATCAGCATACCTTCGGCGTAAGGACCGTTGCCCAGACGGAACTGCAACCCGAAATCGTCGCGAAGAAGGAAGTGTCCGAAGACCGCGTAATTGCGGACAAGCCAAGGCGACAGCGCTGTCCAGAAAACGACCGAAGCGATCACAATCCCCGCGAGGGACGCCAGGCTTCGGCGATAACGCTGCCGCCAGATCCACAACCCGCAGAAGGGCAGGAAGGTGAGCATCGTGGGATTGGCTAGCACGCCTATGCCGTAGAGCGCGCCGAACAGCACCCAGCCTTGCCATCCCGGCCAGTCTTGCAGTTCCAATGCCAGCAGGAACACGCACGCCAGGATGAACGGCGTAAACGTCGTATCCCAGATCCAATGGATCGACCAGTACCACACGTACGGATTCAGCCCCCACGCATACGCCGACCACTGTGCGACCCTTTCGCCGAACGTCTTGCGCGCGATTAGAAAAATAGGAATGCACGTCAGCGTTGCGAAAAGGCTGTTGATGCCGAGCAGCACCCACGCTGATGCGAGCGTATAAATGCCGAACAGCCTGAAGACTCCGCCGATCAGAAATGGATAGAGCGGCGGCTCCCATGCCGTCGGTCCGGTGTCGCCGTCATAGGGACTGCTGAAGCCCTGCCCCTGAGCGATGGAGCGTCCGATGCGGCCCATCTCCCATCCGAACTCGAAGTTGTCGTTGCCGGGACGCGTTCGATATTGATGAAAGACTCCGATGGACGCAACCTGCAGCACGAAGGAAAGAGGTAGCAGCCACAGAAAGAATCTTGGAAGCCCCGGTCGGCGGAAGCCCGGGTCTTTTTCAAGTCGTTCACGCGGCGCCGAAGGCCCGCTGTTCCACGTCGCCATCGCAGCGTAGTGTATCAGCGATCTACGGGCGGGAGTTTCTCTGCGCTCTCGGCGGCAGTTCTCAGTGCTCTCTGCGGTAAGGAACCTTCACCCCAGAGTTCGCTGAGCAAACCGTGCAGAGAGCGCTGAGAAAGCCGAGACTCTATTGCCCTCCGGACTGACCTGGCTGAATCGATGCCGACGGCGCAATCGGCTGGGCGTCAGGTTGCACATCCGGCCGCGGAGCTACATACGGCACGTTCGGCAAATGCGTGACCTGGCCTCGCGTGGCGTCGGCGATGTCGATGCCGGCATGTTCCAGCAGTAGTCCCGTCGCACGGTCGAGTTCAAGACGCGACTTTTCGTAGGCTGCCTTGGCCGAAACCAGGTTCGATTCGCCAGTGGTCAGCGTGGCGGCGTCCTGTAGGATGGTCACCTGTGTCGTGAGCCCTACCTTCAACTTCTGTTGATCCGCCTCCAGGGTCTGCCGGGCCAGATCGACAGCGGACTGCGCTGCCTGCACCGCGGTCCGATTCTGTTTCACATCGAATTGCGCATTGCGGACTTCGATCCTCACCTGGTTTTCAAGCTGATGCTGGCGCACCTGCGCCTGGCGGTATTCGAGTTGCGCGCGCACCTGGTTCGACTGCGCCAGTCGGTTGCGAATCGGGATATTCAGCGAGAGTCCGATTCCTTTATCGGGAGCGGTTCCGTTCACCAATTGGTTGAGCGTTCCGCCGTAGCTCACCGAATTCGCGCCGTGAAATATCGGAGGAGGTGAGCATGCGTTGCCTTGGAATGTACACTGCGAATTCAAATCTCCGCCCACGCCAGAACCTCCGTAATAAGCAAAGGCATCCAGAGTGGGCAGCATGGAATTCTTCACGGCGCGGTTGTTAATGTCGCGCGAGTTCAGATCAATGCGCGTCTCCACCAGTTCGGCGCGATGTTTCATCGCGTCGTTGATCAAATCCTGTATGGGAGTGACCGGTTCCTCCTGCGGCACCTGCATGATGGAGGTCGGAATCACGTCAGCTTCCGCCAGCACTGGATCTTCAATACTTCGGCTCAGCGCATTTTTCATCAGCAACTGCTGCAGTTGCAGATTGTTCTGCGCCACAATCAGATTCTGCTGGTCGGTGGCAACTGTGCTTTGCGCGCTCACCACTTGAATGGGCGGCACCGTGCCGACCTGGGCCTGCCGTTTCGCGTCATCAAGAGCCTTTTGCGCGTAGGTGAGAGACTCCTGCTGCACGCGAACATTTTCGAACGCGTACACAAAATCCCAGTACATGTTTTCAATCTGGTCGACCGTGGTAATGACCTGCAGTCGGAAGGCGACGTCGGAGATCTCGCGGTTGTTTTTTGCAATGTGAATGAATCGCATATTTGGCAACGACCCAAAGCCCTGCAACAGGTTTTGTGTGAGCCGAAATTGAAAGTTCGATCCCAGTTGTGGAGTCAGAAGGTTTACGGTGCTGTTGGTCGCCAGGTGGGTATTGTTGAAGCCTGCAGTCAGCGTGGTTCCCCAATGAAATCCTTGCGTATAGGCAAAGTTCGCAGTGTAGGTATTTTGCGCAACGATCCCTCCAGGCGCCGGGCTGAATACACTGGTGGATGCCGTCTCGTTCTTGTCAAGCTGGAGTGAACTTATCAGCAGCGGGTCGAAGCTGGTGATGTTCGATCCGATGCCGAGGGTCGAACTGACGAGTCCGAGCGTGCCGGTGCCGGCGCCACCGGCGGCAACTGTGGTCCCGCCGGTTCCGGAGCCGACCGTGCCGCCAAGCCCGCCCACGCCGCCGCCGGGAGTGTTTTGCACGATACCTGTATTCACGCCGAGAATGCTCGCGCCGGACTTAGCCCGGAGCAGGTCGGCGTCGGCGATGTTCAGGTTGTAGCGGGCGAGGTCGAGGTCGAGGTTGTTCTCCAACGCCAGCGCGATCGCGTCGTCGATCGAGAGATAGATCTTGCCATCTCGCATCAGGGAATCGATGCGCGACGAATTTGCAAACGATGGTTGCGCCAGTTCCCGCGGCAGATAAGGCTGCAGGATATGAGGGAAGGCCGACCGCGGCTGTGAATAGTCAGTCAGATGGACGGCGCGAGCCTGTTCCGGCTGTGGCGCGGCAGGCGTCGACTGCGAAGGTGCCGCTGGTACGCTTTGTTGCGCAGCCAGCGACAGCGGCACGGCTGCAATCAAAAGAACGGCAGAGGAATGCCGCACTGCCAACCTGAAAGCACAAATCAGACGCGGGAAAGACATGAGCTTCTCCTTGCTAGGGAAAAATAGCGCAAAGCATTGCAGGATCAGAAATCAGAAAGCGCAAAGTTGGATGCAGAACGCGAAAAAGCGTCTCTTCATCTTAGCGGCAGAAGTTTGCTGCGAGGCGTCGAGGATTGTAAAGAATTGTGAGGAAAAGAAACGCCGCTGTGCGAGCACAGCGGCGTTCGAATTTGTGAAGCAGGCCTATTGTTGTGGTTGCGCCGTGGGGGTGGCGGTCGGCAGTTCCTTGCGGGGTGCAACGTAAGGAACGGTGGGCATTCGCGTGACCTGCCCGCGTGCGGCATCGTCGATGCTGATGCCGTTCTTATCGAGCAACGAGCCGGTAGCGCGTTCCATCTCAACCCGCGATTTCTCGTACGCAGCCATCGCCGACATCAGGGTCGATTCGGCCGTTGCCAGTGCGCTGCGAGTCTGCAGGACCGCAGTGGTGGTCGAAGTGCCGAATTGATATTTCTTCTGCTCGGCATCCAGCGATTGCCGTGCGTAGTCGACAGCAGCCTGAGCCGATGCCACGCTGGCGCGGTTTTGCTCGACTGCGAACTGGGCCTGGCGAACTTCGATGCTCACCCGGTTCTCGGTCTGCTGGAGCGCCATCTGCTGCTGCCGGTATTCCAACTCGCCGCGAATCTGAATCGCCTGAGCAGCCCGGTTCCGCAGCGGGATATTGAGCTGCAGTCCGACCCCCTTGTCGGGAGCGGTGGAATTGACGAGTTGATTGAGGGTTCCCGCGTAGCTAATCGGCGAAGCTGCTGTCGGCGAACAACCGAAACCAGGATTATCCGGGTTACCGCAAAGGTTGGTAGGATTCTGCGATCCGCCCAATCCATAGCCGCCGTAGTAGGCGTATGCATCCAAAGTTGGTAACAGAGCGCTGTGCAGTGCTTGGTTGCTGACCTGCTGGCTGTTCAACTGAATCCGCGACTCGATAAGCTCCGCCCGGTGCTGCAGCGCTTCATTCACCAGCTCCTCGGTTGGTTGAACTTGCTCGTTTTCCGGAACTTCCATCGTCGAAGTAGGAATCACATCGGCATTTGCCAGCGTCGGATCGTGAAGTGTGCGGCTGAGTGCGTTCTTCATGATCAACTGTTCCAACTGCAGGTTCGTCTTCGCAACCGTCAATGCCTGCTCATCGGCTGCGACCGTGCTTTGTGCCCGCACAGCTTCAATCGGCGCGAGGCTACCGATCTCCACCTGCTTCTTCGTGTCAGAAAAGGTCTTCTGCGAGAAGCTCAAAGATTCTTGCTTCACCCGCAGATTTTCATAGGCATAGACCAGATCCCAATACATGTTTTCAATCTGATCGACGGTGGTGATGATCTGCAGGCGGAATGCTACATCGGAAAGTTCACGGTTGTTCTTGGCTAGACGGATAAAGCGCGTGTTGGGTGCGAACCCGAATCCCTGAAGCAGATGCTGCGTCAGTTTGAACTGGAAATTGGAATTCAACTGTGGGCTCAGTGGTTGGAAAGGAGCGTTACCGACCGAGGTGCGACTGTTATTGAAACCAACCGACAAGTTGGTTCCCCACTGGAACCCCTGATTGTACTGAAAATTGGCGGTGGTTGTGTTTTGCGGCGAAGCAGGGCTAAAGGTGCTAGACGGGAGGATGTGGAATTTATCACTCTGAAACGATCCCGTCAGAATTGGGTCAAAACTCGTGATGAGCGGACCGAATAGACCGCCAGCCGTCGAACCGACGATACCACCAACGCCCACACCGGCCCCGCCAGCGCCCAGACTAGTTCCGCCGGTACCGGAACCGACCTGCGTTCCGATGCCGCCGACCCCGCCGCCCGGAGTGTTCTGCACGATGCCGACATTCACGCCCAGAATCTGAGCGCCGGCCTTGGCACGCAGCACATCAGTGTCGGCAATGTTCAGGGTGTAGCGCGCGATCGCGATATCAAGATTGTTCTCAAGCGCCAGGGCGATGGCGTCATTTACCGACAGATAGAGCTTGCCTTCGCGCATCAGAGAGTCGATACGCGCCGTGTTCGCCAGATTCGGCGGGTCAACCCGTCGCGAGGTATAGGGGCCAATGGGGTTGGGAAAGTGCCTCACCGGCTTGCTGTAGTTCAGCGCCGGAACCGGCTTGGCTTCGGGAGTATTCTGCGGCGTTGGCGCCGCGGGCGGTTCCTGTGCCCAACAGGCCATGGTCAGCGTTGCGAATAGACTTGCCGTGGTGGCGAGCCGGATGGTCGAGGTTATAGGTGCAAATGGCATCTACTCATCTCCGATCGTAAAAACCACGTTGATTAATGCTTGGTTACGAAAAAAACAGGTTCTGCCCGATGCAATCGTCCTGAAACAAAATCTCTACTCAGGCATTGGTACGCAAAGGAGCGGCGGAAGGTTCCGGAAAGCTGGACAAACAAGGACCTTCCTTGTTGCCTTCGGTTTTGCGGACTGCAGCGTTTCGAGGCCGAGCTTCGACTGGAGCGTCCAAGATCGAAGCCAGGTTTCTGTGGAAACCGTTTAGTATAGCTGACCGAAACACGAAATCGCTTCCGCCGCATCCGTTTAACGAGATCCCTGAATGGATTTAAATGATTTCGATGATTCGGCGCCCCCGCCGGACTCTAAAGTTCGCCGGCGCAATCTCAAATTGATCCTTTCCTATGATGGGGCGGAATTCTCCGGGTGGCAGGTCCAGCCTGACGCAGTGACGGTGCAGGGGACGCTCGCCTCAGCCATTGGACGAATCACGGGCGAAAAAGTATTGCCACAAGGCTCGGGACGCACCGACGCGGGAGTGCACGCGCTGGCTCAGGTTATGACATTTGTCACATCGTCGTCGGTCCCAACGGAGAATTTCCTGAAAGCATTGAACGATATCCTGCCGCCTTCGATACGCGTGCTTGATGTGAAAGAAATGCCGGCGGGGTTTCATGCGCGGCACTCGGCGCGAAGAAAGACTTATCGCTACCGGATCTATCGAGAGACGATCTGCCCGCCATTTTTGGCGCGGTATGTGTGGCATTACCCATACCCGTTAAACGAGGAAGCAATGATCGGTGCCGCAGGCCTGGTTGTCGGAGAGCACGACTTCACCTCGTTCGCCGCGGTCGATCCGGAGCGGGGACGGGAAGGCGAGCCCGTCTCAAATGTGCGGACGATCTTCTCTTCAACGTGGGAACGCATAGGAGAGGAATTGATTTACACGGTAAGCGGCTCCGGATTTCTGCACCACATGGTGCGCAATCTGGTTGGAACATTCATCCTGGTGGGCCGCGGCACGCTGCATGCCGATGACGTGACGCGGATTCTGGAAGCACGCAACCGGTCGGCCGCGGGAGCGACCGCACCAGCGTCGGGGCTGTATTTGGTCCACGTCGATTACTAGGGGCCAAGAATTTTGTGGAGACAGCCGCCTTCGGCTGTCCGGCCGCACGAGCGGCCGTCTTTGCCCCCTGCAGCGGAAATTCGAGCTGAGATGACGGACATATCGAGTAAGAAGAAATTGCTTTCATGGGCAGCAGCACAGTCAAAAACAGTCGCCCTTCGGGCGACGGACAGCCGAAGGCGGCTGTCCCCACAAAATTTGCGCTCGGCTATTTTCCCGTAAGGAAGCTCCAGACAAGAGACGTAGCCAGCTACGTTTCTGGGGAATACCATTACTTCATGGCGACCGATCTGCAAATTGCGGCTCGAAGGATTTCGTCGGTGAATCCCGCTACCGGCGAAGTGCTGCGGGAACTGGATTGCGCCGGAGAAACCGAGGTTGCTGCCGCTGTGGAGCGTGCGCGCGTTGCGCAAGCAGTCTGGTCCGATCTTGGTCTGCAGCACCGCACCGCCGTTTTGCGTGAGTTTCAGAGAAAACTTTACGAGAGGAAGTCAGAGGTAGCGGCGGCGATTACGTGTGAAGTGGGGAAACCTCTGGCGGAGGCACTCGTCACCGAGGTGCTCGTTGTTCTCGACGCCGCGCGATTCCTCATTCACAACGCATTCAGTTTGCTTCGCGATGAACCTGTCCCCCACGGCAATCTGGTTACCAAGCTGAAGCGCGGATGGCTGGTTCGCGAACCGCACGGCGTAATCGGAATCATCTCGCCGTGGAACTATCCGTTTTCAATTCCGGCGACGGAGACGCTGGCGGCGCTGGTCGCAGGAAACGCCGTGGTGCTAAAACCCTCGGAGCTTACGCCGCTGGTGGCGCTGGAGCTGGCCTCTCTGCTGCGTGCGGCCGGTGTGCCCGAGGACGTGTTTCAGGTGGTAGTGGGCGAGGGGCCGGCCGGAGCGGCTCTGGTGCATTCACCCATCAACAAGCTCGTGTTCACGGGAAGCGTTGGTACCGGCAAGCGGATCGCCGCCGCCGCCGCCGATCGCCTGCTTCCAATGGTCCTCGAACTGGGTGGGAAAGATCCCATGCTGGTGCTGGATGATGCCGACGTCGATGTAGCTTCGAGTGCTGCGGTTTGGGGAGCTTTCGTCAACGCCGGGCAGGCCTGCCTGTCGGTCGAGCGTTGCTACGTGCATCGTAGTTTGTACGAGTCCTTTGCCCAGGCATGTGCAAGTAAGACGAAGAAGCTGCGCGTGGGCAACGGCATGGATCCACACACGGATGTGGGACCGATGATTCAGGAGCGGCAGGTCCGGATCGTGGAGTCGCACGTGGAAGACGCGAAGTCACGCGGAGCGCGGGTTCTCGCAGGTGGCACGCGCCTGCCAGAGTTGGGGCCAAATTACTACGCTCCTACGGTGTTAGCGGATGTGACGCACGACATGCGCATCATGCGCGAAGAAACATTCGGTCCCGTGCTGCCGGTGATGGCGTGCGACGACGTCGACGAAGCTGTGCGCCTGGCAAACGATTCTGAATATGGATTGGCGGCCAGTGTGTGGACGCGCGATCCGAAACGCGGAGAGCGCGTAGCCCGCCGCATTCACGCCGGGACGGTCATGGTGAATGACGTGATTTCTTGCTTCGGCATCAGCGAGGCGCCGCACGGTGGTGTGAAAGCCAGCGGTGTGGGCCGTACTCACGGTCGCTTCGGACTGGAGGAGATGGTGCGCGTGAAATACCTGGATACCGACCGCCTGCCGGGGATGAAGAAAGTCTGGTGGCACGGATACGGCGAGGATTTCCGCCGCCAAATGGAAGGCTTCCTGGATATGCAATTCGCCAGCGGACTGCTGACGCGTGTGCGCGGCGCGCTCCGCGCGACCGGAACGATTCTGAGAAAGCGGTTATAAGCAGGGGCCGGTATTCCTTCGACTCAGCGACGCTACGAAACTGGCACCTCGAATTTATCGCCGTGACTCGGTGGATGCGAGATCACCAGCAAGCGCAGCGGGCTCGAGGAAGGATTGCGAATCTGGTGGCGCACGCCCGGCATGATGCGAATTCCGCTTCCCGCGGGCACGAGCACGGGATCACCCTCCACTTCCATGATCGCCTCGCCCGAGAGAATATAGAAAAACTGCTGCGCCTTCTTGTGATAATGCCGCACCTCGGCCGCGCCTGGGGGGATGAGTTCCTCGATTACCGTCAACTGCGGATCTTTGACCAGATGCCACGCATCGCACTCGTGTCCCCATCGGTAGTACTCGGCGTTGACCCGGCTGACAGCGCCCGGGCGAGCCACGAGTGATTTTTCCGGGCCGGCCTCTCCCGAAAGACTTGCCTTCTTCCCCATGTGTTGCGCCTCCATGCTTCAGTGTAAGCTGGATGCCCATGAGCGAGCCGACCGAATTCCACGCCCAACGTCATTTATTTCGCCACACTTTAGCCACGCTTGCTTACCGGTGCGGGAAGACGCTGCGTAACGCGCCCGCCGGATTCGCAGAATTCGAAGCGGGTAGTGGTGCGCGCACCCCGGAGCAAATCCTGGCGCACATCGGCGATTTGATGGACTGGGGATTGTCGATGGCCAACGGCGAACGCAAATGGAATGACTCCAAGCCGCTGCCATGGGATGACGAGGTGAATCGGTTCTTCGCGGCAGTGAAGAAATTCGACGATTATCTGGCGTCCGGCGCGCCACTGCAGGCGTCGCTGGAGAATTTGTTTCAGGGGCCGGTCGCCGATGCGTTCACCCACAGCGGACAGATCGGCATTCTGCGAAGGATGGCGGGCGCCCCGGTGAAAGCGGAAAACTACTTCAAAGCCGAGATTCAGGCCGGACGCGTCGGCGGGGATCAGGTCGCGCCGAAACGTGAGTTCTAGTTTGTGTAGGGGCGGACGCCTCGTCCGCCCCGCGACTCTGAACGAAGCGAAGGGGAGCGTGCCGGCATCCGGTAGACTCCAGCTATTTGTTTTGCACCCGGCGCCCGCATTGCGCGCTGCGCGCAACCCCGGACGAAGGCGTCCGGGGCTACACAACGGTTCAGACCGTTCGATTGCGGTAGAGGGATGCGTCGACCTGCCGCTTCATGAGTTCCATGTTCAGCGAAACTCCCAGGAACTCGGAAATTTTCCGGGTGGCTTCTTCCGGCTGCCTTAAGGCCTCGTGGTACGACACTCGCATCGATTTAACGTAAGGCCTGCCGTCGAGCCACGCATAGACCTCGCGCAAGTGCTTTTCGAAGGCGGCAGCCATCGCGGCTGGATTCGCACCCTCTTTGTACCCTCTCCGGCGCAACATCTGATCCTGTGACGCTAAAACTTCCGGGAGCGGCCGCTGCATGAAGATCACTCGATACTCATGATTGGAAGGCAGCGACAGCAGAAGCCGCGAGATCACCTTCACGAGCTTGCCCTCGGCCTCGGCAATGAAGCCGGGATCATTAGGAAGTTGCTGGATGCGTTCCCATTCCAGATATCCACGAGGATTATCGGCGTCGGCCGTGCGCTCGCCGTCAGAAAGCGGCGTCATTCCTCCCGCAACCAGCATCTGCATCATTAAAGAAGTACCCGAGCGCGGCAGGCCGGAAACGATCGTGATCATGAATTTATCAGCCTAGCAGATCAAAGACGACGACGAGCAATGAGCTATGAGCAATGAGCAATGAGTAAAGTTGGATTGCTCACCGCTCAATGCTCACTGCTCATCGCTCAGAAGTTTTCGGTTACAATGAGCGCATTAGGCCGAATCCGGCGGCGCGAAAGCGCCGCTCGAATTGAGGGTATGTCCTTTGGCGACTGGCGAAGTGACCACTTCCGGCTCCGAGAATATCCCGCAGCTTCCCAACCATAAGGTGAAGATCAAAAAGCAGGGACAGCGTGCGTGCAATGAAAAAGATGCCAAAGGAAAGTTCTGCGGCGGGCATCTAAAGCTCTGGTCCTATAAGACCGACGTGGTCGAACGCGCTTGTGGTGACGTTGAGAAGGCCTGGGGTCCGAACGCCGAAGTGTATCGCTGCGAAAACTGCAAGGCGCTGTACCTGCCCACTCCTGGAGAGAGCAAGGTCAACGTCGCGGGCACGGGAATGATCTCGGTATTCGGATTGACGCTGCCGCCGAAGGAAAAGTAGCTTTGAGCGATGAGTTCTGAGCGGTGAGCAATCGCCACCGTGCACTCGCTGGACTGGGAGAACTGGAAATCTATTGGGCGGGAGCTTTTGCTCATAGCTCATTGCTCACCGCTCATTGCTCGCCATGAACACCTCCGACCTCATTTACGACTGGAACAAGAACTTCCCGCCGGGACTGAAGCCTCCGGGACCGGTTCTGCTCAACGATGAGAGCCTGCGCGACGGCCTGCAGTCGCCTTCGGTGCGCGATCCTTCCATCTCCGAGAAGATTGAAATTCTTCATCTCATGGAGGCTCTCGGGATCAATTCCCTCGACCTGGGCTTACCCGGAGCGGGGCCACGCGCCATCGAAGCCGTTACTGCGCTGGCCCGCGAGATAGCCGCGCACAAGATGAAGATTCAGGCCAACTGTGCCGCGCGCACGCACGAGAACGACATTCGGCCGATCGCTGAAATCGTGCAGAAGACCGGGCTGCGCATTGAGGCTGCAACGTTCATCGGCTCCAGTCCGATTCGTCGCTTCACCGAAGGCTGGACGGATGACTTCCTGCTGAAGACAACCGAGAAGGCGGTGAAGTACGCGGTTTCCCTCGGACTCGACGTCATGTACGTCACCGAGGACACAAGCCGTTGCGATCCCGAGACCGTAAAGCGACTATACGCGGCGGCGATCGAATGTGGCGCGCGCGCGATTTGTATTTGCGACACCGCCGGCCATGCCACGCCGATGGGAGCCTTGGCCCTCGTGCGATTCGTGATCGCAGAGGTCGTCAAACCTTCAGGCGAGAAGATTCGCGTCGACTGGCACGGTCACAGCGACCGCGGACTGGCGATTGCCAACTCCATGGCGGCGATCATTGCTGGGGCACATGGCGTGCACGCCTGCGCCATCGGTCTGGGCGAGCGCGTCGGCAACACCCAGATCGATCAGATGCTGGTCAACCTCAAGCTGATGGGCATCGCGCCCTGGGATCAGCAGGACCTGACCAAGCTGAAAGAATATTGCGAGGCGGTATCGCGCGCGACCGGAGTGCCAATCCCGCGCAATTATCCGGTTGTCGGCGATGATGCATTCCGCACCGCGACCGGGGTGCATGCGGCGGCGATCATCAAGGCCTATCACAAGAATGACATTGTGCTGGCCAACACGGTCTACTCCGGAGTGCCCTCCCACGTGTTCGGGCTCGACCAGATCATCGACGTCGGCCCGATGAGCGGCAAGTCGAACGTGCTCTTCTGGCTGGAGCGGCACAACATCCCGGCATCCGATGACATTGTCGACCGCATCTACCAGCGCGCCAAGCAGAGCGACCACACGCTGAGCGAAGCTGAGATTCTCGAGTGCGTGCCGGTCTCGGTGCTGAAGAAATAGCCGCATGCCTTCTCTTCGACATGCGATTCTCGGTGTAGGCGGTGTCGGAGGCCTAATCGGCGCCAATCTCGCACGATTGGGCGATTCAGTTACCGCCGTCGTAAAGCCACAGTCACTCGCGTCCTACCCCGAACAGCTAAAGCTTGAAAGTCCTTTCGGAAACTTTGCCGTGCCCGTGGCCCGCAGCGCCGAGGTACCACCTGTCGATGTGCTGTGGATTGCAGTCAAAGCCACGCAATTGCAGGATTCGCTCGCCACGGTAACGCATCCGGCCTCGGTCGGCGCCATCGTTCCTCTCCTTAACGGCATCGATCATCTCGCGTTGCTGCGAAAAAGATATGGTGACGGGTGCGTGATCGCTGCCACCATCGCAGTCGAATCCGAGCGCGTTGCCCCTGGACACTTCGCGCACCGCTCGCCATTCGCGATATTGAACGTGTCCTCTGCCGGGCAGCCGTTACTGGGTTCCACCCTCCAACAACTGCAGAAGACCGGCTTCGAGTGCCACTTCGTCGACGACGAGGTCACGCTGATGTGGACCAAAATCGTCTTTCTGGCGCCGATCGCATTGGCAACCACTGCATTTGATCAACCGGTAGGCGGCGTGATGAGCAATCCCGAGTGGAAAGCGGAGTGGGAATCCTGCGTCCGCGACGCCTGCGCCGTTGCGGCGGCCGAGGGTGCGAAGGTCGATGCGGACGTTGTTTTTGCGAGGATGAGCAGGGCGCCGTATGGTATGCGCAGCTCGATGCAAAAGGATGTGGAACGGGGCAACCCGCCAGAACTGGATGCAATTGCCGGCCCCATTCTGCGTGCCGGTTCCCGCCGCGGCATCGAAGTTCGCACCACCAAAGCGTTGGTGAACGCCGTCGAAGCGCGCAGTGTCGGCACAAGCCCGCGGCGAAGCTCGTGAAGATGACGCGAGATCTCACCTAACAGGCTGAGTGAAGGATCGATCTGTCAAATGATCTTGGGTGGCGCTGCGCTTTAAGCGCTGCGATAAGCGCTTTGTTTTTTATGGCGGCTTTAGCCGCCGGGGTCAAGATGCGGGTCGCGAGTAGGTTTTTCTGCAGTTGGGTAAGGCCCTATAGGGTACCTTGAGCGATTGGGTAGGTGTCATTTCGACGGCAGCTATTCTGGTAGTGCTGCACTGAGCGCTTCGGCCAACTCTTGCCGTCCAGGTTTGTCGCCCCGTGCCGAAGCTTTGAGCAATTTCTGGAAATAGGTCTGCGCCGTGTGACGATCGCCGGCCAGCTTCGCCGCTTCCGCTGCTCCGTACAGCGACCGAAAGCGGTTGGGCTCTTTGGTCAGCGTTGCTTCAAACTCCTTGAGTGCTTCGGCGGGTCGCTTTAATTCCAGCAGTAATTCCGCCAGCAGTTCGCGCGCCGGCGCAAGCGGGCCCGGAGTCACTACGCTCTTTTCGGTCTGATCTTCCTGAGCCGCCGCCGCACGCATTCCGCTGAGAGCCCTCTGGCTGTCGTCATCCGCAAAGGCCAGCCAGGAAGAGACTTCTTGTCGCTGAATGTCGACTTGATTGGCCCAATAAGCCTCTTTCATCGTCGTCAGTTTTTCGCGCATCTGTTTCAGAGACTCGATCGCTGAGAGCGCCGCAGCGCGATCCTTAAGGTGCGCCGCCCCCAGGCCACGCGCGAAGTACGTGATCGCATCGGTGTACGGAAAGGGGCTGGAAACCGCCTCCAGTTTGGCCGCGCCGGACCACGCCTTCCGTTCCAAACAATAGCGCGCTGGGATGGCGGCACGCGCAAAGTATGCCGTAGCGGGGCTGCCCGCTCCGGTGTTCGGGGAGGCCGGATCAAAGCGTGTAAAGGCTTCAGCGGCCGATTCCACCAGGTGTTTCGCAGCGTTGTCCTGACCGGTCTGCAAGTAGGCGTAGACCATGTAGTCGGTGGCGTGCAACTCCTCGGGCGTCTGACCCGCGTTTCGTGCTGATGCCGCAGCGGCTACGTTAGCGTCGATCGAGGCTTGCCAGTTCCCAACGCGCGTGAACGTATGGGATGGCATGTGCTGCGCGTGCGGAGTTGAAGGCGCAATCTCGCCATAACGTTGCGCCGCTCCAATCGCCCGCGCAGCCAGCGGTGGAACGTCGTAAGCGTGAATGATGTAGTGAGCCAATCCCGGATGATCGGGATATTGGGCGAACAGCTTGTCCAGGATCGCTCCGGCCTTCAGTTGCTTTGCATAGGTTTTATCGGCCGGATCGGCATCGGCGGCGACAGCCAGTGCATAGAAGATCGCGGCTTCGGTGTCCTCGGGATGAGCGGCACTGAGAGCGGCCATCGCGTTTTCGTATCCCAGCTTTCGTGACTGCTGGTCGGTGGTCGCCGTGTCAGTATAGAGATGTGCGACCGCCTCGACATAGGCACGCTCACGTTCGGTCTTCGGAGGGCTCACTCCGGCCTGCTTGATCGCCTTGAGTCCTTGCTCAAGTTGTGCCGTGGACTTAAGGCCGGCGGCGAAGGGATTACCCCAACTACTCAGTGCGATGCCCCAATATGCGGTGGAACAGGATGGGTCGCTTACGAGAATCGCGTCGAAGGCCTCAATGGCATTCCGAAATTGAAACGAGTGCATCAGAGCCACAGCGCGATTGAACTGCGGTTGAACTATGCTGCCGCACGATGTATTGAAAACTACGCTGCCCAGCGTCTCATACGACCCGTGGTGGTGGTCAGCCTGCGCATGACCCACACTCGATGCCAACAGTGCAGTGGTCGTAACAAACAAGCTTGTAACAAACCAGCTTGTAACAAACCAGGTAAGGCGTATTCGCATCGTTGCCCCTGAACGATCGAAGGTATACGGGCATTGTACTTCGACCATTTGCTGGCCTCCCCGGTTTCCGTCTTCGGTAATGCCCAGATGTTTCACATGCGTTGTACACTGACCCTATTCGTCTCATGAGCCCGAATATTCCGTACGGGGAATCGCCTGACTCCGGTCCGGCAGTGAAGAACGCTGCGGGCAAGGAGGTCATGCAGCGTGAGGTGGCGCGCCTGGCCGCCTCGCCCGAGGTGCGTTCGGCCTTCAACTGGTTTCGCGCGAACGAGCCGCAGATATTCCATTGGCAGATGGAGATGGCGCGAATTCCAGCGCCTCCGTTCGGCGAGTCGGCTCGAGGAGCCTGGCTGGCGGAACGCTTCCGCGAAGTCGGACTCGACGATGTCCGCATCGACGATGTCGGCAACGTCTTCGGCACGCATCCTGGCTTCGGCAGTCGTTACGTCTCGCTCAGTGCGCATATCGATACCGTCTTTCCCGCGAACACGCCGCTGAACATCCGCAATCAGGGAAGCCGCATATACGGCCCCGGCGTCTCCGACAACGGCGCCGGCGTGGCGGCGTTGTTGGGAATTGCGGCCCTGCTGCGGTCGGTGCGCATCCGGCATGCGCTGCCGTTCGTTTTCATCGGAAACGTCGGAGAGGAAGGGGAGGGCGATCTGCGCGGCATGCGCCACATCTTCTCCACACCTCGCTGGAAAGATTCCATCGCGTACAGCCTCGTGCTCGACGGGGCGGGCGCTGACACGATCGTCGCCGAAGCCTTGGGCAGCCGGCGTTTTGAAGTCATCGTGCGCGGCCCGGGCGGACATTCGTGGAGCGATTTCGGAGCTCCGAATCCGATCGTGATTCTAGCCAAGGCCATTGCTACGTTCACTGCCACGACTGTACCGGATACCCCGAAGACGACATTCAACATCGGAGTGATTCGCGGCGGAACATCGGTGAATTCAATTCCCGAGTCGGCCAGCATGAAGGTCGACATCCGTTCGACCTCGATGACCGAGATGGAGCGCCTGGAACAATCCCTGCGTCAGGCACTGAATCGCGCAGTCGAGGATGAAACCATGTCCGCGGAGATGCGCTCTCCGGCGCAAAAGCGCCCGGCTGTGAGCTGCGAAGTGGTCGTGATTGGAAACCGTCCGGCGGGCGAGTTGCAATCGGGAGCGCGGATTCTGCAAATCGTACGCGCTGTCGATGTCCAACTCGGCAATGCGGCGCAAGTGCAGCGTGCTTCGACCGATGCCAACGTTCCGCTCTCGATGGGCAGGGAAGCGGTCGCCATTGGCGGCGGCGGATCGGGCGGCGGAGCGCACACGCTTCAGGAGTGGTTCGATTCCAACGGGCGCGAGCTTGGCCTCAAGCGCATTCTGCTGACCATGCTTTCGCTGGCGGGGGTGGGAGAATGAGTCTGACAGGCAAGGCGAGTCTGGGAGGAGCTGTGCTTGTGTTCATTCTCGGAGCCATGAGTGTCGGGCAGACCAGCGCTCCCGCAGCTGACACCAAGCCGAAGGCCGATGTCATCTTTGTCCACGCCAATGTCTACACCGGCGTGCCTGCCAATACTCAGTTTGCCTCCATCGAGCGCCAGGAAGCAATCGCGGTCAAGGGAGACCGCATTCTTGCTGTCGGCAAAACCCTCGACATGGACAAGTTCAAGGGCCCGCAGACACAGATCGTCGATCTCGGCGGACACTTCACCATGCCCGGCTTCAACGACGCCCACCTCCATCTCGATGACGCGGGCCAGACCAAGCTCAGCGTCGATGTCACCGGAGTGAGGTCGCTCGACGAATTTCGATCCCGCGTGGCGAATAAGGTTCAGGAATCCCGGGCTGGGGAATGGATCATGGGTTCGGGATGGGATGAGACGTTGTGGCCCGTGAAAGTCACTCCCACGCGCTGGGATCTGGACGAGGTCTCCGCCGGGCATCCGGTGTTTCTCGTGCGCATTGACGGCCACATCGCCGTGGCCAACACGCGCGCCCTGCAGTTGGGCAGCGTTAATCTTGCGACCCGCGATCCGCAGGGCGGACACATCGACCGCAACCAGACCGGAGAGCCTACCGGCATTTTGCGCGAGACAGCGCAAGGAGCGGTGCTTGCTGTCGTGCCCAAACCCAACCATTCTCAGCGCCGTCAGGGACTCGAACTCGCCCTCGCCGATCTGGCTGAGCACGGCGTGACCTCTTGCCAGGACTATTCGCCCACTTGGGAAGCCTTCCAGATCTTCGAGGAACTCGAAAAAGAAGGCAAACTTACAGCTCGCGTTAGCGAGTGGCTCCCTTTCGACGAGCCGGTGGAATCCCTCACCAAGAAGCGCGATTCCCATCCGCAATCTGACTTGATGCTGCATACCGGAATGCTGAAGGGCTTCATGGACGGCTCGCTTGGATCACATACGGCGGCGATGCTCGAGCCCTACGCCGACGATCCCAAAAACTCCGGCCTGCCTCGCTACGATCCAGTCAAGCTGAACGAAATGACCAAGGAGCGCGTGCTCGCCGGATTCCAGATTGGATTTCACGCCATCGGCGACAAGGGTGTACAGATGGCGCTCGACGCTTTTTCTGAAGCCGAGAAAGCCGCGAAGG
>Ga0210403_10000471_pt1 | contig 42309 bp, 56 predicted proteins | sample IncBWC19MmetaG_FD_150863 | JGI IMG/M metagenome (GOLD analysis project Ga0210403, IMG submission 150863) | Forest soil microbial communities from Barre Woods Harvard Forest LTER site, Petersham, Massachusetts, United States - Inc-BW-C-19-M | ecosystem: Environmental > Terrestrial > Soil >...
CGACGTCTTTAAGCAGGCTTTCGTCATGGAAAAGGACAGCAAGAGATTTCCGAAAACCGGCGGGTGGGGATACGCGGTGTTCAACTACGATGCTGCATCGGACAAGTTCACGGCCGATGAGAAAAGCCTCGCAGACTGCGGACACTCGTGCCATGTGGCTGTGAAGGCGAAGGACTACATCTTCCACCCGTACCAGAAGCGTTGAACCACACCTGCTTCGACATTAAGTACACCGCGTAAGGGATGCGCCGTGCGAGGCTTTATATTCCTCGGGATTCCTCGGCACTTCGCAGTCAGGCACCCCCCGCAGAGCGGGTGGCTTGGTGAGTGGGGGCCGCCTCAAAAGGCGGTTGTCCCGTTGGTTGAGGCGTCGCGCTAAGGCGCGCCTTCGTGGATGAGTTTAGAAGCTTCCGCTGTTACCATCCGCGACCTCTTGTTCGCGGATGTATTTGCGGACCTGCTCCAGCTCGAAGCCCACCGTGGACACTGCGTATCCCCGGGCCCAGAAGTGTTCGCCCGTGAAATTCCGCTCTTTGCCACACAAGCGGGCCATCGCTATAGCGCTCTTCCCTTTCAGAAATCCGATCACTGAGGCCACCGGATACTTCGGAGGAATCGCGATGCACATGTGCACATGGTCCGGCAGCAGGTGTCCCTCAATGATCTGGCACTCCTTCTGCCGCGCCAAGGCGTGGAATACTTCTCCCAACTTGCGCCGTGCCTGGCCAAACAGCACCCTGCGCCGTCGCTTGGTCACAAACACAACATGATACGTACAGTCCCGACTGGAATGCGCTAACCTTTGATACATTTCTGACATAACATCCTCCTTTTTTCTGGCTCTCACCAAGCCACGGGGGATGTTATGCCCAAACGGAACGGTCAAACCTTTTCTGGTCTCACTGGTCGAACCAGTGGCTTACCTAAAATCTGAGTTAGCAAACCATCCGCAGATCCCGGGTCGCCACCACGGGACGATCGTGCCGCCACCGCTGAATCCAAGAACATCGAGCTGATCTACGTTGAGATATTGGAGCAGCGCAGCCGTGTCTTCTGCGGATTGTTCGAAGCTGCAAGGCCGGTCTGCAATTCCGCGGTGTGGCCGTATCCTTGCGGCTAAAACGCGCTCACTTGCCGGTCGTGCGCGAACTCCGGCAACACATGGCCGAACGAGGTCTCTATCGTGTTTCCGCCGCCACGAAGCAGCACAAGAGGTGGATGTGTGGGCTCGGGCACTCTACTGATTCTACTGCGAAGTGCCCGATGTGCATCGCGGCGTATCTCACTTTGTGGACAGGAGCACGTGTGCCGATGTCGGTCGCAATGCACTTGCGTCCCATGCTGGAGATCTTGTTCATCGCCTCAGCGCTCTTGCCGGTCGTACGGGCTGGGCGGCACGGACGCGTTGAGAAATCTCAACGGTAAGGGGCTTTATGCGCAAGCAAAGATCACCGACGCTCACAAAGCCAGGTTCCGCCATCTATCTTCTCGTGAGCACAACATGCGTCGCGTGCTCCGTGGCCTCGTGCTCGGTCACAGAAAATCCCAGCGCGGGCAGGTCAAGACCGGTAAGCAGTGCCTCACCTTGACCGAGGGCAACAGGTGCAAGTGCAAAGTGGAGGGAATCGATCAGCCCAGCCTGCAGATACTGTCGCACGGTGGAAACACCGCCTCCGATCTTGACGTCCTTGTCACGCGCTGCTTGTTTCGCGAGCCTCAGCGCCTCTTCGATTCCGCCGCTGACAAAGTAGAAGGTCGTCCCGCCTTCCATCACGAGCGGCTCACGCTCATAGTGCGTCAGAACGAAAGTCGGCGCATGGTATGGCGGATTGGTACCCCACCATCCCTTCCATGAGTTGTCCTGCCATGGGCCACGGACCGGACCAAACATGTTGCGACCAAGGATGAAGGCGCCAAAATTTTCCATCGACCGCCGTGCGAACACGTCGTCCACATCGATAGATCCGCCTTCCTGCCCGAGCATGGAGCAGAATGACTTGGTATGGAAGAACCACTGAAAGATCTCTCGACCGCGCTTGCCCAGCGGATCGTCCAGGCTCTGCTCTATCCCTGCGCTAAAACCGTCCAACGAAATACCAAATCCCGCGACTCGAACCCTTGACATGTGTGCTCCTCGCCTTCGAAATTCAGATTAGTTCCCGACTTCGTTGACCTCAGGGCTGCACCAGCGTCAGCTTGCCCAAGCCAGCTGAAAAGCATGATTGCCTCATCGCGCGATGTCCTTTCGCCGTCGCTGCTCGCTCTCCTTAATCATTTTCGTTCAAATCCGCCGCTAGACGTATCTCGAACGGTCCACTCTTCACTCCAGGATGTTGGGAAATGAGCTGAATTGCGTGATTCAGATCTCGCGCTTCAAGCACCAGAATTCCACCCAATTGCTCCTTAGTTTCCGCGTACGGACCGTCTGTCACTGCAACCTTTCCGTTCTTCCAATACACGGTCATCGCCGTGTTGGCGGGCTGAAGAGCTTCGCCAGCGGCAAAATGTCCGTTTCCGCAGTTCGTCGTCGTAGCTAAAACACTCGTCCAGCATGGTGTTGCGCGCGCTCTCAGACATGTTTTCGAACTTGCCGGGCTGGATATATCCCAAACAGATGTATTTCATAAATTCCTCTTTATTTCCTGTGACTCAGTGAGCCGTAGCTCATCGTTCTGCTATCAGATAGTCGTTCGGGAGACCGAAAATCGACAGCTACTCCATTCTTTTTTGGTTCAACTGCCGAAGCCGCTCTTGCAGGAATTTTCGCTCTGGTTATTGTTGGGTCAGCGCCAGAGGCTTCTCATAAGAGGACCGGGCCTCAGCTATCCTGCCGAGCCTGCGGCACATATCTGCACGCGCCGAATGCGCCAGGTAATAATTCGCCAGTTCGCCATGTGCCAACACCGCGTCGATAAACGCCAGACCGACCCTTGGACCATCGCGCATCGCAATTGCTACGGCACGATTTAGCTCTACAACCGGCGAAGGTTGAATTTGTGCCAGTCGGTTGTAAAGCGCCACAATCTGCCGCCAGTCAGTCACAGCGGCCGATTCCGCCTCTGCATGAACGGCCGCAATCGCAGCCTGCAGTGTGTAGGAGCCCAAACTGTGGGACTTCAGGGCTCTCTCCACCAATGCCACTCCCTCTGCGATCTGCTCTCGGTTCCAGAGCGAGCGATCCTGGTTCTCCAGAAAAATCAGCTCTCCGGTCGACGCTGCTCCCGCGGCCTGACGGGATTCCTGTAACAACATCAGGGAAAGCAGGCCGATGACTTCCGGCTCTGGCAGCAGTTCGCTCAGCAACCGGCCCAGTCGAATCGCCTCGCCGGTCAGCTCGGTCCGCGTTACCTCCGCGCCCGCCGCAGCCGAATAACCCTCGCTAAAGACGAGATAGATGACCTGAAGCACCGCGTCTAGTCTCTCTGGCAGTTCTGCGGCGACGACACCTCGTACCGAATCGGTGTATCTCGAATGTTTGCCTTTGCGCGCACAATGCACTGCGCCAGCGTACGCGGAGTGATTAGGAAGGCCTTCGCAATCTCCTCGGCTGTCAGCCCGCACACCCCACGCAAGGTGAGCGCAACGTGCGCCTCCGGCGGTGGAGATGGATGACAGCAGGTAAAAATTAGGAGCAGCCGATCATCCTCAACGCTGTCCTCTTCATTGGACCTCTCCGCCGAACTACATTGCGCTTCGAGATATCGCACGAGCTCGTCTTGAGACGCGTCACATCGTGCCCGTCGACGCAGAGTATCAATGGCTTTGAATCGGGCTGTTGAAATCAACCACGGTCGCTGGTTATCGGGTACTCCACTCCTCGGCCACAAGCTCAGCGCAGCTGCGAAGGCTTCGTGCATCGCCTCCTCGGCAAGATCAAAATCACCGAGCAAGCGGATCAGAGTTGCCAGGATCCGTCCCGAATCCACGCGATAAAGGGAGTCGAGCAATTCGCGTACCTGCTCCGTGGAACGCTCGGACATGACGACGACTTTAGCAATCCAGCTACCCCGAATCAATTTGGCAAACGGCGGATCGATGCAAAGTGCCCAAGTCGTGACTCTGAGATCTGGAGCAACAGGACCGCTTCCTCGGTTGACGCAAAATCGCAACGCACTCACGGAGCTTCCTACAACTGGTATGTCCGGGATTCTCCTGTGGCTGGCGAATTGTTATTTCGCCAGCCACACGTGGGACGCTTTTATTCGCAGGTCGCCATGACGGAATTGTTCGTCGCAAAAAATTTCTGCCCGTCCAGCCCCCCCCCACTACCGTAACGAGGTCAGCACTGGCTCTCGACTTGGTCATAAAACCTTCACACTTCGGCGTACAGTATTCAAAAGTGCGGGATGATCGCGTTCTAGGGCGTCTGACTGACGCGGGACCGTCTTGCCTGCGAGACAAGCAAGAGGTAACAGATAATGGACTGGATAGCGAGCACAATCGCTCTCCTGGCGTTAGGCATCGGTACTCTTTTTTATGCTTGGCGGGGCCATATCTCGGGCGAACTCGTTATGGCACGTTTCTTTCGGATGTACCGGCCAAACCGACAAGACAATCCTTTCGCTTTCTACTTCTATCTCGGCGTCCTCATCGTGGTGGGCGCGGTTGAGATTGTCTCGGGAATCTTTATATTCTTGGGTCTGCTAAGACCGCTTCCCTGGCGTTGAGACTACGCAACTTAGACCGAATGTCTTTCCATTACTCTATATTTTGAGTGACGCGCAGGTTTACTTTGACAGACAAGTTACACAACCAGCTTGACGCCGAGACCGTTACGGGCACGCAAGCCACTACTCAGGTGCAGCCGAAATCGGACCCATTCTCAAATCTAGGTGCTGGCGGGGCAATTGTAACCCTTCTGGTAAGCTCGTTTTTCGCCGCCCGAATTGTCTGCAATCCCACCGTACTCTTGCTCTACGGAGGCCATGCGTTCTTCAATGAAGGCCTCCGTGTAGAAGACTGGAAACATTCCATACTGTTTAACGGAGTACGGTTGCCATGGTACGGAACACTGATGATCGGTCCGACTATCCTTCCTATTTGTACAGCGGCAGCCCTTGGAGCAGAGTTCGTCGCGAAGCATCTGCGTAGCTACCTATCTCAACGGCCGCTCTGGGCGATGACCGGGGCGCGACTGCTAAAAGGCGCCGCGCTCCTTGCGCTGTCCGTCTCGTTTTACTCGCCGCCGCACACCTTCCCACCTGTGCATCCGATTCCACTCTCGGCGCCGGTTGGAGGTGTCGTGCTCGTCTGGAGAGCTTTCGCCAATTTCTTGCGTAGACTTCATCGGTCCTGATTACGTCCTAGCCGCCACTTCTCCGGTAACCGCAGCGTTAACCAGGCATGTGGATCACTTCCGAGTGATCGTGATCCGGGCACAATCCCGAGAGGCGCCGCTAGTCGTCTGCGGTGGGAGTCGCTTCTGCGAGTCGCCGACTACACGTCTAGGTGTACGCGCGTCGTTGGCATGCCTAAGAAAGCGTTCTGGGGCCGCGATACTGGTCGCTTGTTTAGTTGAGACCCTGTTTATGGTTGAAGAGACTTGGCAATCCAGTCGGCGAGTTCTGGCTCATCAACTATTGTCCAGGAATGCGGATTACGTGTCCCTGGCGGCCTGAACCCTTTGCCCGTTGTCGTAATTAGCTCGGCCTTCGTGTTGCCGAGCGCTCGTAGTTGCAAGACTAAAGCCGCTTGGTCAACCGCGTTCATCGTGTAGTAGTCGCGCCCAATATTTTCAATCATCCAGACAACATCCGGCTCGGTATAGAGTCGGATGGGAACGTTCGTGAGCAAGCGTGCATTACCTCCGTCCTTTTCTGAGGCTAGGAATGGCGACCGGCTGCGATAGACCTGGCGGACCTGATTGGGTGAACCGCCCATAGCCGACCGCAATGCATCCAGAATCCCTTGAGATTCTTCCAAGTAGGATTTCGGATTGCCGCGCCGCAAGTTAGATTTCTCTCTGTTCCACCAGCTCTCAAAATCCAAGGGCGCATCCACAGAGAAAATGGCAGTGGGTCTGGAACGCGCATCGCAGTGACCGGAAATGCAGTATTCGGAATATCGGACGGCGCCTGTACCTCCTGCAGAAATGCCTCCGATCACCAGGTCCCCCGCGGGAATATTCAGCTCCTGAACCACTTCTCCAATCAACGCCCTAAGCGTCACCAGTTCATCGTCCTTCAGGTAGCCACTTGCACTAACTACCATCGTGGCGACATTCTTCTTTGCGAGCAGTGTCGGCAGCGCGGCGGATGAGAACTCGTTTGCGTCTGAGCCGTAATACGGGAGCATCACGACGAGACCCCGAGCAGGATCGGATGGCCTATAAACGCGATAGCAGTTGTTCTGAGTCTTAAGCTGCTGACGGCACACAACCTCACCATCCGGGGCAGCAACAGCCGCGCTGCCCAGCGTCAAAACTAGAAAAATGAGTCTTAGACAACGCAAGGTGATATCCCTCTGCTCGTAAATACGACAGCTTGAAAGGATTTGTTCCGGGGCTACTGTGCCAGTGGACGCGCGATATAAGGAGAGGTTAGCAGCCTCGACATGTCGATTCGAGTCACCACGCGATTACTTCCGGGTGGCCGACTGCACGGGAGTTGGCCAGACTTCGTTCAAATGAGGCTTCGGGCGGGGTATGATCTCGTCAGATATATGCCTGAAGCTCTGCGGTTGGGAGATACGCGATGAAAGCAGTGGTGCTGCATGAGTACGGCGGTCCCGATAAGCTGAAATTTGAAAACGACGTTCCCGAACCGCAGATTAGCGGAGGCACGGTACTGATCGGGACAGCCGCTGCGAGCGTTAATCCGATTGACTGGAAAATCCGTTCCGGGATGCGGCAGAAAGATGTTCCGTTGTCGTTTCCGGCAATTCTGGGCCGCGATGTGAGTGGCGTGGTACGAGCGGTGGGCGCCAATGTGAAACACTTCAAGGCCGGCGACCGCGTTCTTGCACTATCCAACGCGACCTATGCCGAGTTGGTTGCAGTGGACGATTCGGACGTGGCCCATCTGCCGGATGGTGTGGACCTGGTGACCGCGGCCGCGATTCCGCTGATTTCCCTCACGGGCGACCAGCTTGTGCGCCTTGCGACAAACGTGAAAAAGGGACAGGCTGTTCTGATAACGGGAGCGCTGGGCAGTGTCGGACGCGCGGCGGTGCATACGGCGAAGAAGATAGGCGCGCAGGTGATTGCAGGTGTTCGCGGGAAAGAGCTGGATGAAGCCCGCTCCCTCGGTGTCTCTGACGTGCTCGCGATTGATGACGATAAAGCGATTGAGAAATTCCACCTGGTGGATGCAATTGCGGACACCGCAGGCGGTCACGTTGCAGCGAAGCTGATCGCGAAGGTAAGGCAGAACGGCTCCTTTGGGTACACCGCTGTCTTGCCGGAAAACGCGGCTGCCCAAAACCCGACAGTGAAGATTACGCGCGTGCTCGCGCAGCCTGACCCATCCAAGGTGCGCGAGTTTGCCGATGACATGCGCGATGGCAAGTTCGTTCTGCCTATTGGTCGCCGGATGCTGTTGCGTGATGCGGCAGAAGCACATGTGCTAGGGGAGAAAGGTGGCATTGGGAAGATCCTCCTGCTAGCGCCGGATTCATAACACTGATTTCTTCACGGCGACCTCAGTGGACGCGTTACGGGCTTTAGCGGCCATCTCTGCCCATTTTCAGGGTGTCGGGAGGTTGCGGGCTTCACGAGGTAAGCGAGGCTTTGGCGGAAGGACAGATGGCGGAACAACTGGACAAAACGAAGGAGAACGTATTCGCGATCCCAGGAGCAGTGCTCCACAAAGCGCCGCCGCAATGCCTGACAGCGTGTCAGCAAACTGTAGTGCGTGGAAGGGAGAGAAAGCGGCGGCAGGAAGGTGAAGGTCTTCCCGCAACCGGGGCAGCGACCGCGCCGGATCCCGATCCAGTCGTGATGCTCGCCGTGCGCCTGCTTGCGGCGGCGTCCATGGCCGATGATCGAATCGAGCTCACAAATGGGCATCGCCGCAAGATGACTTCGGCGCAGTTCGCCGCCCAATCCGTTTCGAACTTGTGCGGCGGGATGGAAAGTGGGACAAACAGAATCGTAGATCATTGGGGCTCTGCTCCTTCGGCGCTGACCTCTCAAGATCGCATCCGAAGGCGGAGCTCCTTCCTCCTGAAGCAAAAAATCCGACTGAAGAGAATACAGCTTCTCGGCTATGGCTTTTTAGGGGTGTGACTCACAGCATTGGCCGCTAATAATCGGCAGTCCGGAAGTAATCTCTCTACTTGCCTGGCATGAAGCCAGAGTTAACAGCTTTCTCTGCTGCCGCCGTAGCCAGTGGGTCCAACTGGGGTCCAAAACTCGGCGTTTCGGAAGGATTTCGGGGGTCTCATTGAAATAAGGGCAATTGAATCAACGGGACTTAGAGTCTGATCGTCGAGCTCATAACCCGCTGACCGGGATTCGACGTTGAGTCTCGGTACGGCAAAATGGGCGTCCGCACAGCAATGTGCCGGAAGATCACTCGTCAAAGTCGGTGGAACCTAAGGCCGCTGTAAGGGTACGGCAATACCGAACCAAGCCTCGGAAGAACGAGGAAGGCGTAGAGACTGGATGGCGAGCATCCCCTTACACGGGATGAAGGTACAGTCCGACTCCTAGCGAAAGCTGAGTCAGATCGCATAACCCGAAGGTCGTCAGTTCAAATCTGACCCCCCGCAACCATTTCGTGATCGACAAGGCTGGAATCCAGGATTCCGGCCTTTTTCTTGCGCCCACTGGTGGAATATTCGTTAACTCGCAACTTCCCACAAGCGTTTACGAGGACCTATTCGATTGCCCCTTCTGCAAACGCTCGATCAGCGCAGTTGCGGGCCGCTGAATTGTGGTAGGGGAAGCCCGAGCGCAGTTGTGTCGAGCCGCTTCGTTTGCTAGTTTGGCGTAGATGCCGCCGCCTGTGCCCGAACAACTCAGCAGGACCATTGAGGCTCTTTACCGAGCGGAATCGGGCCGGGTTCTAGCGACGCTCGTGCGCCTCCTCGAAGGTCTGGATCTCGCCGAAGAGGCCATGCATGAGGCATTCGCCGCCGCTCTGGAGTCCTGGCCTCAGACTGGTATTCCGGACAGCCCGCGCCCCTGGCTGATTTCCACGGCGCGCTTCAAGGCCATAGATGGGATGCGCCGGCCGGCGCGCGCGTCGACGGAACCCAGAAAGATTTTGCGCTCTATACAGAAGCGCGCATCAATGAAGCTTCCCTGCATAACGAAGAGATCGATGACGAGGAGATCGAAGATGATCGCCTCCGTCTGATCTTCACCTGTTGCCACCCGCTCTGCCTCCGGAAGGACAGGTTGCGCTCACGCTACGCGAAATCTGCGGCCTGACCACGGAAGAGATTGCCCGGACATTTCTGGTTTCGCCGGCAACGCTGGCGCAACGCATCGTGCGGGCGAAGGCGATCATCCGTGATAAGGCCATTCCTTACCAAGTGCCAGCCTCGCAGGAATTGCCGGCGCGGTTGGGAGCCGTCCTTCTAGTCGTGTACTTGATCTTCAACGAGGGATTCTCGGCTGAAAGACAGGCGCCGAACTCAGCCGTGAGGCGATCCGTCTGGGCAGACTTCTGCTCGGCCTGCTCCCGGAACCCGAGGTTGATGGGCCTGTTGGGGCTCATGTTGCTGCACGAGTCGCGCCGTGCCGCCAGAACATCGAGCGACGGAGATTTGATCCTGCTGGAGCAGCAGGATCGTTCGTTGTGGAACCGGGACCAGATCGCCGAAGGCATCTCGCTGACCGAAAGCGCGCTTCGATCGCGCCGCTTCGGTGCGTACACTCTGCAAGCGGCCATTGCGGCCGTTCACGCCGAAAGTCCCTCCGTGGCCTCCACGGACTGGCGTCAGATTACGCTGCTCTATACCAGTTGCTTCGGGTTCAGCCATCCCCGGTTGTCGAACTGAACCGCGCGGTGGCCGTTGCCATGTGCGAAAGTCTGTAGCAGGGTCTTGCTCTTATCGATGACTTGCTCGCGCGAGCACCTCTCCCAGTATCACCTCGCGCACTCGGCCCGCGCGGATATGTGCCGCCGATTAGGGCGAATCTCGGAGGTCCGTGCTTCGTATGAGGAGGCTCTTACCCTGGCGCCCCAGGCATCGGACCGCCGTTTTCTCGCCAGGCGGCTTGCAAAATTATAAAAATAATTCGCCGCCGCTGTCGATTCTTTCCCTTCGCGACGACTATAGAATGAAGATGCAGCGCGCAACGCTGTGCTACTGGCCCGAAGACCGTTAAAGGAGAAGCAATGGCGCAATACTTGGTTGCGATTTACCTGCCCGACGACTTTGAAGCGTCTAGCGTGGACAAAGCGATGGAGCACGATATCGACGTGCTCAACGAGGAGATGGAGGCTAAGCGTGTCAGGCTCTTCGCTGGCGGGCTGCGCCCGGCGAAGGAAGCGAAGTCGCTGCGAGCGCAGCCCGATGGCAAGGTGCTTATGACCGACGGGCCGTTCCTGGAGACCAAGGAGCACGTGGGCGGTTTTTGGATACTGGAAGTCGCTGACATGGACGAGGCACTGGCGTGGGCACGCAAGGCCGTCGTCGCGTGTCGGGCGCCGGTTGAGGTGCGCGCTCTTTTTCCTAGTGACCTTACTGCGCTGCTGGCCCGAAAGGCGTTAAAGGAAGGAATGACGCAGTATCTGGCTGCGGGTCACCTGCCTGAGAACTTTGACCCATCTAGCGTGAGCGAAGCGATGATGCACGATATGGGAGCGCTCAACGAGGAGATGGAAGCTAAGGGTGTCACGGTCTTCGCTGGCGGCTTGCTCCCGGCGAGCGAAGCGAAGTCGCTGCGAGCACAGCCCGGCGGTAAGGTGCTCATCACCGACGGGCCATATCTGGAGACCAAGGAGCACGTGGGCGGTCTTTCGATACTGCTAGCCGCTGACATGGACGAGGCGCTGACGTGGGCACGTAAGGGCGCCGTCGCCGGCCGGGCGTCGTGCGAGGTGCGCGCGTTTTTTCGGTCGAACGTCCCATCGGAATAGTGTTTACCGTGCCTGCAGCAGGCGCTGGAAACCGAGTGCTAGAGGAGACGTCATGAGAAGAATCAGGATCATGGAACATATCTCGCTGGACGGCGTGATTCAGCACTCCACCGATGACGGCGATTTCCGCTACAGCGACTGGACCGCGCCCTATCGGACCTCCGCTGGCAGAGATGCAATCCTAGCTGCGTATGGCGGGAGCTTCGATCTGCTGCTTGGCCGTCGCACGTACGATATCTGGTCGGGCTTCTGGCCAAAGGCGCCGAGCAGTCCGATGGCGGACGGGATAAATGCGGCAAAAAAATATGTCGCTACTCACCGCCCGGAAAGTCTTGCCTGGGGGCCGTTCGAGGGCCTTGGGCCGGACATCGTCGAGGGCATTCGCCGCATCAAGGCGCAGGACGGCTCGGACCTTATCCTTTCGGGTAGCTCCACGCTGACATCGCCGCTGCTCGAGCATGGGCTTGCGGATGAAATGCTGCTGGTCGTCTATCCGGTCCTGCTGGGCACGGGGAAGCGCATCTTTGCGGAGGGAACCCCGCCACGCGCGTTCGAGTTCGTCAGCACGAAAGCTCTAGGGTCGGGCGTCATCATCAACATGTACAAGCCTAGTGGGCCTTTGCGGACCTGCACCATGGGCGCGTAGGCGTAAGCCGACGTCAGAGAGCATGGGAAAAAGGGAGGACTCAAATGAGAATGCTAATCTTCGCGATCAACACTACCCTGGACGGCTGCGTCGACCACACCAAACAATTTGTCGATGAAGAAACCCTTGAATATTTTACTCACCTCACGCGAGAGGTTGACCTGCAGGTCTTTGGGCGTAAAACCTATCAATTGATGGTTCCCTATTGGCCTGAAGTCGCAAAAAACCCGTCTGAGACAAAAGCAGAGCACGAATTTGCTCGAGCATTCGACTCCACTAACAAACTTGTTTTTTCACGGTCGTTAGACAGCGTTGAAGATCGAAATACGAGAATTGTTCGGGGTGACCCTGGCGACGAAATACGCAAACTGAAACAAGAACAAGGCAAAAATATTTTGGTCGGTGGCGTGGATATTCCTTCACAACTTATGCAGCTCGGCCTGGTTGATGAATATCGTTTTGTCGTTGGGCCAATCGTTGCTGGAGAAGGGAGACGGTTGTTGGAGGCTGTCAGTCTGCCGGAGAGACTGCAATTAAAATTTGTTGAGTCGAAGTTTTTTAAATCAGGATGCGTTGCGCTTCATTACTCGAAACAGTGACAGAAACATCTGCGACACCTGTGCTGCTGGCCGCCATCAAGGGGAGACGAACCATGAAATACATTTGTTTGGGCTACTACGACAAAAGCAAACACGACGCCATGACCGAGGCCGAGAAACAAGCGATGTTCGACGCCTGCTTCACCGACGACGACCATCTCCGCGCCAACGGCCACTGGGTCGGTGGAGAACCAATTCAACCTGCCGAAACTTGTCCCTCGCCAAAACTAGGAACGTTTGTGAAATGAACGACAAACAAAGACCGCCGCGTAACATGTTACATGCATGACATTTCAGGTCTTTTCGGACCGGCCGCGTCCTTCAGTCCGAGGCGCTCCAGAGGTCTCCCGGTTCAATGGCCGTTGACTCCAAATTCCAGGGGTCGCTCCGGCACCCTCCCCTGCGAAGGACTGCCAAGCGAAAGCGCCGAAAGGCGCGGAATCCACCTCGATTCCCTGCCCCGTGCAGAGCCTTGAGTGAGTTGCGCTGGTCAAGAACCCGTCCAGCTCGCGTCGCGAAAGGTAGCCATCCTTTCCTTCCGTGTATCTGCGTAAAACTCCTGCCAATCTCTCCGGGATATCGACGAACCGAACGCGTTCGGAGTTTTTGGCGTTTGCTCGCGTCTGTGCCAGACGCTTCTCCGTACGTGCAGCCCACGGCCCATGCCCGCTAATCTGGGGACGAGCGACGGGCTACCCTTCCAAATCCGGTAAGGTCAGGTTTGTCGACCATCCTGGAGTTGAGCGAGTTCGTTCTGCTGTACGCCACGTCGTTCTTTGTGCCCGTGGGAATAGTTGTCTGAGAAGGCGAGGTTTGCCAGACTGGTGGACCACGAGGAACGGCGAGTTGATAGGGATTCAAGACAAGATCAGCGAGGTCCGAGACAAGGGCTATTGCATACTCAAAGAACACTTTGCGTCGCCCTTAATCGATGCGTGCCGGGATGCGTTTTGGCCGCTTCTCCTGGCCTATCTCAAAATCCACGGAAACGAGCCGAACCGCGGCGCGCATCGCCACTTTCTCCCCATGCCCTTTGAGCCACCATGTTTCGCTCCAGAATTCTTCTTTGACAATGAGGTGCTGAATATCGTGCGGGGCGTGATGGACGACAGGGTAGTCGCTGATCAGTGGGGATGCGATGTGCCCCTCCGCGGATCAGCTTACCAGGGCGTTCATGTTGACTATCAGCGTCCGTTATTCAGGGAAGCTCCTGATCTCTCGTTACCCGCTTTTGTGCTGGTGGTTAGTTTTGGCTTGGTCCGGATAACGCTGGAGAATGGTCCTATCGAAATCGCCCCCGGTACACACCATATGGCGAGGAAGGAAGTGCTTCGAGCGGTGGAAGCCGGTGAGATTGGAATGCAGGCAATTCCGTTGGAGATCGGTGACGTACTGATTCGCCATCCTTGGGCCTTACATCGAGGCTCACCAAATACGACCGACATGCCCCGTGCCCTTGTCAGTCTGCGCTACGTGCGCCGCTGGTATGCTGACAACAGTCGCGAGGTCGATTTAGTTCCCCGCGCGGTTTGGGAATCGCTGACATCCGAACAACAGAATGTGATGCGATTTCCGGTCCGAGACCGTTAGCCCCTACCCAGCGTCTATCGGTTCCGGTCGTACGGGCAAGCCGGAAGTAATCCCGGCAGACCCGATTCGCGCCATTACTTCCGGTTGGCTAAATACGCCCAGAGCCTCGCATCTGATGCTGCTGCGCACTTCCATCGCCTTGGCTCGCAGAAACTCCCGGGCTATCGACACCAATGAACTCTACAGAGGTACCGCGTGGCGTGCAATGTACTCGTCCATGGATCGGTCCGGGCCGATGTAGTGAAACGCTTCGGCATAGTCGAGGCCGTATCTCCGGCCAGTGGCGCCGTCGCGGGATTCCATCGCCGCTTTCGTGAACTCATCGATGGCGGCGCTGTCGGCTCCAGACAACGCGGGCACGCGCAGTTTCCGTTCCATCAGAGCGGCGTTCAGGTCCTTGATCATGTGGGTCACCATGGTTCGGCAGGCCCTCAGGCAAGCGAGTTTGGTTTCGAAAGTCGGGCCGATATCCGCCACACGATTCACTAACTGCGGGCCTCTGGCAAAATAGTATTTCTCGGACACACTGTGCGGCTTCAAACCAGCGGCGAAGTGTTCCGGCATGTCCAGATGCCCGCCGGACATCCAGCAGGCCGCCTCCACTGCCTGAGCCGTCACATAGTGATCCGGATTCTCCTCGTAATGCCCCCAGGGATCGTAGCTGAAGATGGTGTCGACCTGCAGTAGACGAAACAGAAAAATCAGCCGGGCGCGTATTTCGGTGCGAGCCAAATCGTCCATGCGATGGTTTCGATAGCCAAGGTCGAAGATCTGCTTCAGGCCGGACGTCTGCAAGAAAGCCTTGGCATCCCGCTCGTTGCCGAGCACGGTTTCACCCAGAGTGAGGTCATAGGAGTCCTTCTCGTCGTTACTGGTTCGGATGAAGTATCCGGTATAGCCCTCCTGGAGGAGTTTGGCCACGGTGCCGACCGCAAAAAAAGGCCCGTCATCCAGGTGAGGCGTGATCAGGGCCAGTACCTTACCTTTGTGCGGCGTTCCGGACCCAGTTCGCTCGATCACGATATCGGCGGCGGGCACAGTCTGGGCCGGCGGTTGCGGCACCCCAAACAATCCTGCGGCGAGAGCCCCTCTAAACAAGTCGCGCCGTTCCACTGTCCCATTTCTCCATTGAATTATCACTCCCGTCAGCGGTGGTCTTGAAGAGGACGTCGTGACACCCGCGCAACGATCAAGAAGCGGGTCTGTCCGTGCGGCGGAGATTATAGCGCAGGAATGCTTTTAGGCGCTTCGTTCTCCGTGCCACATTGACCCGCATCAGTGAGCGCTGCGCGATGCGATTCGACTTGAATCCCGGAACGGGTAATTGGTTTGTGTACAAGCGGACAAAGTTTCATCGATGACTTTCTTTTTTTGCGGTCACCCCGTCGTCGCCTTCGTTAAAACCTCGCGAAGGCGGCGCGCTACGATTACATCCTCACCAGGTTCCAACATCCAGACACCCACAACGATCTTATTGGCGTCGTTGGGAATGCCAGCACTCCCCCCCGTGGAACCGGTGGCGGGATTTAGTTCGATACTTGGAGTGCCCGCGTGCATTTGCTTGGCGACTTCTTTGGGAGAAATCTTGACACGCTGCTGGTCATAACGAATGAGCAAGTGTGGCACGTTGTTAGCAATCGGCGGGATAAATATTTCTGATTTCAGGGTTGGAATATCTTTGAGTGCCGCGGCAATGCGATCGGCGCGGCGGCGAAACTCAGCTTCGAACTCCTCGTCAGACTGGGTTAGGAACCAATCCACCGCCGCCACCATCCCGACGATTTGTTCCTTGGCGACCTTCATTCCCCGCCCCAGGACATCATCAAAGGGGCTGTTGTTCTTGGTGGCGGCGCCAATGAGATTCTTTCTCCCTAATAGCAGGCCGGCATTTTGCGGACCTCTGATGCCCTTACCACCCGAGAACGCAACCAGGTCGAATCCCATATGAGTGTAGTTCCACAAATTTGAGATCGGCGGAACGTCTGCAGCCGCATCATTGAAGCACGGCACTCCGTGGGCCTGGGCGACTCGAATCCAGTCTTCTCTGCTTATTTTTCCTGCCTCGGAAGCATTGAAAAAGTGGCACATAACGGTATTGGGTGTAAAAGCCGACTCATACTCTTGCAAGGTCTCCACGTCGACGAAGCGAATGCCGCAGTTGCGTAGAGCATGATCGTAATCGTACCGGTGCGCTCTTTGAACTATCACCTCATTCTTAAGGCCAATCATGTCGGTAGGCATGGCATGGCTCGCGGTAGATCCGTTTGCCACCGTCATGCACGCCGCCGTAGCCAGAGTTATTGCGGAAGCCGCACCCGCTGTGACCATTGCGGCTTCGCAGCGCAGTTGTCGAGCGAGATATTCGCCAGCTGCCTTTTGCAAGTCTTCCAGGTACACCGGATGCTTAGCTGCCAGGGCGACCGCCGCTTGCACCGAAGGCGGCATGGTCGAGCCAGTTAAATAGGTGTACGTTCCAGCGGCGTTAATTGTCTTGGTAACTCCAAGTTTGTCGTAGTAGTCGACCGCTCCGGTGAGAGGCTGGCGTGTTGCGGCGGCCTCTTGAAACGGCAGGGCCCGAGTGAACACAAACCCCGTGAGAGCCATATTGATTCGCTCAAAAAAATTGCGTCTTGTGCCAAACCTGCTCATGAAGTGCTCCTTCTACTGAATCACAACAGGAAGTATAAGCCAAAGAGTTGTCAGAGCAGCTGAGAACCTCAATGCGTGATAAACGCGCGTGACGGACAAATACCCGCTAACTTTCCAAAGCCTGGACGTAGCAAATTGAAATTCCTGTTTGGACCCTATTGCTGATCGTAAGCGGATGACAGGCAACTCTTCCCTAATCTTGTAGGGTAAGGTTTGCCGACGATGCGAACCTAATCTTGGAAAATTACGATAGACTGTGCAACATGCCGGTGAGGACTGTCGTCTCCACTCTCTACTTTATGGTGTTGGTTCCGTACATGTCTCAGCAACCCCACATGCCGAATATAGAGGCGCAACGCGCAGCGATGAAGAAACTTGAGTTTATGGTTGGAAAGTGGGCTGGAGAGGCACGCCTCCTTCGGGGGCCAGGCGATCCGGTTTCATTGGTGCAGACTGAGGAAGCGCAATACAAGCTGGACGGGCTGATCCTTTTGATTGAAGGAGTCGGGCGCGCCAAGGTCGATGGCACGCCAGCTCTTCAAGCGCTCGGGATTGTCTCCTACGACGACGAGAGCGGAACCTATCGAATGCGCGCGTTTAACGACGGTCGTTTTCTGGAGACCGAGCTGAAACTGCTGGGCAGTGGCCAGGGTATCACCTGGGGCTTCGCACTCGGGCAAATTAGGACTAGCTCGGTGATGCACATCACGGAGAAGGGTGATTGGACAGAAATTACCGAAATCACCATCGGTTCCGAACCTCCGAAGAAGTACATGGAACTCACCGTGAGCAGGCAAAATAGCTGGGCGAGCCGACCGTATTCAATTGTGAAGCCTAAAGCTCAGCTGTGAAGTCAATTGCGCCAGACCAACTCCCGGTTAGCGGTATAACTTTCCATAATCCCGTAAGATCAGGTTTGCCGACAAACCGACCGGAGCACCGATGTAAACGCTGCGGCGTATCCCTCGGGCAATCTCGCAAGCCCGAAACAGGAGTTCGATAACCAAGTTCAGGCCGAAACCCGATGCCGGACTGTATTTGCTTCAGAAAACGGATGCTGAATGGGGCCCGTTGTAATAGTCCCCGCATTCTGGCGTCTTTCATTCAGGGAATGAACTTGAATGACAAGAGAAGAGGACATGGGGAGCTCCATCGCATGATCCTGCCTGGGACCGTACTCCAGGACCTGCGTTACGGAATTCGCATGCTCTTTCGCAGTGCAGGCTTCACCGCCGTCTCCGTTCTGGCGCTTGCGCTTGGTATCGGGGTCAATACGGGCACGTTCACCGCGTATAAAGCGCTCGTGGGCCGGTCTCTCGACGCGCGCGATCCCGGCAGGATGGTCAACCTCACGCTGATCCTCCAGTCGGGCGCCAGTTCTTTCTTGTTCAGCTATCCAGACTATGAAGCGTATCGGCATCACGTCCGCAGCTGTAGCGGCCTCATCGCGTGGTCCAACAATCAACTCACGCTCACGGACGCGGGCGGGATCATCAGCGAACGCGCCGCCGCTGCTGGCTCGCTGCTCGGAAGACTGGGGCTGTTGCCGCCGGCCGCGAGCAACGCTGAGTTCGCCAGCACCTTCCTTGTTTCGGAAAACTACTTTTCGGTGCTCGGGGTAGCGCCATTGCGCGGACGCAGCTTTGAATCCATCGCTGCTTCCGAACTGGCGGCTTGGCCTTCGGTTCTCATCAGCGAGAACTACTGGCAGAAACGATTTGCCGGCGATCCCGCAGTGCTGGGTAAAACCGTTCGGCTCAATAACGTGCCGTTTACCATCGTCGGAATTACGCCTCATGATTTCTCCGGCACCAGCATGGCCGTACCGGATTTCTGGCTTCCGCTCAGTCTCGAGGCACTGGTTCATCCGGATTCCAACCCGCTTCATGACCGCGAAAACCTGCATTTACGCGTGTTTGGCAGGCTCGCGCCCGACATCGAAATGCGCCAAGCGGGGGCGGAGATGACGCTGCTGGCCGGAAAGATCCGCAGCCTGCACGATCCGAACTCGGAGTTGAGCCGGCCCGCTGGCGCGCTCATTTCGCGGGGATCTCCATTGCCCGGCAGGCTTCCAAGCTCGCTAAAGTTCACCATTCTGCTCATCATGGTGGCTGCCGGCATGGTGATGGTGGTGGCGTGCGCCAATGTGGCCAGCCTTCAACTTGCGCGGGCTACAACGCGTCAAAGCGAACTGAGCATGCGGCTGTCGCTGGGAGCCAGCCGAGGCCGCCTCGTGCGCCAATTGCTGACGGAAAGTGCGTTGCTCGGCCTACTCGCTGGCGTAATCGCGCTGCCTTGCACCTGGGCCATTCTGAAAGCCGGGGCCACTATGCTTACGCAAGCCTTTCCCATCGAGGTGGGCACGATCATCCTGCACGTAGCACCCGATTTCCAAGTGTTTGCCTACCTCCTGGCGATTTCCGTTTTCTCGGGTCTTTTGTTCGGCCTCACTCCCGCCATCGAGAGCTCCCGTTCGGCGCTCTTCTCCGCAATCAAGCCCAACGCGGGAAGTTCACCGCTGCGCAGCCGCCGCCTGCGCGACGTCCTCATCGCGTCACAGGTCGCCATGTCGCTGGTGCTTATGATTGCCGGAAGCATGCTGACGCGCAGCGCGCTTCACACACTAGCGATGCGAACGGGTTACGACGGCAAACATGTCGTCGATCTCGACTTCCGGTTTCCCGAAGGGGCGAAGTACAGCGCCGAACGAAAGGTTGCCGTCATTCAGGAATTGCGCACGCGGATAGCCGCGCTGCCCGGCGTGGCGCGCATCACCAGCGCTCGCGCCCCTGACGACAACAACGTTCGATCCGCGCTCGTCTCACTCAATGGAGACAAACCCTCTTCCGGCAATATGCAGGGCACCCTTTATTACACTTGGATTCAACCAAACTACTTCCAAACCCTCGGCGTTCCCTTGGTGCTCGGCACCGGTTTTCAAATGCGGTCAGGCCAGCCGGAGCGCTCGGCGATCGTCAGCGAATCCGCAGCCAGACGCCTCTGGCCCGGCCGCAACCCCATCGGTCACATTCTTAGTTTGGGCACCGAGAGGCAATTCCACGCCAAGGAGGAACTTCTTCCCGATGGACCAGTTTGGAAGGTGATCGGCGTGGCGGGCGACACGCGTGGCGTCGAAATGGACGGCAGCGACTCGGCGCAAATTTACCTGCCGCTGCCTGAAGATCGGCTTCGAGACTATCCGATCCTCATCCGCACACAATCCGACCCAATGCTGGTCATCCGCGCCATCGACTCGGTGATGTCGTCTGTCGATCCTGACCTGGTGTCATCGACCTCCACTCTGCAGGAGATGCTTCGCCAGACTCCGCCTTTCCTCGGGTCCGCATTTGCGGCGGCCGTTGCCATCACGGTGAGCCTCTTTGGGCTTCTGCTTGCCTCGATGGGAATCTGGGGTACGGTCAGCTACATTGTCGTTCTCCGCACTCGCGAAATCGGCATCCGCATGGCCGTTGGTGCGCAAAAGCGCGACGTGCTCGGACTGGTGCTTCGCGAAAGCACGCGCCCGGTGCTCTTCGGATTGATTGTTGGAATGGTTCTCGCTGTTGGAGCCTCTTATCTGCTACGCGGTATCCTCTTTGGACTGGGTAGGGTGGATGGCGTCTCCTTCGTCGGGGTCTCATTCTTGTTTTTGACCATCGCGCTGCTTGCCGCTTACCCGCCCTCCCGGCGAGCCATGCGGGTCGATCCCATCGTGGCGCTCAGATACGAATGAAACGTGGTTGTTCCTAAGACGCAGAACGCTTTGCATATCGCAGTTCCAGTAGGAACGCGATGCCGATTCCGATGAGAACTAATCGCCAAACTAAAACAGTGTTGATGTGCATTACGCGCCCTCGGACGAGCAGGAAAGCGACGCCAGCGATTAGAAATAGTGGTCCAGTTATGGCACAGTGAAAAGAGCGATTTTTGCGCCAGTTAGCAAAGCAGCCGATGGCCATAGCGAAAAGACACGCAGCCGCTGATGGCGCATGAAAGGGAAGCCAATAGATTCCTATGAGACTCAGCACCGCCCACGCAAACATCGAGACTATGAACCAGTAGCACAGGGCCGCTGGCGAGCTACAGCAAGCTTCTACTCGCTTTGTCATAGCTTGAGATTCATTTGGAAAGTAGGTCCGTGACTGCTTTCGAAAAATCAAGCGAATGTACCACTGGACCATTTAGGAACGCCGCACGCGGGAGTTGGCCGTTCCAGCGTGCAGCGCGATCGTAGACGGCGACTTCATCCCACTGAACGCCTTTGCGACTGCAGCATTTCGGCTGAGGTTGACCTGCGTCAGACTCAATTGCGCGCCCCAATTGGTCTGCGAAGAGGTGATTCTTATCCCAATACTGCTCGACTCTTGGGTCAGAAAGCCGTGCCAGAACGGCAGTTCCCGGACTGGAATAGTCAGTTGGCAGAATTGGTTCCCACACCGCAAAAACATGGATGTGCGGATTCTGATTCTGCTTTAGAACGTCTTCAACTGCGGAAGACCCCCGCAGACATGTTGGTCACGTTGGAGAAAGGAGTAGAACGATACGAACTTCGCCAGATGCCGCATTGAATGCCGCACGCAACTGGTCAAAGTTCGTTGACGTGAGCGATACAAGTCGCGGTTGTCCTGCCGGGACTCCCTCACCGCCGTAGAAGTGCCGAACCAGAGCCAACAGTCCCGCGAGCACCACAACCGCAAGTATGCTCAGAAGTTTTTTCATTACTTGCCTGAAAGGTCTGCAAGCACGCTGGCTATGACTTGAGGAAAAAGAAGAAGAAGAACCACAACAAGAGTGGCAAGACTTAGCAGTGCGATTGCGGTTTTGCTTTGGCGTGTACGGCAGCGCATCCCACGGTAGACTTGAAAAAACCCTGCTCCAACTAGGACAACTGAAAGCCCCAAGAGCCACGGCCGTGCGCCATTCAAGAAGACGGAAGCTCCGGCTAAACCTGCCGCGCCCAAAAATGGCAGTGGTAGACAGCAACCAAGCGTGAGCAGCGAAGTGAGAATCGCCCCCACCGAAACACCGCTTGTCTTCCAACCAGCCATTAAACCTTCAATCCCCGCGCTCGTTCAATTGCAGCGCGTAATCCCTTTTCAGACGGAGCACCGCTGCCATCCAAATACAAGCGGCACATCAGTCCAAACGACGCGGTTTGTTCGCTAGGCGGCTCAACATCGTGTCCGTTTATGCGAATCGTTGGTGAACCCGGAAATTTGAGTAATTGAGCCGTCGCGGCATCGCTCACAAGAACTTCGTTGACGGGCATTTGAACGTTTTCCGCAGATAGGGTTGCACGTAGCCGTTCAAGTGCTACAGCATGATTCGGGCAGTTGGCTACGTATAGTAATTCAATGTTCATGCGGCACCGTTGTATTTGGAGGTTCCAAAACTGTCAGGACCGGACAACGCCCGCTTTTCTTTCCACGTCTGCGCTTGAGTTGAGCGTTACACTTTGTCAGTGCGGTCTTCAATTCATCTTCTAGCTTTACGAGCGCAACTCGCTTTGCGTGAATATCTTTCAATTTGTGGTCAAGCATCTTCCGCACTGCGGAGCACGCACGCAGATCATTGGTTCTCAAAGACACAAACTCACGAATCTCATGCAACGAGAATCCCAAGGTCTGTAAGCTACGGATGAATTGCAAGGCGGAAAGATCATCAGAAGAGTACAGACGAAAACCACCTTCGCTCCGTGTGGGCGTTGCAAGCAGTCCGTTGCGCTCATAAAAGCGAATGGCGTCGATGCTTACGCCGACCTGTTTGGATACCTGCCCGATTTGCATTAACTTACCCGCACGAAGCATCCGGCACCTCCACGGTACACCCTTGAGTGTAGTCCAGAGTCAAGGACAATCTAGCGTCAGAACAGACGCAGATCGACGATGGGACTGGCCGAACCGGCATTCTCAAACCGTGAATTTCATGCGGATGGCTATAGGGACCGGCTTTCTCATCCCATCCGATTAGTTCGCATACTCGTTACTGGCCAACAATGATGTTCTGGGAAACCAATCTTGTTGCACTCTCACGGCGGGGTCTTGACATGATGATTTCCTGAAATGCGAGATCGCCGGAATTGAAAGCGAGCTGAGTCTGGCCTATTCCTGCGTTATTAATTCGGGGGTCGCGGGTCGGGAGCTCTTTGACAATGGTACTGGCAACCCCGGTTTGACAGTGCCGTGGCAAGTTGCGGATACTACCGACAGCGTGCGACAGGGCACCGCCGACCCGCGGCAAGGGAACAATCCCACCTGCTTCGATTGAGACAGCGTGCATTGCACCTTCTTTCAGCCTGTATCAGCGGGTCACAGGCGCTCATGAAAGGAGGTCGTAATGACCACATTTAAGCTTCCTGCTCGTCCCTCCCTGGAATCCCTGCGCAAGCAAGCCAAGAAACTGGCGCGCGGCGTCGTGGCCGGCGATGCAAGCGCCAAGGCCCGGGCGCGTGCCCAGCTGCCGCAAGCCGAGCTGCCGTTGTCGCAGCGTGATGCCCAGTTGGTGCTGGCGCGCGAATATGGGTTTCCAGGCTGGCAGGACCTAGTTAAAGAAGTAAAGCAACGCCTGGGCAGGGGATTCGAATGGGCCGTGTCCCAAGCCCGCCGCCGCATCCATGACAGTGACATCGAAGGTCTGCGGCAGCTGTTGGCTGAATACCCGGCCCTTTTGTCGTGGAGGGCGGATGAAAATGACGGCGGGCTGCTCGGGATGGCTACCGAGTCCTACGGTGACAGCTTTGACCCGTCCCGGGAGCAGATCTTCACGCGCGCGGCATGTGCCGAGCTCTTGATCGATGTAGGCGCAGTCGTCGCGCCGTCGGTATGCGATGGCCTCATCGCTTCCCGCACAAAGGGACTGCTCGATCTCTTCCGCCGCAGAGGCCTTCTTCCCCAATCGCTCCGGTTCTTTGCCGCGCTCGGCGACGTCAATGACGTTCGCGCCTGTCTTGATGCGAATGGCGACGATCTTGCAGCGGTGAACCAGGCGTTCATGTGTGCCTGCCGCTTCCAGCACGCGACCGCAGCGGCGCTGCTGCTGGATCGGTCCATCACGCTCGATGGCGAGCTGGGAAGGCAGATCGATGGCGGGCCGGGACGTTCCGCATTTGTCCAATACATCATGGCGGAAAGTGAGGTGCTTGCCTTCACCAACGCCGACCCGGCCGGGCCCTGGCAGGCTTTTGTCATGCAACAGGTCGTGCGCGCGGTAAACGACGGCGACCTGACATCCTTTGTCGGCGGATTGCGGGACGAAGCATGGATGCTGGCAGACGCATGCGTGAAATTCCAGGTCGGATTGATCGAGCGGGCGGTGCTGCGCGATCGCGAAGCTTTCATTGCTGCTCTTTTTGACCTCCATCCTGCCGTGCTGCGCCGTCGCGTGCCGCCGCCATCGCAGGCCATTGAATTCGCGTTCACGTATGCGAAGACCCATCTGCTTCCGACGCTGCTGCGCATCTGGCGCCTTCCCAACGATCTGCCACACGCAGCCGGGAATGGGGACTTCGCACGCGTGAAAAGCTGGTTCGACGCGGAAGGCAAGCCTGCACTGGGCGACCTGGCGAATCATTCTCCCGCCAACAGCGTACACCCGCGGGAACCTGAATGGGGCGAACCCAGTGTGCAGCAGGTTCTCGACACCGCGCTCGCCTGGGCGGTCCTCAACAACCACTTCGAGATCGCCGACTTTCTTCTCGGTCACGGGGCCGATATCAACACGAACTGGGGTTCCCATGAGCCCGCCAGCATCCTGCATGAGCTGGTGTATTTCCACAAAAATTACGAAGCCATACAATTCCTCATCGACCGCGGCATCGACATGACGATCGTCGATTACCGCTGGCGCTCAACCGCCCAGGGTTGGGCATCTTACGCTGTGAAGGACGAGAAGATGGCACAGTGGCTGCGCGAGGCGCAACAACGACGGGAGCAGGCATCGCGCTGAAAGCGGCCAGGCGGATTAATCAGAACGGATGTGCCTCGCCAAAACCAAGAGCGGATATGAAATCACATAGATGCCGCGTTACATGGATGAAGATCGCCTTGTACGGAGTTTGGCGAAAAACAACCCTGCCCTATCGCGTTTCTTGACATTATCGCCCTTCAGATACGATGAAAAGAGAGTCCGATCCCCTTCTGAAGGCTTAAGACGTGAATATCGAAATCCACGATGCGGTCCTTGAGGCCAGAATCCAAAAACGGCTTCAGACGACCGGCTCTGCCAGCGTCGAGGAAGTCTTGCTCCGCTTGCTGGCGATTCTGGCGTTGCTTATTGGATGCGACCTGCGGCTCGCTGAACTAGTGGGTCTCGGAATGGAAGATTTCCAGGTCCGCGAGGAGCATTGGGTAATCGCCGACCTGATTGGCAATGGAAAGCACCTCCGCACAGTCCCGGTTCCTGCGTGGGTGAAGGGCGCCGTCGATGAGTGGACCGATGCAGCGAACCGCGCCTGGAGGCTTGAGACCGTATGGTCGGTATCCTGGTACATGGGAACAACCACTTTATACTGTCCGGACCGTCACCAGACGACGCAGCCGCGCTGGCGCTTGTGCGGCACTGGTCCATCGTCCAAATTGGCGAGGTGAAGGGGTCGTCTTTCGGGCAGTGGCAGATTAGGTCGAAAGAGTTTCGAGAGAACCTGGAATGGGCAGTCATTGTCCCGGGCGACCGTGAGACCTCTCCAGGAGTGGCGCAATTACTTGAAGAACTTTTAGTTCGCGGGGTAACCATCCGGCGATTATGTAGCAGCTGCAGGTAGGAAAGGGCGAAAGAGCGGTGTTCTAGGAAACCAATCCTGTTGCGCGGTCATGGCATAGTCTTAAGTTATGATTTCCCGAAATGCGCGATCGCCGGAATTGACAGCGATCTGAGTGCGCGACATCCAATTCCAGCGCCGAGCAGCGGCTTGGAGCAACAGACCTTCCACCTCCGCGTTGTCCGCAGCGCCTTCTATAATATTTGCTGCGCCATCGTTGTCGCGTCATTCTGCAAAAAAGTAAGGTCATACACCCTGATACCGCGGGCCGATGCGTCCACGTTCGAGCAGCATGTGGTCCGAATCGGTGACCGAGCAATCAAGTCATTGTCCACTGCAAGCGACAAGATCGCCTGCAAGACCAAGAGCAGGTTGCGGATAGTCTTTGCTGAGAGCCCGCCTTCCACCTTAGTTTGAGTAAATCTCTCGACGTGAAGTTGCCCACCCCCCTCATCTGTATTTACCCTGAATTCATCCTGACGTAATCGCCCGACCATTCTGCCTTGCCATCATTCCAGGATTTTAAGCTCACGAACTGGAGTGTGGAGATGAGTCATCTTGTAGCGGCCGCTCGAAGACTTTCTGCACGTGGGCTTTTGCTGGTCGGCCTGCTAGTTGTTCTCGTTGGAGTACCTCATGCGGGTGCACAGGTGGTTGGCGGCACCATTCTCGGTACGATCAGCGACCCCTCGGGTGGAGTCGTTCCTCATGCGCACATCCTGATCGGGAACCTGGAAAACGGAACCACTCGTACCGTCGAGACGGATGCGGCAGGCTTCTATGCGGCACCCAATCTGCAGCCAGGAACATATGAGGTCAGAGCTTCCGCTGCGGGGTTCGCGGCCGCCGCCAAGACAGATATTACGGTAACGGTCGGGGCGCAGCAGCTCCTGAATTTCACCCTGCATGTCGGCCAGGTCACCGAGAGCGTGCAGGTGAATTCGGCATCCATGATTGATCTGACTACATCGACAATCGGAGCCGTCGTGGACGCAATGACGATCCGCGAATTACCGTTGAACGGACGCTCCTGGACTGACTTGGCGACGTTACAGCCCGGCGTCCTCGCCGTGGAGACCCAATCTCCATTCACAGCGGGCTCCAATCGTGGCAACCGTGGTTTTGAGAATGAGGTAGCTATCAACGGCGCGAGGCCTCAACAGAATAATTACCGACTGGACGGTATCAGCATTGAGGATTTCGCAAACGGAGGATCTGGCAGCGTTCTCGGTGGCAATGTCGGTGTGGACGCTATTCAGGAATTCTCGGTGTTAACGAGCAACACCTCTGCCGAATATGGGAGAACTTCTGGCGGTGTGATCAACGCAGTAACGCGCGGCGGTACGAATGAGTTCCACGGCAGCGTATACGAGTTCTTACGCAATGGCGTTCTAGATGCCGCAAATTTTTTTGATAATGCGGGCGGTATTCAAAAACCGTCTTTCAAGCGCAATCAATTCGGCGCATCCTCCGGCGGGCCGTTCCGCAAGGACAAGATATTTATTTTTGGAAATTATGAGGGAATTCGACAATCGAAGGGTATCGCAAATCCAATCAACGTGCCATCGGTTGCTGCGAGAAACGGGCTTCTTACCTACTCAGACCCGTCCCAATTTCCAAGCGATTGCGTTGCAACGGCGGTGGCAAACCAATGTAAGGTGACGGTCGATCCTGCCGTGCAAAAATACCTGCCTTTCTGGCACCAGGCCACAAGCACTGCGCCGGGGGCCAACGTAGGGTCATTTACGTTTGCCGGCCAACAGGTGGTCAACGAAAATTTTTTCACGATCCGAGTCGATGACAAGATTTCGGACAAAGAGACACTGGCGGTCACATACCTGCGCGACTTCACGCCTTACCAAGCGCCGGACGGCCTCGACGCGGTACTGATCAATTCCGAGACACGCCGTCAGATCGCCACAGTGGAAGAAACCCACGTTTTCAGTCCTCTGATCGTCAACGCTTTCCGCTTGGGATACAGCCGGGCCGTCACGGACAACAACCACGGCTTTACTGCGATTAACCCTTTAGCTCATGACCCCTCGTTGGCCGCTCTACCAGGACAGTTTGCTTCTGCGGTTACCGTTCCCGGCATCACCGTTTTCACCGGAGGGGTGAACGGCAATTCGCGCTACGAATATTTCTGGAATTCTTACCAGGCCTATGATGACGCGTTCTACACACTAGGTAGGCACTCCTTGAAATTTGGCGCTGCCTTTGAGCGGATTCAACTGAATCAGAGTGTACTGAGCGATCAGAGCGGCGGGTTCTTTTTCGGTTCCCTGCATAATTTCCTGGTCAATCAACCGAGCCGTTTTGAAGTCGGCCTGCCCAACAGTGTGGACGAGCGAGGTCTCCGGCAGAGCGTGGTCGGACTCTATGTTCAGGATGACTGGCATTGGCGGCCAAACCTCACCGTGAATCTGGGCCTGCGCTGGGAAATGGCAACTGTTCCGACGGAGGTTCACAATGCGTTGGCGAGCCTACAAACGCCTACCGATCCTGCGCAGCGGCTCGGATCACCTTTATTCTCAAATCCTACGTTGCACAACTTTGAGCCGCGCGTGGGTTTGGCGTGGGACCCATTCCATGATGGCAAAACGGCGGTACGCGCCGGGTTCGGGATGTTTGACGTCCTGCCTTTGCCCTACCAGTTTTCGCTGATGATCAGTAAACAAGGTCCTTTCTACAAGCATGGCACGGCGCGACCCTTGCCGGCGGGTTCGTTTTACAGCGGTGCGCTCCCGTTGCTTGGTTCGTCTTCGTTTGTGGCGAACTATGTCGAACCGCATCCGCATCGCAATTACGTCATGCAATGGAACCTGGATGTACAGCGCGGTATCACGAAAGACCTGACGGGCATGTTGGCTTATGTTGGGTCGCGTGGAGTCCATCAGGCCGTTCGCGTGGACGATCTTGATACCGTGGTGCCGATTAGGACGCCCTATGGTTACTTATTTCCATCACCGGTCGGCAGCGGTACGGTGATAAACCCCAATTTCGGCCAAATCTATGGAATGCACTACGCCGGCAATTCGTTCTACCACGCACTGCTGGCGGGAATCACAAAACGAATGAGTCATGGGCTGGAGTTTCAAACATCGCTCACCTGGGGTAAGAGCATTGATAACAGCTCGGGCAGCATAGCTGGAGACACGTTCTCGAACGGGTTGTCGAGCTTGCCTTGGTACGACCTGCGGTCCACCCGAGGACTATCTGACTTTGACATTCGCCGGATCTTGGTGATCACGGGCACTTGGCAGGTTCCGCAACCTATGAAATCCCTGACAGGACCTGTGGCCTGGTTGAGCTCCGGCTGGGAGCTCGGCGCCCTCTTTAAAGCTAACGACGGCGTGCCCTTCACTGCGACCTTTGGGACTGACGGCGATCCCCAGGGCTTAAATAGCAGCGATCCGTGGGCCTTCCCAGACCGCCTGAGCGGTCCGGGCTGCCAGTCGCTGGTGAATCCCGGAAATCCAAACAATTACATCAAAACGCAATGTTTCGCGGTGCCAACAGCACCCAACCTGGCGTTTTATAACGCGAATTGCGATCCGAGCTTCGGCACTTACCCACAGTGCTTCAACCTTCGTGGCAACGCAGGGCGCAATATCCTTGTTGGGCCCGGCCTCACAAATCTCGACTTTTCTGTCTTCAAGAATAATCGCGTTAGACACATTTCCGAGAACTTCAACGTGCAGTTTCGCGCAGAGTTTTTCAATATTTTGAATCACGCCAACTTTGGTGTTCCGATTACGCCGGACAACACCGACATCTTCGATTCGACCGGCGCCCCCACGGGTGTGGCTGGTCGGCTGACCTCGACCACAACTACGGCGCGAGAGATTCAATTCGGGCTAAAACTGGTTTGGTAACTCGTCAGTCGCCCTGCGCCGTCGTCTGCCGGAGACTGGCTTTTTTATTTTCCGTATCACTTTGTGCGGGACAGAACGACAAGATCCGGAGGTCAAATTGACTAGACTGCGACCACTGATTGTACTTACCGCTTTTTTAACGATGACAGCAAGTAACTGGGCACAGGGAAAGGCGCTCAAACTGTCGCAAACTATCCCACTGCCTGACCTGCACGACGGGGATTTTGACCACTTTGCGGTGGACCTTCACGGCAACCGACTGTTTGTAGCAGCAGAAGAGAATTCGAAGGTCCTGGTCTTCGATTTACGAACGAACAAACTGCTGCACACCATAACGGATCTCAAGGCGCCCCACGCCATACTTTTTCGGGAAGACTTGAAGAAGCTATTCGTGGTCGACGGCGACTTACCGGCATGCAATATCTATAACAGTGAAACCTACCAGCCGATCGCATCCATAAAGCTGCTCAATGACGCGGATTCCATGAATTACGATCCAGTCACCAAGTATCTCTACATCGTAAACGGCGGCAGAGAGGCGCATGTTCCTTACGAATTTATCAGCGTCATCGACACCACGAACGATAAATTGCTGAAACAGATGAAAATTGATTCCGATCACCTCGAGGGGCTGGCGATTGAAAAGTCAGGCGTGCGTATGTACGTCAGCATTGCCGGACATGACGCGATTGGCGTGATTGACCGCAAAACGTTGACTCTCCAAGACACCTGGTCAATTGCCGACCAAGGCGGTCAAAACACACCTGTGACGCTTGATGAACCCGACCACCGTTTATTCACGGCAACCCGCAAGCCGGGGAAATTCCTGGCACTCGATACCGAGACGGGCAAAGTTGTCTTTAGCGCTCCGACGGTTAGCCACGCCGACGACCTAAGTTTCGACGAACGTATGAAAAGAATCTACATTGCCGGTGATGGATATCTCGACGTTTTCAAACAAAGTGATCCCGATCACTATGAATTGATGGAAAGAATCCCTACCAGTTTCCGGGCGCAAACCGGGTTCCTTGTCCGCGAATTGAACACATATTTTATTGCCGTGCCACATCATGAGCAGCAATCTGCGGAGATCCGCGCTTATAAAGTGTTGCCTTAGGGCGCTGAAGCGGAGGCGGGTTCTGAGATAACTGAGATCACAGAGCGAGAAGCGGCCGCTGCATCATTGGAGAAGGCGGCGGCCGTCTTGCTTAATACGTGACGTTACTATCGGCTGCCAATCAGCACGCGGGCTGTTCCTTGATGGCTTTGCGATCGCCCTTCGGCCCGCCCGGCGGCGTAAAGTCCGAAGTGACCAAAAACAAGTTGTGAGTTGTCGGAGCCAGCCCCATAGTCTTGGCTCCATATTCGGTCTTCATCTCTTCCAGCGGGCTAAGCATGTCCGCCGAGTCCTCGCGGAACACGTGCAGCACGCCTGCGCGTGTAGAGGAGAACACGAGATCTGTTGCAGGATCGTATATGTTGCCGTCAACTCCGGCACTGATGGGGAAGGACTCGAGCACTTTTTCGTCTGTCGCGTCCATTATGACGAGCGTAGTGGGATTGCGTCCCGCAGCGAATAATCGATGGTGCTCCGGATCCAGCGCGAGATCCACGCCCTGTGCAGCTGGCTTGATAGCTCCCGCTTCGGGCTCTGATCGGGTTGGCCGCAGCAATTACCTGACTCGGCTGGACGATCGATCAAAACGTTGGCGTGTACCATCACCCGTCAGGTAGGGCGGGTCACGACATAGCTGCGAGTGATCTTAGCGACCGAGGTAGTTCCGGCCTGGCGCATGATCGTTCTCAGTTCGCGACGCAGAATTTCCAGAACGGCTTCGACACCAGGTTGACCAAAGGCGGCTAATCCCCACGCTTGAGGTCTGCCAATCCCGACGGCTGTAGCGCCTAGTGCGAGGGCTTTGAAGATGTCCGTGCCACGCCGAACGCCACCGTCCACGATGACGGGGATCTTGCCGGCAACACCATCGAGCACTTCAGGGAGGCTCTCGATGGTCGGGCGCAAAGTTTCCTCGGCGCGTCCGCCGTGATTCGAAACGATTAAGCCATCCATACCATGCTCGACAGCGAGCTGGGCATCTTCGCGCGTGACGATGCCCTTGAGGAGCAACTTGACGGTGACGGTATCGCGCAGACGTTTCACGAAGCCCCAATCCATGGGTATTGGGCGGAGCGCGGTGACCCCCGAAACATCGAGACCGTCAAACATTGGTTTTCGGGCCGCATATCCGGAAAATCCTCCAGAAGCCCCACCAGGCCTTCCGCGTGCATACCCCGTGTAGGCACTCTTATGGCAAGCGGTGCAGTCCCGTTTGTCTGCGCGCTGGGCGCGGAAAAGGGTTTCGCGGTTAGCGCCCTCCTGCTGGTCAACCGTGAAGACGATCGCGGGGCAACCAGCAGCCTCGGCGCGTTTAACGATGGAGCGCCCCACCTCCCAGACATTCGTCGGATAGAGCTGCTGCCAAACCGGAGTGCCCCGCGCGGCGGTCACCTCTTCGACTGAAGAGGTCGCTGCCGTTGCGAGAATCTGCAAATGGTCTTTGGCGCGCGCAGCGCGGGCAACAGCTATTTCTCCATCCGGGTGAAAGGCTTTCTGGCTGCTAACTGGGCAGATCACGATAGGACTGCTCCAGGCGCTCCCCAGCAGATGCACGGACATGTCGGTCTTCTCGACATCGACCAGCCTGCGAGGCCGAATCTGGATGTGCGAATAGCCTTCTCGATTCGCCCTGACCGTACCGTCGTCGTCCACCCCCGTAGCGAGGTAACCGAAATGCGCGGGCGGCAACGCCTTGCGTGCCGCAGGCTCGAAATCGAGGACGTCGAAGGCCTGGTCCGGAGACAAGATGGTGTCGTCGCTTTGCTGGAAAGTTTCAAACCAGTCAAGGAACGCCCCTTTTGTCAAGGCACCAGCTGTCAGAAGATTTGAGACAGGGCCGCCAAAAAGGTGAGGACTGGCGATGAGCGGGCTCGCTAGGAGCATCCGTAGGAATCTTCTCCGGTCCTTCGTCCGATCAGAGATTCGGTTCACGAGTTCTCTCCATTCATCACTCAAAAATGGAAGCGGAGCGGATAAACATGTCGAAGGGGGAAAGAGTTTTTATCTTCGAGGAGAGATGTTAGGGCGCTTAGAACATGAAGTCAACGACGCGCGACGCCGCACGACGTGCTATTCAGAGGCTGAACCGCGCGAAGAGCTTGAGAAGTCAGTGCATTGAAGGTTCGCAGCTCAATGGCGCTTGCCGGCGATTCCGAGGCAGATAACGGGCAACTCTGACGTAACGCGATTAGGTAAGGGTTGCCGACATAACCGGACAGAATCGCCGTATCCGCTCCTTGCTCACGAACGTCCACGACGACGCTAGGAGAGGCAAGGAGCACATTCGCGGGAACGAGTTTAATTAAGATGTCGGCAAGGGCGATCGTGCCGGTTGCGATTGCGCCTTTTTCCTCAGGACCGCCGCGGAAATCAGCGTGATGGCGAGCCCAATCGGGAAGGGCTCGATGAACGTCATCGCTGCGTTGAGGATCGGGTTGTCTTCTATCTCCTTGTATTTTTTTACTTGCTCTATTTGCGCCTGGATGGCGGCCGGGCCCGCGCCCGAGGCCTTGAGCTTCTCGATCATATGGGCGCCGTATTTGTCCATGAAATCGGGCAAGAAATTGAAGTAGAGAATTTCCCAGGTCACGACATAAAAAATGCACGAAATCAGGGTAATGGAGATCCCGACGGCAAAAGCTTTCTGGAACGTGATCTGGCCGTTGCCGGCGTTGTCGCGGTACGAGCGGATGCCGAAGAATACCAGCAAGAACGAGAGCACGATGGCCGTGTAGCCGACGACCAAGCCCTTGTTAAAGCCTATCTTGTGCAAGAACGGCAAAGTGGCCACCATCAGCAGCGAGGAAATTGCGCCCGAAATCAGCCCGAACGTTAGTATTGTCTTTTTCATAGTGTCGCCTCTCAAATTCAGACGTGTTGATCGACTAGAATTGCGTTCCCGTCGGGGTCCATTGTGGTAAAACTCGCTGGTCCCGTGGATGTCTCGGCTGCTTCGGTCGTTAGCTGTACACCTCGTGCTTTCAATTCGCGCTGTAGATCGCGAACGTCTGTGAATGCTTTGAGCTTGCTAGCATTGCTGTCCCACCCGGGATTGAAGGTTAGGATGTTCTTTTCGAACATCCCTTGAAAGAGACCGATTGCGTGAGGGCCGTTCTTTAGAATCAGCCAGTGCTGCGAGACATCTCCGGCGAAGACCTTGAAGCCAAGCTTCTCGTAGAAAGCCCTCGAAGCTTCAATACTCTTGACAGCCAGGCTAATTGAAAATGTACCGAGTTCCATGTCCGCTCCTTCTGTAGGGTAAGTACTTAATCAAATCCGCTACCGGGAATGCTAAAAGGGACTGCGGACGCACCTTACCTCGTCAGGCGGGGTCTTTGTCGTCATCCTTTCGGGTGATTTTGGCTGCCGGAGCGAAAAATCATTCTTTCGCATGAGCAGTTCAAGGAAGCAAGCCGAATTCCTTGCGGAGCTGAACCGCCTGCGTCCGCCGCTCATCCCCTAATTTGTCGAAAACACGGCTGGAACGGGTCTTGACGGTGTCCTCGCTCACATACAGCTTCCCGGCGATCTCGCGGTTGCTCATGCCTTGGGCTATTAGTTCCAGGATGTCGAGCTCACGGCGGGTGATGCCGAGGCCCTCTCGTTTTCTCCCGTCCGGACGAACGGTTCCCCTGCCGGGGCAAGCACTTCCTTCACGACGACTCTCTGCTTCGTCCCTGTCAGCTTGAGGCCGAGCCAGATACCAAGAACGGCAAAGGTCGCCGCGGTCAGTCCACCGCAGATTTCGATCGAATGTTCGATTACCAGGAACCGATCCTCAGTCCACTTCAGCACGGTAATCAGGATCCCACCGATTAACGCGTAGATTAGCACGTGCCGTTTCATAAGTTCCGGAGGAAAGGATTCAGGCCAAGATTATCGCGCCCGTGGTGCTGTCGATCATGCGCCTTGACCAATTTTGCCCAAGTGACGGACTACCCTTCCATAATCCGGTAAGGTCAGGTTTCCCGCCCACCCGGAAGAAGCCCAGTGAATACAAGCGCGTTCATGAGGACTAATCCTGCTGACTCGTAGGATCGTGCTGGACCTCGTGCTCGTTTACTTCTTTTCACGGCGCGAACAACCAGTACCTCACAAACGCCCCGATGAGTCCGTTTTGTGTTGACTTCGCACCCTTAAGTACCCCTCAAATGTTTTAGGTATCCCGTAGAAGAGCCCAGGATAGCTTACTGGTTCCTTCGCCTCAGTTCGCCAACCAGCGTCCTTCGGGCGTGCGACCCGCCGACGTTAGTCACCTGACTTAAAACGACCGTGCTGAGAAAAACTAGGAACAGATCGCGAACAAGTTGGGAACAAAATAGGGTGGAACGCCCGCGAAATAGGAGTGTCAAGGGGTACGTAAGTTGTTGAAAAGCAAAGACGGGCTAATTGATTTTTCGACTCATAACCTAACGGCCGTCGGGTCAAATCAGTGGCTGCAGCGTCCTCGATTCACAACTTCCCAGAGGGACTTCTGGGGCGTTCTGCTCCCTGTCTTGCGCTGAGGGGTCGCCATCAGAATAAGAATTTAATGGCGACCTGGGAAACACGTCCTGCCTGTGACTTGAGGATTTGCCCAAACGTGGCATCGTCACGATTGCCGTCGACGGAGGCTGCGCCATCGAACTGGGCATGGTTGAATGTATTGAACGTCTCGAAACGGAATTCCAGTGAGGCGGATTCCGTGATTCTGGTGGTCTTGCGCAGAGCCATATCGTAATTGTCTATGCCTGGTCCGTACAAGAAACGCCGCGAAGAATTGCCAAACGTGCCTAGCGCATTCGGGCTGAAGAGCTTGGTGTCAAAAGCAAGCCGATTCCTGCGGGGGTCGTGGTTGATATTTCGACCTGCGCGGCATCCTCCGTGACTGTGGCCGACTGCTCTTGCTCTTTCACTTGCAACGTCACGTCCAGCACTAGCGCGCTGTTGATGTCGATGACAAGGCCCGTCTTCCTATAAGGCTTGAACGCATCCGAAGTGACATCGATCTGGTATTGGCCAACGGACAAAACGGGAAATGTAAAAACGCCATCCTGATCGGTAGTGCTGGTCAGTTTGACCCCGGTTTGCGTATTGCTGATGACCACGTTGACTCGAGGTATGACCGAACCCGTTTGATCTTTTACTGCTCCTGTAATTTTTCCCCCGACTTCCGCGCGCGCAGCGGATGCAATGAGGACAACCGCAATCAATACGAACAAGATTTTCTGTTTTGCACTCTGCATGACTCTCTCCCTTGATTTACCCGGATTTACTCGCGAATTGGTAACGACCAATGCTTGCGTACGACAGGTGCCAGCGCCCATCGAGGGCCAGGTTTGTCGTCATTACCCGAATACATTCCAAGTCTTTTCCTCCTCTCACTTATTCCTGTTCCGCTACGATCTCCCAGCTAACTCCACTGACGCCGGGTTCCAGACTCAATCGACTGACAATTTGCTCGAGAAGAAGGTTCTGCCTGCCCGTGCTTCCAAGCGGCAGACGTCAAAATTGCTCCGCGCTATCAAGCGAGCTTCGACTGCAACGAAGCGAAGACAACTGTGGACAGCGCGATCTGCTACTCATCTATCGCCGCTTCCCTCGACTCAGCGGTAGATCAGAGCTATACGACATGGCTGAACCATTTGAACGACGCGGATAGGGACATCCTAATAAGGGAGCAAAAAGACTGGCTGCGGAAGCGAGACCTGATTTGCGACAGCGATAGGTCGGTTTTCCAGTGTGTCGAGACGCTCTATGGTGCACGACTGCTGGAACTGGAACACTTCAGGCAACTGCATCACCAGGCACTCGAAAACTAGAAGCAAAATGGCACTATGATTTCTGGCAGGCTGTGTAGCAAATCAGTTGTGCGGGGAGGGCCGTGTGGTTGGTTGGGTTTCTGCGATTCTGCTAGGCATGGCTGGCTTGCTGTCCCAGTCAGCACAAACTCCAAAAACCGCGAGCATCTTGCCGTCTGTGTCCATTTCACTTCCTCCGGACATCCTCTCGGAGACAGTTCAGATTTCATATTTTTTGCTTGGCCCCTTCGGAGGTTATGGCGGCTACGCCGCGCAGCGAACTGGTGTGCATTCTTACGACATTCCCACCATGGTGGATGGCAAGGCGGCAACTGAAATTCGGATGATTGTTTACGCCTCGGGTTGCGAAATTCAACAGTTTGTTCTCCCCTTAGCAGAATATTCGAGAGTCAGCCAGGAGTTCCCATGTCAACGCGTCAAGACCGTTAAGCTTTCAGGAAAAATCGTGCCAAGTGCGTTGGTCAGGGATAACAATGCCGAATTGGTCGTCACCTACATGGCTTATTGGGTGCATGGCTTCTACGGCATTTCCGATGGGTTTGTTACTAAGTTTCACCTCGCAACTGTTTCTCCGGACGCGGACGGGATGTTTCAAGTCGACCTGCCGTATTTCAGCGCCGACGTTGAGGCTTCTTCTTCACAGCAAAGAGCGAGCTTTTGGCTCATGTTGCGCGACTCCAAAACTTGGAACCACATCGCATCTAGTCTGGAACCTGAAGACCAGGAGCTTAGGCTCAAAGAGCATGGCTTGCGAATCCAGTCGCACTATCCCGACGACCTCATCTTTACGGCTGAGCCTTTTCGTGCAACTAAGCGCCGTCAAAGGTAAAGTTTTCCGCTCAGATTCAGGCGAGGCGATTTCCTACAGCTACATCCTGCTCACTAGCGAAGAGGATGAGGCGAAGCATTTTGATACGAGAACCGATGAAAAGGGCGAATACCTGTTTGTAACCGACTTGTCAGGACTTATGGGCTTCGAATTCCTCGGGCAGAATGCTTTGAGGAAAATTTTCACATCTACGCTTGCATCTGTTCGATCACCCGATTCATAACATACGTCTTTCAAGAAAAGGACACGGGGCCGCTTCGATACCGTACCCAATGGTGAAAAGGCCATTGAAGCACTTGTGATTTGAAGGAGAGAACAATGCTCGACCACATGATTCTGACTGTCAGCAATGTCGAACGTTCGTTGGCGTTCTATGAGGCGGCTTTGAAGCCTCTTAATATCAAGTTCTTCCTACCCTACAAGGGCGAAGGCGATCATCCTGATCTGTGGGGATTTGGTGATGGCAAAAGGGCGTTCTTCTGGATCAAGCAAGGGAAGCCTGATCCAACCTCCATTCACTGGGGGTTCATGGCCGAAAACAATGATAAGGTCGACGAATTCTACAGGGCGGCAATGTCCGCTGGTGCCAGGGACAATATTTCACCGCGGGCACGAGTGGAATACTATCCGGGATACTACGCCGCCGATATATTTGACCCGGACGGGTATTCGTTCGAGGTCGTCCATAAAAGCTAGTGATGGAACCTCACATCGCCAAGCCACTTACAGCGCGACAACGGTGGTTGTCTGCAGTTCAAAATGCTGTAAGTGCCCCGGCGATTTGATCACCGTGCGAGCGGTTACTCGGGCGCACGGTTTCGCAGTTGAGTGAATGATATTTCGACAAGTCAAGAGTGGCTGAGGGATCTGGAGCCGCCCCAAATCGCTCGCTTAAGTCTCGCTTCCTAGTTGCGAATCGGATCAGTCCTGAAAAACGCGCTGCCGGTCAGGAAATCGGGCACAGAATAATGCTTTCGCCACGGCAATTGGAGGCCGCATTCCATGGCGAAAAGCAAACACAAACGAACCCCTAAGACCGTCCTGAAGCTGCCGGATCTTGAACAATCGAAGTCTGTAGTTATGAACAGCCTGACGTCGGCGAGTTCAAAGCGCTTTTACGACCATGCGATTCGCGAATTCATCGATTGGTACTGCTCAGAGCCTCGACTCGCCTTCTACAGGACGGTGGTCACACGATACCGGATTGTCCTCGAACAGCACCCACATGCCCCGTCGACGATCAACCTGAGATTGGCGGCGATACGCCGGCTGGCATATGAAGCGTCGGATTGCGGGCTCCTCAGCCCTAACCTCGCGGCGGGCATACGTCGCTTGAAGGGTGTTCAAAGGCTGGGAGTACGTGTCGGAAACTGGCTGACCGCAGAAGAAGGCAAGAGGTTGTTGGGCGCGGAAAGCTCTGACACTCTCCGCAGCCGACGCAATCATGCTCTACTCTCGATTCTCATCGGCTGCGGTCTCCGGCGGGCCGAAGTGACGACCTTACGGTTCGAGGATTTTCAGCTTCGGGAAGGCCACTGGGTGATCGCGGACTTGAGAGGAAAGGTGGCCATATCCGGACGACTCCCGTTCCGGCATGGGTGAAGCAATCGGTCCACAGTTGGAGCCTTGGAGCCGGCGTCAACGGAGGGCCATTGCTGCGGTCCATCGATAAGGCAGGCCAGAATCTGGGGAGACGGTTTTACGCCCAAGGTGATCTGGGCAATTGTATCGGCAAACGCGAAAAGCTGTGGTTTGGCAACGATCGCACCGCACGACTTGCGGGCCTGTACACGACTATGCCATCAGTCGGGAGGAGAGCTGGAACAAATTCAGTTCCCGCTAGGTCATGTCTCAATCCAGACGACAGATTTACCTCGGGTCCAAGCAGCGGTTTCGCGATGCGGTCAATGATCTCATCGGTCTGGAACCACATGCGTCATCATGATCGGCGTTGCGGGGGAATCGTAACTGCTACGCGACTTCCCGTGACCGAATTCCTGCGGCCCGTTTCGATGAGGTTTTGCAGTTCCCGGACGTTGCTCGCCCCACGCATGCCGCGCCCGCTCGCGTCGGCTCAGGGGAAGGCTGTCACCTTCGGCGTCACGCGAGGATGTATGGCTGTCGCCTCGCCCGTGTCGTCGATCACATGACTGATCGCGCCGTGATCGCCCAGCGCCACGGTGATCATGTCGTGGAACCGCACCTTCGGACTCTCAGGCGTCTCGATCGCGCGGGTCAGCCTGACATCCGGATAGATGAAGACGCTGTACACGCCCAGCCCCCACGCCTCATGCGTCGTAACTCCATCCGCCACCTTGTACGAAGCCCAGCCGTTCACCCCCGGCGCACTCGTATAGCTCGCCTGGTTCGGAGGATCGTAAGGAATCTCGGACTGATAGAAATACGTTCGCCCGCCATTGCCCTTCCACAGAACCTGGAATTGCTGGTGATGCTCGACAAACAAGCCATAGACCGTGACGCCGTTTCCATACACCACCAGCCCGTTCTCGCTGGTATTCAGCTCCCATCCCACTCCGGCGCCGTGGTCCGCTCTCCAGATCCACGTATGGTCCACCAGTGTGTCGTTGCTGTTGATCCTCAAATTCGCCTTGGCCCGGCCCACGCCTGCGCCACCCACGCGAAAGAAAACATCGTGCAGCGTGATCGGATCCTTGGCATGGCGCGCCCGGCTTCCCTCCGGCCCCACCTCCAGCAGCACCGGAGACTCGCTCGGCCCGGCATCGAAGAGTAGCCCGGCAATCTCGATCCCGTCCGCATCAGCCGTCGTCATCGCCGCCGTGCCCTTCATCGGGCGCAGCGTCGCAAACCCTAGCCCCAGCACCACCGCATGCGGCCGTGTCACACGAATCGGGGCGGTCAGTTCATAGATCCCCGGCGTCAGAATCAGGTTCTTGCCTTGGGCAAGCTGCGCGCTGATCGTCTCCGCGGTATCAACATCCGGGCGCGCAATATAAAACCGCGCAATCGGAATCGTCTTTCCCGGCGTTTCCCCACCGCGCCACGTAATCCCGAAGCTGTCGCTGTGCAGCTCCGGAACCCGCACGCTGAACTCGCCCGCGGCATTCACCTGCAGGAACGGCTTCTCGCGCACCACTGGCGTATGCGCGACCTTCGTGTACGGCGGCGAAGGCCATGCTCCTTCCGGCGGATGCACCACGCCGACAAACACCATGTTCCAGTTCGCACCCGTCCAGCTCTTCCAGTCGCAGTTGCGCGAGATCCACTGCTGCTGGCTGCCGGAGTCGACATTCCCGTCCACAAGGGAATCCGACATCCAGCCCCCGCTTGCCCAGCCGCGATTCTGGTGCAGCACCAGGTCGCCGCGTACATGCATGCGCCGCAACGACACCGCCTGCGAGACCGCCCATTGCATTGATCCCCCCGCCGGCTTTATCGAGAGCCCTTCCGCAGCTCTCCAGAAGGTCGTCGTCGCATTGTTGTGCTCATGATTCGCATCCGCACGCACGTTGCCCGCAACCCGTGTTGCATCGGGCGACGCGCCAAGGCCTATCACCTCCGTGTAGAAGCCCACCGGCACGTCCACCGAATAGTTTCCCGGCAGGAATAGCAGCGCGTTCCGCTGCTCTCCAAACTCGTTGTGTTCCTGCGTCGCATACGCCGCATCGATCTGCTTCTGGATCACCGACGATGGCATCGCCGGATCGAAGATCAGTACATTGGGTCCGAACGCCGGCTTCGCGCCCTTCGCCGCAGGAGCCGGTACAGCCGTCGTCAGCCACAGCCGCGCCTCCCCCTCCTGCTGCGCGTTCAACGACAAGGACGACAAGGAACAGAACAGCAGAGTACAAGACGAAAACAGGACCAATCTCAGCTTCATGAGGACTCCGGTAAGGTCTTTTGCGAACGATTGCGCTAATAAGAAAGAACAGCCGCACCACGATTCGCCAACGATATGAGCAGGGCAGAATCGCGCCTGTCAACCCCGGCGACCACGACAACCGCATAAGGAATCGATCGGAGCGGTTAGCCGGATCGGAGAGCATAGGGCAGCCAACGTTGTCTTCTGCCAATTGTGCGACAGCGTAACAAAATTGTGGGATAGAAGAGTTGGCTCGGCAGGAATCTATGTTCCCTCGGTTACGCGCATCTGCAAGTAAGTTGTTTGTTGTCTGTCTTCAATTGCTACCGAGAAAGGATTTGCGGCCACGAGCTGCGCAACAGGACAAAAACCACGAAGCCAAGCAGTAGGGGAAATGCTTATGATGCCACCTTGTGTTTCGGGCTGGAACCGATTCCTAAGTCAATTAGCCACGCATTGACAGTGGCGCCGATGACCTCAGCATTATCCTCCTACAAGTAATGAATGCCAGAGCCGAGCTGCACAACTCTGCAGTTCTTAAGCCCCTTCGCAAAGCTCTGAGCGAAGGCCGGCGATACCAGAGCGCCTGGATTTCCTGCGAAAAGTAGCTTCGGGTAAGACGAATGGGCTAGAGCACGATGTGCTTTCTCTAAGATTGAATGCACATCCGCCGGTTCTCCAGCGATCGGCAACTCATTCGGGAAACGCCAAGTGGGTCGCCGCGGCTCCGGAGTAGGAAACGGTGCTCTGTTGACCGACATTTCCTCATCCGTCAGTTTTCGTGCGATGGCCCCTGGGAAGAACCCCCTCCACGAATGCATGGCCTTCAAGAATCATCTTTTCGCCCACTACGGGCGTCCTGACCTTCTGGAAGGTTTCACGTGCAATCGCAGGAAAATCCTCCCAGCTGGGCATCGGCGAGAGGAACTCCATAAAAGCAAGGCCTCGGACAAACTCCGGCCTGCGGGCTGCCAGATGAAATGCCCGCGCGGTTCCCCAGTCGTGCGCTATGACGAGTGCTGACGAGATTCCAGCGTTAGCGAGGAACGCATCGAGGTACCGAACATGATCGGCAAACCGCTATTCGATGTCTGGTTTTCCCGATTGGCCGAACCCGATGAGATCCGGTGCGATGCAATACGCTGTCGGTGCAACCAGGGGAATGACATTCCGCCACAGGTACGACGAGGTCGGGTTCCCGTGCAGAAAAAGCGCGACCGGTGCGTCCGGGTTTCCCGCTTCCCGGTAGGCCATGGTGGAACCCAGAACACTCACTTGGGGCGGTACAACATCATAAGGAACTTTCACTTTTGCTGTCTTTTTGCTCTTAGTTAAATTACGTTTATGCCGCGGATGCCTAATGGGCATCGAGCCACCCGCGAATATTCGAGACGGTATCCTCGTAGAACGTCTTGTAAAGACCAAGCGATACGTAGCCGATATGCGGCGTCGCCAGTACGTTGTCCAGCGTCCGGAATGGGTGAGACGGAGGCAGCGGCTCAATGTCGAATACGTCGATCGCCGCGCCGGCGATTTGCTTGTTCTTCAACACGCTGATCAAAGCTTGCTCTTCGACG
>Ga0210403_10000472_pt1 | contig 42284 bp, 40 predicted proteins | sample IncBWC19MmetaG_FD_150863 | JGI IMG/M metagenome (GOLD analysis project Ga0210403, IMG submission 150863) | Forest soil microbial communities from Barre Woods Harvard Forest LTER site, Petersham, Massachusetts, United States - Inc-BW-C-19-M | ecosystem: Environmental > Terrestrial > Soil >...
TATCGACGTCAAGCTGGTCTCCGATGGAAATGATGCCGGAGAAACCCACCGCGCGCTGCGCGGCCCAATCGACCATGCCTGTGGCAATCGCGCCGGACTGCGAGATCAGCGCCAGATTTCCCGCAGCCGGCGTATGCGCCGCGAAACTGGCGTTGAGATCGGCGTTTGGCATCATGATGCCGAGACAATTCGGCCCGATCAGCCTCATGCCGTATTTGCGCGCCGCCGCCTCGGTAGCCTCCGCGAGCGAACCCGTGCCGCGGCCGAGCGCGGCCGCGATGATGACGGCTCCGGCCGAGCCGAGTTTTCCGGCCTCCTCGATCAGGCCGGGGACCACCGCGGCCGGGGCAGTGATCACCACGAGTTCCGGAACGAACGGCAATTTGCCCAGGGCGGGGACCGTGGCGATGCCATCGACCTCGGCATAGCGCGTATTCACAAGGCCGAATTGGCCTTTGAATTTGCCACCCAGAATGTTGCGCAAGACGGAGCGGCCGACGGAACCCTGGCGCGGACTTGCCCCGACCAGTGCAAGCGAACGCGGCGCAAGCAGATTCTTCAGGCGATAAGTCGACATCGGTGTTTCGGGACCCAGCGGATTTCAAAGGATGTTCATGCGATCAGCGCGCTCTTAAGGATTTTTCGAAATCGCGCGTTAATGCGACATCATCACCCAGCAGGGCGGCCGCCCGATGACGGTTTTGGTAGCACCGCCCCAGATGGTTTCGTTCAACCGCGAATGGCGATAGGCTCCCATGACCAGGAGGTCGATCGCATTCTTCTTCACATAGGCCTCGAACACCTTTCCGACCGAGCTGCCGTCGATCTTGATCGCCTCGAAGGTCGCGTTGACTTCATGTTCCGCGAGATGGCGCGCAAGCGCAGCACCTGATTCGATCTCGGCCTTTGTCTTGGCGTCGGTTGCCGTGATGATGCGCACGTCGGCGGCGTCCTCAAGCAATGGCAGCGCATCGGCAACGGCGCGCGCAGCGGGCGCGGTGTGATCCCAGGCGATCGCCACCCGGTCGAAAACGACCGGCAACTCGCTGGCAATTTCTACCGGACACATCAGGATCGGCCGACCCGATTCAAAGATGAGCCGCTCGACAAGCTTCTCGGATCGGCTGTCATGCGATTTGACCGCCATCATCGACAAATCCACCAGCCGCGCGGACGCAGCAATATTCGCAAGGACCTCGGCCGGCGCGAGCCGGCTGATTCGCTGTTCGTTGCGAACGGAAAAGCGGCTCGCCGCAGCCTCGAATGCCTTCAACAACCCACGCGCATCCGGCACGCTGCGCTCCGCCGCGACAGCTTGCGCATTCTCGATGTCGGGCGAGATCACGACCTCTGGTCGACGGGGAATCTCCTCCTCCACGGCAAGTGCGACGACACGCGCACTGAAATCTCCGGCAACCGCCACGCACTTCTCGATGGCGGCAATCGCCGCCGCGTTGGGCTCGCCGACCAGTGGCAAGAAAATATCCTTGATCGCCATAGGCGTTCTCCTTCGCCATTAAGGTAGGGTATTGCCGGAAGGCGGTATTGATCTCGGTCAAAAGGACGCGCGTGCCAGTTTGCCCGGCAGGACTTCACAAGACTGTCTTCATGATTGATTCTTGATGGAGCAGTATTCCGGCCGAGAAGGCACGGCTTTCCCATTGCCGATCACTTTCCTGCGGATCTGCCTTGATTGAGGTCAAAAACCCGCTGACGGGCCTGCTATACCTACCCAATGCTTTTTGCCGCCGTCGGCTGCTGGGAGAAGCACGGATGCACGCGATGGTTTTGCCAGCGCCGGGCGCAGCCCTGCAATTGCAGGAGCGCGCCGATCCTCTTCCTGGTGGCGGAGAGATCCGCGTGCGCGTGAGCGCTTGCGGCGTTTGCCGGACTGACCTTCACGTCGTCGATGGCGAGTTGCCGCATATCAGGTACCCCGTGATCCCCGGCCACGAAATTGTCGGCCGCGTCGAGGTGCTCGGGCGGAACGTCATTACCCACCGTGTCGGCGACCGCGTCGGAGTTCCGTGGCTCGGCCATACCTGCGGCGTCTGCCGCTTCTGCAAGGACGGGATGGAAAATCTTTGCGATCGGCCGCTTTTCACCGGCTATACGCGGGACGGCGGCTTCGCCACGCATGTCGTCGCCGACGCGCGCTATGCCTTTCCGCTTGGCGAGCAGGGCGACGATGTCGCGATCGCACCGCTGCTTTGCGCCGGGCTGATCGGCTGGCGCTCACTGGTGATGACCCAAGACGCGAAGCGACTGGGCATCTACGGCTTCGGGGCGGCCGGACACATCGTCGCGCAAGTCGCACTCTGGCAAGGTCGCGGCGTCTACGCGTTCACCCGACGCGGCGACCGCGCGGCGCAGGATTTTGCGCGGCAGTTGGGAGCAACGTGGGCTGGCGCGTCGGATGAGCTTCCCGATGCATCTCTCGATGCCGCTATCATCTATGCCCCGGCGGGAGAATTGGTGCCGGCGGCGCTGCGCGCAGTGCGCAAGGGCGGCCGGGTGGTCTGCGCGGGTATTCACATGAGCGATATTCCGAGCTTTCCCTACCATCTGCTCTGGCAAGAACGGCAGCTCGTATCGGTTGCCAATCTCACGCGCCAGGACGGCATCGATTTCCTGAACATCGCACCGAAGGTCGGAATCCGGACCCGGACCACTTCGTTTCCGCTCGCTGAGGCCAACGATGTCCTGAACAAGCTGCGGAACGGACAAATTCTCGGCGCCGCGGTGCTCAAGCCCTGAGGTCGGCGCGGTGGTCCTCCTCGCGCACCTCGGCAGGGGCGGCAGGCAAACGCGCGGCTTGCGCCTGCGGCAAAGTCGAAATCGGCTGCATGGCACTCATTCAATCTCTCGCGGGGGTGAATCGATGGCGATCCAGAGAGTCGGAAGACTCACGGCCGCGGCCGGTTGGCGAACAAATTCGATGCGTTTTCGAGCATTCGCTGACCATGTCTGAACAGGCGCTCGCTGTCGCGGCGCAAAAAGTCGATCTGGTGCCGGCTGCATTCCTCAAACATTGTGCTGAGATCCCTGACCGAGTGCGATTCCGCCACCTTCGAAACGAATTCGGACAACAGATGCGTCTCGGTTCGCGCCCGATCGAACATTTCATTGCCGGCGAACACGATCTCTTCGAGCAGTATCTTCTGCGCGCCGAACATGAATTCCAGCGCATTCTTGTTTGCGTTGGCAAATCGCGCAGCCGCATCAGTCGCGCTCAACGGATCGATCGCGGCAGCATGAGTATCCAGCATTGAAAGCTCCACCATGACAGCCTCCGATCTATGCTTTCTACATGATACGTGGTCATCGACGGCCGAACATTGAGCTGCATCAAGCCGATGAGAAGTGCGCGCTTGACCTGTGTCAAATCGCCACGCGCCGACGAGACTAATCTTTCCCACGACATCAATCGATTCTTCATTCCGCCGGAGCTCTTCATGCGCGCCCATCAAATCATGACCCGTCCGGTCATCACCGTTACGCCTGACACCACGATTGTCGAGGCCGCCAACATCATGCTGCGAAAGCACGTCAGCGGCCTTCCTGTCGTGGACGCCGCGAGCAAGCTGGTCGGCATGCTTTCCGAGGGCGACTTCATTCGCCGCAGCGAAATCGGCACGCAGCGCAGACGCGGCCGCTTCCTGAAATTCATCCTTGGTCCCGGCCGGGCGGCTTCCGACTTCGTGCAGGAGCACGGCCGCAAGGTTTCTGCGGTCATGACCACCGAGCCGCTTGTGACAGTCAGCGAAGATGCGGAACTGGAAAGAATCGTCGATCTGATGGAGAGAAACAATATCAAGCGACTGCCGGTGATACGCGACGACAAGATCGTCGGCATCGTTTCACGTTCCAACCTGCTGCAGGCGGTGGCGAGCCTTGGAAAAGATTTCCCAGATCCCACCGCTGACGACGATCACATTCGCAATCGGGTGATCGACACGCTCTCGAAACAGGAATGGTGCCCGTTCGGCCTTTCCGTCGTCGTGCGCGATGGAATCGTGCATCTTTCCGGCGTCATCACCGAAGAACGCGCGCGCCAGGCCGCAATCGTCGCGGCGGAGAACATCACGGGCGTGAAGAAAGTTCACGATCATCTCTGCTGGGTGGACGCCATATCCGGAATGTACCTGGATCCTCCGGGAGATGAAGACCATGCCAAGGCAAGCTGATCGCAGTTATTCGATTACCTCGTCGGCGAGCGCAATCAATTTCGCGGGTAGCTCGAGACCGAGAGTTTTCGCGGTCTTGAGGTTGATGACGAACTCATACGTCGAAGGCTGCAGCACCGGGAGGTCGGCAGGCTTGGCGCCTTTGAGGACCTTTCCCACGTAAATGCCGCATTCGTGAAATCCGGCCGGAAGATTGGCGCCATAGCTCATCAGTCCTCCCGCGTCGGCATATTGACGCATGGGGTAAATGGTGAGGATCTTCTCGCTGGCAGCCAGCGCAACCAGCCGATCCCGGCGACTAATCAGAAAACCGTCGGCGGTGACAAGAAGGGCGCTGATCCCGCGTTGCGGCAGAGAAGTGAATACGCTTTCTATTTCCTCATCGTTGCTGGCCCCGACAGTCTCGATATTTATTCCAAGCGTACTCGCGGCGGCCTGCAGATCCTTCAACTGCGGCCCCGAATTGGGATTGCTCGGATTGATGAGCGCAGCAATCGAAGAGGCGTTGGGCACAAGCTCCCGCAACAGTTCCAGGTTCTTGGCTCCCAGTCGAGTGAACATGAAGGCGACGCCCGTGACGTTGCCGGTCGGACGATTGACGCTCGACACGAGACCAGACCCGATCGGATCGCTTCCGATCAGGAAAACGATCGGGATCCTCTCGGTTGCCGCTTTCGCCGCCAGAGCGGCGGGCAGAAAGTCAGCGGCTATGATGCTGACCTGACGGTTGACCAGGTCCGCCGCCAGTGCCGGCAGCCGGTCGTACTGGCCATCAGCCGCGCGATCCTCGATTGGAATGGTCAGCCCATCGCTGAGGCCCGCCTCGACCAGGCCCTTTCGAAAGGCTGCCGTCCATGCTGGCTGTGGCAGCGAGCCCTGATGGAGAAACCCGATGACCTGGCGCGGTTGCTGAGCGTTTGCGGCAAGCGGCCACACCGCCATCCCGCCAAAAGCGGCGAGCAAGTCGCGTCGCTTCATGTCCCGCTTCCGTTTTTCAGAGACAGGCTGTCGCTCGCTTGAAATATTAGCAGATCACCCCCCGAAGGTCATGAACTTTGCAGCCGCGGCAAGCGCCGCCGCAAGCAGTCGGGCAGAAAGCTGCGATCAGCGCGGCACCACGGCCGTCGCCTCGATTTCGACCTTTGCAGCCTCTTCAACCAGGCGCACGACCTGGATCAACGCCATGGCGGGATAATGCGAACCGAAAATTTCGCGATAGATTTGCCCCAGCGCCTTCAGGCTGGCGAGATATTCTTCCATGTCGACGACGTACCACGTCAGACGCACGAGGTGGTCGGGCCGGGCGCCGCCTTCGGCAAGAATGGCCGAAATGTTGCTCAGGGTCTGACGGACCTGGCTGACGAAATCGGCAGGCAAGTGACCCTGCTCGTTCCAGCCGATAACCCCGCCGGTCACGACAAGGCGGCCATCGGCAGCCATGCCGTTGGCGTAGCCTTTCGGCGCCGGCCAGCCGCTCGGCTGCAGGACTTCAGGGCCTGGCGGCGTCGCCTGCTCCTTTGTATTCGGGCGGACGACAAGGGTGGGACCTTTCGGCGGACTCACGGAACTTTCTCCTTCACTTCATTCGGCGGCGATGCCGGAAGATGCGGCGCTGTCCCGGGCCATCTGCCGCAAGGCAAATCGCTGCAATTTTCCGGTTTGGGTTTTGGGCAGTTGCGCGACGTATTCGATCGCGCGCGGATATTTATACGGGGCGATCTCGCGCTTGACGTGGTCCTGCAACTCGGTCGTGAGCGCTGCGTCAGCGGCGATGCCGGGCATCACCACCACATACGCCTTGACGACCATGCCGCGGGCTTCGTCCGGCACGCCGACCACGCCGCATTCGGCCACGGAAGGATGTTTCAGCAGCGCCGCCTCGACTTCGGGGCCGGCGATATTGTAACCGGACGAAATGATCATGTCGTCCGATCGTGCCACGAACGAGAAGCGGCCGCTCGCATCGCGAACAAAGGAATCACCGGTCAGGTTCCAGCCATCGCGGACATAATTCGACTGCCTTGGGTCCGCGAGATAACGGCAGCCGGTAGGCCCACGAACCGCGAGTTTTCCGACCGTTCCGGGCGCTACTTCCTTCATCTCCTCATCGACAATCCTTGCCTCGTAGCCGGTCACCGGCCGACCGGTCGTTCCGGCCGCGGCATCTTCGGCGCGGTTGGTAATGAAGATGTGCAGCAATTCCGTGCTGCCGATGCCGTCAAGGATCGTTTTGCCCGTCTTGCGGGTCCAGCTTTCGAACACCGGCGCCGGCAAGGTTTCACCTGCCGAAACCGCAAGACGCAGCGACGACAGATCGGCACCCTGATCCATCGCCGTCATCATCGCGCGGTAGGCGGTCGGCGAGGTAAAGCAGATCGTGGCCTTGTAGGTCTCGATGATCTTGATCATCTCGCTTGGCGCCGCATTTTCCAGAAGCGTGGCGGTCGCGCCGAAGCGCAACGGGAAGATCGCAAGCCCACCGAGGCCGAACGTAAAGGCAAGCGGCGGCGAGCCGACGAAAACATCATCGGGCGTCACCCGAAGCACTTCCCTTGCATAACCATCGGCGATGATCAGCAGATCGCGGTGAAAATGCATGGTCGCCTTGGGCTCGCCGGTGGTTCCGGACGTGAATCCGAGCAGGGCGACATCATCGCGGCCGGTTTTGATTGCATCGAATTTCACCGGCTTGTTGAGTGCCACGCGGTCGAGTTCCGCGTCATGGTTTGACGTGCCATCGAAATTGATGACCTGCTTGAGGAAGCGGCTGGTCTTGGCGCACGCCACCAGTTCATCGGCGATGCGGCTATCGGTCAGCCCCAGCGCAATCTCGGCCTTGTCGACGATCTTGGCGAGTTCGCCGGCGCGAAGCAACGGCATGGTGTTGACGACGACCGCGCCCGCCTTGGTGGCGGCAAGCCACGCCGCGACCAGGGCCGGATTATTGCCGGAGCGGATCAGGATACGGTTGCCGGGCTTGACGCCGTAATTCTCCACCAGCGCATGCGCCAGGCGGTTCGACCAGTCGGCAAGTTCCTTGTAGGTGCGCTGGCGACCGTTGCCGATCAGCGCGATGCGATCGCCCAACCCCTTCTCGACAATGCGGTCGGTGAGTTCGACCGCAGCGTTGAGATATTCGGGATATTGGAATTCCGACCGGTTAAGAGGCAACGCCGGCCATTGCTCGAACGGCGGCAGGTTTCGCCGCGTGAAATCATCGACGTGACCCGATGGGCCAAACGGTGTGATGAGGCTGGATGTTCCACCTGACATGTCCGGTCCTTCCTTTTCAGGATGACGGGCTGCGGTCATTCCGAAAGCGATGCCGATACTTCGAATCCGGAATATAGGCATTTTCGGTTCTGGTGCTTGCGCGCCCTCCCGGAATGACCAAAACATTTTATACTTAAAATAATTGGGCGCAATAGCCCGATCAAGCCCGATCCAGAGGTTTTCTACCGCGCTGCCAGTTCGCTCAGACGCGAGACCATCGGCGAATTCGGCTCGGCGAGCGGGGCGATCGCCGTGAAATGGTTGGCGCCGGCAACGGTTCCGAACCGCGTCGGAATCCCGGCCTGTCCCCACCGCTCGACAATGGCCCGGCTTTGCCGGCAATATTCACCACTCTCCGCCTCGCCCACGACCGCATCCAGGCTTCCCCGCGCCGGCGGTTGAAAGAAAAACGGGCTCGCAGCTCTTGCGGCGGCTTCATCAAGACCCAATGGCCGGTTGATGGAGGTGCCGATAAGCGGCGCAAGTTCGAACAGGCCGGATATTGCATAAGCCGCGGTCACGAGATTGGAAGGCAGCCGGGCATCGAACGCTTTCCAGTCGGTTGCCAGCATGCAGGCCGCCAAATGCCCGCCGGCCGAGTGGCCGCTGATCACAAGGCGCTCCGAAAGCCGTGCCAGCACGCGCGATGCCATCCGCATCTCGACGATGATCTGCTCGACCGTGACATTGGGGCACAGATCGTAGCTCGGGATGGCGACGCTGATGCCATGAGCGTTCAGCCCGCGTGCGAGGTGGCTGAAGGACGAACTGTCGAGCGCCTGCCAGTACCCGCCATGGATGAAAACGACGATGTGCCCTTTGCCATCGCCTTCAAAGAAATCGATCGCGTTGCGCGGGCCGGGGCCATAGGGGATGGAACGCGGCGGATGGCTCCCGCGCCAGGCGGCCGCGTCCCTCACCCACCCCGCCATCACCGCCGGGTGTTCGGGAACCCGCGCCCGGTTGTTGTATTCGGCCTCGTAGTCGATGCCACCCAAGGCGTCTCAAACCCTCTTTTGCGCAGACTTCTGCGCGGAAGCCTTGGTCTTGGCGAGCAGCCGCATCAATTCGCGAACGTCCTTTGGCGAAAGATCGGAAAAAATATCCGCAATCCAGGTCTCGTGTTCGCCCGCCATCCTGCGAAACTCGGCGCGGCCGGCCTTGGTCAGCCTGATAACCTGGACCCGCCGGTCGGTGTCCGACGTTCGCCGGTCGAGGTGACCGGATTCGACGAGGCGCTCGACCAGACCCGTGACATTGCCATTGCTGACCATCATCCGCTTGGAGACATCCGAAAGGGTCATGCCTTCCGGAACCTTGTCGAGCTGAGCCATCAGGTCGAAGCGCGGCAACGTGACGTCGAAATGCTCGCGCAGCCGGCTGCGGACCTCGCCCTCGATCAGCGTGGTGCAGGTCAGGAGCCGAAGCCAGAGCCGCAGCTCGTTGCCGTGATCTTCCGGGAGTTCGACGGCCTTGGTCTCGGAATCAAGGATCATGACGCGTTCGTACTGGTCTGGCGCTGGAACGGCACGGTTCGCCAAATTCGCTTCCCTCGCCTGTTGGCTGTTATTTTGACCTTCAAATAAATCGAGCGGCGTCGCAAGTCAAAAAACGGATGTTCCTTTATGGTTCAAACAATTGGCGCGGCCTTTGCATGTAGTACTTGCATGGAGGGTACGTTTTTGCGGAGGGCGCCTTGCACGTGGCCAGCCTGCGCGGCCAATGGCGCCGTGTCGCTCGCCTCCGCCGCCTGCCTTGCTTGCGGTGAGCGCGGCCGTCAGAATAGGTCTGGGGGATCGGGGTTGGAAAGCAGATCCGCCGCCACCAAAGGCGGACTTTTGAGGGAAAGACATGAAGCAGCAGTTGAAGTTGGCGGGCCTTGCAACCCTGTTTGCGGTTTGCGCGAATGCGGCGGTGGCGCAGGAGAAGCTCAGGATCGGGCTGGTCCTGACATTGTCGGGACCGGCGGCTGCTCTTGGCCAGCAGGTGCGCGACGGCTTCAATCTCGCGGTCAAGGATCTCGGCGGCAAGATGGGAGGCCGCGAAGTCGAGATCGTGGCGGCCGATGACGAGCTCAAACCGGATGCTGCGGTCACCAAAGTCAAGGGCCTGCTCGAACGCGACAAGGTCGATTTTGTCGTCGGCCCGATCTTTTCGAACATCCTGCAGGCGATCCACAAGCCGGTAACCGATACCAAGACCTTCCTGATCAGCCCGAATGCCGGTCCCTCAAGCTACGCCGGGAAGAACTGCAGCCCGTTTTTCTACGTGACCTCCTACCAGAACGACCAGGTGCACGAGATCCTCGGCAAGGTCGCACAGGATCGCGGCTACAAGCGCATCTATGTCATGGTGCCGAATTATCAGGCCGGGAAGGATTCCGCCGCGGGCTTCAGGCTCGATTACAAGGGGGAAATCGTGGAGGAAAGCTACGTGCCGCTCGGCACGCTGGATTTCCAGGTCGAACTCTCCAAGATCGCTTCGCTCAAGCCCGACGCCGTGTTCACCTTCATGCCGGGCGGCATGGGCGTCAGCCTCGTGAAGCAATATCGACAGGCAGGGCTTGCCGACCAGATCCCGGTGCTTTCGGCATTCACCGTCGATGAGTCGACGCTGCCGGCGCAGCAGGATGCGGCGGTCGGCATGTTCGGCGGCGCGGATTGGGCGCCCGATCTCGACAACCCGCAAAGCAGGAAATTCGTCGCCGCTTACGAGGCTACCTATAACAGCGTGCCCGGCACTTATGCGATGCAGGGATATGACGCGGCGCTCCTGATCGACAGCGCGGTGAAGGCGGTAAAAGGCAATCTTTCCGACAAGGAAGCGGTAGCGAGTGCATTGAAGAAGGCCGATTTCACGTCGCTGCGCGGCAGCTTCAGATTCAACGTCAACGGCTATCCGATCCAGAATTTCTATCTGACCAAGGTCGCCAAGCGCACGGATGGCAAATTCCAGACCGAAATCGTGCAGAAGGTTTTTGAGAATTACGGCGACCGCTATGCCAAGGATTGCACGCCGGCGAACTGAACAACGCGCTTTCGAGCGAAGCGGACACCGCTTCGCGCGCAGAAGACGCGTCCGGATAACGAGGGAAGGAAAAAAGCGATGAACAAGGAGATTACCGGCATCACGCGGGCCAACGAAGGCATTCAGGGAATTTCCTGGAACATTCTTGGCCAGACCTACGTGCCGAAAAATCGCACCGACCAGTGCTTTTCGTGGCACGCGACGCTGCCGCCCGGCACCTTCGTGCCGCCGCACATCCATCCCGACCAGGACGAATATATCTACATGTTGGAAGGCAAGCTCGATTTCGTGCTGGCGAACTCCGAAGCGCAAGCCACGCCCGGCGATTTGATCCGTCTCGGCATGGGTATTCCGCACGGCATCTTCAACAAATCCGACCAGACTGCGAAAGTGCTGTTCTGGGTGACGCCGACCCAGAAGCTCTATGACCTTTTCTGGGGCCTTCACAACATGAAGGAGCAGAAGCCGGAGGACGTGGTGGCGCTATCGGCGGAACACAACATCCACTTTCTGCCCCCGCCGCCAGGGGCGTGAGGCTTCTCTCTCACCCCGTAACCGGAGCGCGGCGAGCTCCAGGTGAAGAGAACACCGTCATGCCCGGCCTTGTGCCGGGCATCCACGTCATTGCTGCACCGAACAAGAAAAACGTGGATAGCCGGGACGAAGCCCGGCCATGACGAGAATCAAGTCGAGCGTTCGTCCAAAAACTTACGAAGACCGCACGGCCGCCAACCCCGGCACGGCAGCAAAGCCCGCCTTGTGGGCGTAGCCGCGCACGATGGCTTCGCGCTCCTTGTAGCTCAAGACCTTCTCGATATCGGTGAAGCCATCGGGGGCGAGTTGCTCGACCGCGTCGATCACACCTTCGGGACCGCCACGGCGGTTGGAGCGCACGATTTCCGCGGTCATCGGCAGGCGCTTCTGCTCGTAAGCCACCAGCGCCTGGCGCGGATGCTCGGAGCGTACCAGCGCGTCCGCAAGACAGCGCGCATCGAGAATGGCTTGCGAGGCCCCGTTCGATCCGACCGGATACATCGGATGCGCGGCATCGCCAAGCAGCGTGACGCGGCCGCTCGACCACCAAGGCAAGGGATCGCGGTCGCAGGTCGGATATTCGTAGAATTCAGGCGTCGCCGCGATCAGGCTCGGCACGTCGACGTAGGGCACCGAGAAGCGCGCGACATGCGGCATCAATTCCTCGCGCCTGCCCGGCCGCGACCAGTCCTGGGCGGTGCTGGTGAAGATCGGTGGCGTGTTGCCGTCGCCGATCTTCGCCAGCACCGCCCAGTTGGTCAGGCGGTTCGCCGCGCTCGAGCCTTCGGCGATCGGATAGACCACCACCTTGGCATTGAGGCCCCCCGCGACGATCATCGAACGGCCGGTCAGAAATGCCGGCCAGTCACGCGCGCCGCGCCAGAGCATCAGCCCGTTCCAACAGGGTGGTCCCTCCTGCGGAAACAGCGTCTCGCGCACCCGCGAATGAATGCCGTCGGCGCCAATCAGAATGTCGCCGCGCACGGTTTTGACGTGGCTGCCGGTGCGATCGAAGAAATAGGCGGTGACCCCGCCCTCGTCCTGGGTGAAGGCGCCAAGCCTGCAACCGGTGTGAATGGCTTCCTTGCCCAGCCGCTCCTCGACTGCACCATGAATCACGCTTTGCAGCCGGCCGCGATGGATCGAGAATTGCGGCACGTCGTGGCCGGCGTCGATACCGCGCGCTTCGCGCCAGACTTCCTGGCCGTGACGATTGAGATAATAGAGAACGTCGGTGCGGATCGAAACGTCATCGAGTTTTTGCAACAGGCCGAGGCCAGCAAGCTCCCGGATCGCGTGCGGCAGCGTATTGATGCCGACGCCAAGTTCGCGGATGGTTTCCGACTGCTCGAAGAGTTCGCAACCGATGCCGCGGGAGCGCAGCATCAACGCCGTGGTCAGGCCGCCAATGCCGCCGCCGACGATAATCGCCTTCATCGCTCTACTCCACTCGCTACCAGGCGCCTGGCGAGAGCACCATCCGATTCAACCTGATCGGCTCGTGATCTCAGCCAACAATCGCATGGCTCCTTACTCGGCCGCAAGCGGCTTTGCCCCCTCCGCCTTCAGCTCGGCCCGGGTCTTCGGCTTAGCCTTAATTTTAAGCTCCTCGAAATCCTGCCGGTCGCGGACGCTGTTGCGGAAAATCTGGTCCTTACCCGGCAGATATTGCACCGGGCAGGACACCCCTTCGGCGCCGTACCATGCCGCGGCCTTCAGCGTGAAACCGGGATCGATCAGATGCGGACGCCCGAGCGCCACGAGGTCGGCCCGGCCGGCCGCCAGGATGGTGTTGACCTGGTCGGCGGTCGTGATGTTGCCGACACACATGGTCGCGACACGCGCCTCGTTGCGCACCTGATCGGAGAACGGTGTCTGGAACATGCGGCCGTAGACCGGGCTGGAATCGCGCACGGTCTGACCGGTGGAGACATCGATGAGATCGACACCGGCTTCCGCAAAGGCCCGCGCGATCGCAACTGCATCATCACCGGTGATGCCGCCATCAGCCCAGTCAGTCGCGGAGATACGGACCGACATCGGCTTGTGCGAAGGCCACACTGCTCGCAACGCCTCGAAAACTTCCAGAGGATAGCGCAGACGATTTGCCGGCGAACCACCATAGGCATCGGTGCGCGTGTTCGTCAGCGGCGAGATGAAACTGGCGAGCAGATAGCCATGGGCGCAGTGCAGCTCCAGCATGTCGAAGCCGCACGCCTGGCCTCGCTCGGCGGCGGCGACGAACTCGCACCTGACCGCATCCATGGCGGCGCGGTCCATCTCGCGCGGCATGCGGCTGTCCGGGAAGTAAGGAATGGGCGACGCCGAGATAAGGTCCCATCCGCCTTCTTCCAGCGGCCGGTCCATGGCGTCCCACATCAACCTGGTGGCACCCTTGCGACCGGCATGTCCGAGCTGGAGGCAGATCTTTGCAGCCGAGTTGGCGTGGACGAAATCGACGATCCGCCGCCACGCGGCCTGCTGCTCGTCATTCCAGAGGCCTGCGCAGCCGGGCGTGATGCGCGCATCAAGCCCCACGCAAACCATCTCGGTAAAGATCAGGCCGGCGCCGCCCAGCGCACGCGACCCGTAATGCACGAGATGGAAATCTTGGGGCATGCCATCCTTCGCCGAGTACATGCACATCGGCGACACCACCGCGCGGTTGGTCAGCGTCATCTCGCGCAGCCGGAACGGCTGGAACATCGGCACAGAAGGCTTCTCGACATCGACGTCGAAACCGCTGGCGCGAACCTGTTTCGCAAAGGCCCTGTCGACCTCGCGGACGAATTCCGGCGCCCGAAGCGTCAGATTGTCATAAGTGATTGCCTTGGCGCGAGTCATGACGCCAAAAGCAAACTGCACGGGATCGAAATCCCAGAACCGATCGACGTGCTCGAACCAGACCAGCGAGACATCGGCGGCGTGCTGGGTCTTTTCGACTTCCTCGCGCCGGCCCTGCTCGTAAGCTTGCAGGGCGGCGGCGACCGTAGGCGCGCTACGCATGGCGTCCGCCAATGCAATCGCGTCTTCCATCGCAAGCTTGGTGCCGGAGCCGATCGAGAAATGCGCGCTCGCCTTGGCGTCGCCGAGCAGGACCATGTTGTCCTTGACCCAGCGCTGGTTGCGGATCGTCGGAAAATTCCGCCACATCGAGCGATTGGTCAAAATCGGATGGCCCTGGAGGAACCAGCCGAAAATCCCGGCCATCCGATTGGCCGATTGCCTCTCGTCCAGGTCCGCAAGGCCCGCGCGTTCAAACGTTTCCGGATCGGTCTCGAAGATCCAGGTCGAGCGCCCGGTCTCATACTGATAGGCGTGCGCGATGAACGGGCCCCACTCGGTCTCCTGAAAGATGAAGGTGAAGGCGTCGAGTGGCCGGGTGGATCCCATCCAGGCGAAGATATTGGAGCGCAGGTCCACCTCGGGCTGAAAATGCGCGATATGTTTCTCGCGGAAGCGGCTGTTGATGCCGTCGGCTACGACGATCAGGTCCGCATTGGCAAACCGGGTCTCGTCAGCGATCTCGGTCTCGAACATCAGGGCAACGCCTAGTTCGCGCGCCCGCTCCTGCAGGATCATCAAGAGCTTGCGGCGCGAGCAGCCGCAAAATCCGTTACCGCCGACACGGTGCACCGTGCCGCGGAAGTGCACGGCGATATCGTCCCAATAGGCAAATTCCTCGGTGATCCGGCGATAGCTCTCAGGATCGTATTTCTCGAAATTGTCGAGCGTAGCGTCGGAAAACACCACGCCGAAGCCAAAGGTATCGTCAGCGCGATTACGCTCATACACCGTAATCTCGGCCTCGGGGCGCTGCTTCTTCAAAAGGATCGCCGAATACAGACCGGCCGGTCCACCGCCGATGATCGCGACCTTCATGAAAGCCTCCGGCGCAATGATCGAGATGTTTTAAACCTAAAACAATTGGACGGCAAGCCCACCGATTCTCAATTGCCCTGGAACACCGGCTTTTCCTTTTTCGAAAACGCCTCAAAAGCGCGGGAAAAATCCGCCGTCGTCATGCACAGCGCCTGCGCGACCGCCTCGGCTTCGATTGCTTCTTCGACCGACATCGCCCACTCCATCGCTAGCATCCGCTTGGTCATGGTGTTGGCAAAGGCCGGGCCCTCGGCAATCTGCCTTGCGAGGTCGCGCGCCTGCGGCAGCACTTCGCCCGAAGGTACGATCCGGCTGAAGAAGCCCCAACGCTCGCCCTCCTCCGCGGTCATGAAGCGGCCGGTATAAAGCAACTCCGAGGCCCGCGAATGGCCGATGATCCGTGGCAGAATCGCGCAGGCACCCATGTCGCACCCGGCAAGTCCCACCTTGTTGAACAGGAACGCGACCTTGGCTCCGCTCGCCGCAAGCCGCATGTCGGATGCCATCGCGATGATCGCACCAGCACCGGCGCAAACGCCATCCACTGCCGATATGATCGGCTGCGGGCAAGCGCGCATCGCCTTGACGAGATCGCCCGTCATCCGGGTGAAGGCGATCAACCCCTTGGTGTCCATCTTCACGAGCGGACCGATGATCTCGAACACGTCGCCGCCGGACGAAAAGTTCCCCCCGGCGCCCGTGACCACGACCGTCTTGACCTGGTCGTCGAACGCACAGGCGCGGAAAAAATCCGTAAGCTCCCGGTAGCTCTCGAAGGTCAGCGGATTTTTCCGCTCGGGACGGTTCAGCGTCACAACGGCCACCCCGGCGTCGACCTTGAGCAGGAAATGATCAGGCGAATACTGCGCCAGGGGCAGCGTGACGCGATTGGCCGGTGTGCTCATTTGTGTCTCCCTGCTATCTTTGCCCAGGCGTCACGCCTCAAATCTCTCCACCGGCAACCGCGATCGCCTGACCCGTGATCGCACCGGCGCCCTCCCCGCACAGCCACAATACCGCGTCCGCAACTTCCGAAGGAGCGATGAGGCGGCCTTGCGGATTGTGTCTGGCCAATTCGGCTAATGCCTGCGCATGGCTGCGGCCGGTTTTTTTCATGATGTTCTCGATGCTTCCGGCAATGAGATCGGTGTCGGTGAAGCCCGGACAGACGGCGTTCACCGTCACGCGCGTCGCGGCTAGCTCAAGCGCGAGCGAACGCACGAGCCCGATCACCGCATGCTTTGCCGCGGAGTATGCGCTGACGTAAGCGTATCCCTTCAGCCCAGCGGTCGATGCCACCGCCACGATGCGGCCGTAAGGCCGCTGTCGCATCGCTGGTAGAACGGCCTGGACGGCGTGGACCACGCCCATGAAGTTGACGTCGATCATTCGCCTGAACAATGCCACATCCGACTTGGCGAACGAGGCGGATTCCGCTGCGCCGGCATTAGCGATCAAGATATCGATCGGTCCACGCGCGGCGGCTTCCGCAATTGCCGCCTCGATTTGGGCCTGTTCGGCGACATCGGCCACCACGGCGAAAGCCGCTTCTCCCGCGGCCACAACGTCATCCAGGGCCGGGCGATGACGGCCGAGCAAGGTAACGACGGCACCCGATCGCGTCAGGGCCGAGACAATCTCACGGCCAATGCCTCGCCCGCCTCCGGTGACAAGCGCATGCGGGGAATACGGCAGTCCCGGCATGTGCGGTCTCCTCTAGTGAACAGAACGACACCATCTGCGTATATTTTAGACCTCAAATTTTTGCAACCAGGCGCGTCTTGCGCTGACGCCATAGTTTCCTTCCTCGACAGGGAGCGTCGGCCGTGCTTGACAGTCGAAGCGATGAGGGTAGCGTCGCCTCGAACCAAGGGAGGACGTACATGGCTGCACTTGAAAAGGGGATCACGCGCAAGGGGACGGGGTACTCCGGCAAGACCTGGAATATCCTTGGACAGGTCTATTTCCCGAAAGCGGTGACCGACTCCACTTTCGCGTTCGAGACCAACAGCGATCCGGGCCAGTTTGTCCCGGTTCACATCCATCCGAGCCAGGACGAATTCATCCTGGTCCAGGAGGGCGTGCTCGACCTCAAGCTCGACGGCGTCTGGGTGCAGGCCATGGCAGGTGATCTGGTGCGCATGCCCCGCGGCATTCCGCACGGCTATTTCAACAAATCGGACAAGCCGGCGCGTGCGTTGTTCTGGGTTTCGCCGGCGCAGAAGCTCGAGGCGCTGTTCGATCGGCTTCACAATCTGTCGGATGTCGCCGAAGTCGTGCGCCTTTCGGCGGAGCACGAGGTGAATTTTCTGCCGCCCGAGGCCAATGACTAGCGCTGTGGCAAGAGACACCAGGAAGGGAAACCGCGGCTTGCCTCACATGTCGAGACTTGCCCTGCCCTCGCGTTTCTTCAGATAGATGATGGCCTTCGACGCGGACCGAGGAGGCTGGGTGAACGAGTCACGTCTCGCTCCCGCGAGCAAGAGCCAGACAAGCCGAGACGCTAAGTTTCAGCGCGGCGCGCTCTGGGTCACGGCGGCAACGCTCGCGGGCGACCAATGCCATTCCTCGGATGCGAGCTTGCCTGCGACCAGGATCAGCGTGCACGCCAGCAACAGCCGCAAGGCCGTCTCGTGGACGCGAGAGGCACAATAACTGCCGATGACGATGCCCGGCAGGGAACCGATCAAAAGCACGCCCATCAGTTGCCAGTCGATCGCGCCCATCACCCAGTGGCCGATCCCCGCGATCAGTGTCAGCGGCACGGCATGGGCGATGTCGGACCCAACAATGCGCGACATCGGCAGTTTCGGATAAAGCAGCAACAGCGCAGTTACGCCGACCGCGCCGGCACCGACGGATGAAATCGAGACCAGGACACCCAATGCTGCGCCCGTCAGGACGGTCGCGCGGGCGATCGTGGACGCGTCGTGACGTTCCATTCGCCAGCGCAGCTTCTCCAGAACGGCCTTGCGGAAGATCAGAGAGAACGCGGTCAAAAGCAGTGCAAAGCACAATACCGAATTGACCAGGTTGCGCGCCGTGGCGGCATCGAGATTGAGCTGCCACAGCACGAGCAGCGTGAGAATACTCGCCGGTATGCTGCCGCAGGCGAGCCGTAAAACGGCCGGCCAATGAATGCTCCCCGCCAGGCCGTGCACGAAGCCGCCGCCGGCCTTGGTTGCAGACGCGTAGAGCAGGTCGGTGCCGACCGCCGTCGCCGGATGCACGCCAAAAAGCAGGATGAGCAACGGCGTCATCAACGATCCGCCGCCGACGCCGGTCATGCCAACAAGCAAGCCGACGCTGAAGCCCGACGCGACGTATAATGGATCGATCACGGACATTCAGTGGTCTTCAGCATCGCGTCACGATCAAGCCATCACGACGTGGCAGGCCGGCGGACATTGCAAAGTTCCCCAATAGGCTCGCTGGTGGCGATTGATCGCCAACCGTCATGAGGTAGGATCATATTTCCGTTTGCGGCAATAGCGAGGGAGAAAAAAGAATAAATTATTTCCTTATTGGGGTCTGATGGAGTTTTCTCCCTCTGCTCCCGCATTGCGGGAAAACCGCGCCCTTCACTCGGATACCAGCGTGAAAGTTCCTCGAATCAGATTCGCTTCAACGAAGTCAGGATGAGCTGCGGCGTCAGCGGAATTTCGGTGATGACCGCACCGAAGGGCCTGAGCGCATCGTTGACGGCATTCGCAACCGCTGCCGCCGCGCCGGCGGTGCCGGCCTCGCCCGCGCCCTTGGCGCCAAGTTCGCTCTCCGCCGTCGGCGAGACCACGTGACCGACATCGATATCGGGCATTTCACCGGACATGGGAACCAGATAGTCGGCCATGTTGGCGTTGGTCAGCTGCCCGCGCTCATCGTAGACGCATTTCTCAAACAATGCGGCGCCGAGGCCCTGCACCACGCCGCCGCGGATCTGCTCGTCGACCAGTTGCGGATTGATCAGGGTGCCGCAATCTTCCACGACCCAATGCTTGAACAATTTCACAAAGCCGCTGTCGGTATCGACCTCAAGCCAGGAAGCCTGGACCCCGTTGGTAAAGGCAAACGGATATTCCCGCGGCACGAAGTGGCGCGTCGCCATCAGCTCCGGCTGGATTCCCGGCGGCAGCGTGTCGGGGCGGAAATAGACGATTCTCGCGAGTTCACGGAGTTCGATCCGGGGCGCGCCGTCATCTGCATTCACGACCGCGTTGTCGGCGATATCGAGCTCAGTGGGCGAGGATTGCAGGATCGCAGCGGCAACGTCGAGAATGTTCTTGCGCAGGATTTTCGCCGCCTGAAGCGCAGCTTCGCCGCCAATACCGGCGCCGCGCGAAGCCCAGGTTCCGCCGCCATACGGTGTCTGGTCGGTGTCGCCGAGAATGACGCGCACGCGCGACATAGAGACGCCGAGCACACTGCCCACGATTTGCGCGGTGAGCGACTCCGAGCCCTGCCCCTGCTCGGTGATGCTGGTCTGGCAAACCACCGAGCCTTGCGCGTCGAGCCGCACCGCAACCCCGTCCTGCGACGAAATCTTGGCGCCGCCGACACCATAGAACGCCGCGCTCGGATTGGTGACCTCGATGAAACTGGCAATCCCGATGCCGCGATGAATGTTCTTCTCGCGAAGGGCGGCCTGCTCGGTGCGAAGCGCGTCATAGTCCATCATCGCCATCAGCTTGTTCAGCGCGGTGTGATGCGACAACAGCTCGAAACGCAAGCCCGAGGCCGACGCGCATGGGTAAGCGTCATCGGCAATGAGATTGCGGCGGCGGATCTCAAGGGGATCCATTCCGATTTTTGAGGCCGCAAGGTCAACCAGACCTTCGGTCACCGAGCAGGCGATGGGATGGCCGACCGCGCGGTACTGGCACATCACATTCTTGTTCTGGAACACGACGCGGGCGCGGGCGCGGTAGTTCTTCGTCCTGTAGGGGCCGCCGACGAGATTGACAACCTGATTGGCTTCGATGGCGCTGGTGCGCGGGTACATCGAATAGGGGCCGATGCCGGTGAGATCGTCGATCTCGAAGGCCGTGATCGTACCGTCGCGTGTGACGCCGATGCGTCCCCTGCAGCGATGGTCGCGGGCGTGAATGTCGGTGTTGAAACTCTCGATCCTGTCGGCAACGAATTTGACCGGCCGCCGCAGCAATTTCGACAAGGCGTAGGTGGCCATTTCGTCCGCGTAGATGTGGACCTTGATCCCGAAGGAGCCGCCGACATCCTTGCAGACTACGCGAACCTGCGATTCCTCCAGGCCGAGATGCAGGGCCGCGATGTTCTGCACCATATGCGGGGCCTGCGTGCCCTGGTAGATCGTCAGCCGCGTTTCGGCGGCGTTCCAGTCCGCCACCACCGCGCGTGGCTCCAGCGTCACCCCGGTGTGCCGGCCGAAGATAAACTCCGCTTCGGCAATTTCCTCGGAACCGGCAAAGGCAGCATCGACCTCGCCCGCGTCCAGAGTCCGTTCAAAGGCGAGATTGTTCCCGAGCGAAGCGTGGATGACCGGCGTTTCAGGATCAAGCGCGGTGCGCATATCCGTCACCGCCTCGAGTTCCTCGTATCCGACCGAGACGATTTCGGCAGCGTCTTCCGCGGCAGCGCGGCTTGTGGCCACCACGGCGGCAACGGCCTCGCCCTGCCAGCAGACACGGCCGATCGCGATTGCCCTCTGGGGCGCGGACTTCAGCCCCTTCAGATGCGAGAGCACGCCGACCCACGGCGTGATGACGGACGCCAGTTCCTCACCGGTGACGACGGCGATCACGCCCGGCATCTCTTTCGCCGCGCCCGCGTCGACTGCAACAATGTTCGCGTGCGCATGCGGCGAGCGGACAAACACTACATGCGCCATCCGCGGCAGCTCCAGGTCGCTGACGTAAAGTCCGCGCCCCTGCATCAACCGATCGAGATTTGGCCGCGGCACCACCTTGCCGATGTAGGAATTCGGCCGATCGAGCGCCGAGAGCGGCTCTTGCGTTTCCGGCGATGAGGTCATGGCTTGCGCTCCCGACGCATGCCCGCGGTCTCCTCCACCGCGTCGATGATCGCCTGATACCCCGTGCAGCGGCAGTAGTTCCCCGAAAGGTGCTCGCGGATCTGTGCGCGGTCCGGTTCCTTCTCGTGTTTCAATAAATCCTGCGCGGCGATCAACATGCCCGGCGTGCAAAAGCCGCATTGCAGCGCGTTGCGTTCCCGAAAGGCGTTCTGCAGATCGGTGATCTCGCCGCTGTCGGAAAGTCCCTCGATCGTCTCGACGCAGCTGCCTTGCGTCTGCACCGCCAGCGTCAGGCAGGAACGCACGATCTCCCCGTCGACGCGCACCGTGCACGCGCCACATACCCCGTGCTCACACCCGACATGCGTACCGGTGAGCTTGAGGTGCTCGCGCAGGAAGTCGGCAAGATTCAAGCGCGGCAACACCTGCGCCTCGACACGTTCACCATTGACATGAAGCGAGATCGGCAGAGGCGCGGTCACGGTCGCCCTCCTGCGTGAAGTTCGGGACGGTCAAGAAGTTTTGACGCGCATCGCACCAATAAAAGCTTTGCCAGATGCCGGCGCATCGCGCCATTCGCCTGCTGGTCCTCGGGCGGATCGAGCTCTTCACCCAATGCTTCCAATGCTCGCGACAGCGATGCGGGCGTGACGGCTTTCTTCACCAGGCTCGCGGCTGCCTTGGCCGGCTGCGGCCGATCACTGACGCCGAAAAAGACCGCCCGAAGATCGTTCAGCCTGTCATTCTCGACGACCGCCAGTGCGGCAAGCCCGACGATCGCGTAATCGCCCTGACGCCGGGCGAATTCGCCGAAAAAATGCGATGAGTTTCTTGCGGCTGCCGGCAGTTCGATCGCAACCAGCAGTTCGGAGGCCGACAGCGCCGTCTGGCAGATTCCGCAAAAGAACTCCGTTGCCGGAATCCGTCGTTCGCCGGCAGGTCCGCGGGCGACAATGGTGGCATCCAGCGCAACCATGCAGGCCGGCATTTCGGAAGCGGGATCCGCATGCGCAAGGCTGCCGCCGATCGTGCCACGGTTGCGGATCGCGGGATGGGCAATATGGGCTGTGGCTTGCCTCAACAGCGGCGCGTGCGCGGCGAGTTCGGGAGAATTCAGAACATCGGCGTGGCGCGTCAGCGCGCCAATCCTGACGAGGCCGCCGCTGACGGAAATACCACGCAATTCGCTGAGCCGACCGATATCGACGATCCACTCGGGAGCGAGAAGGCGAAGATTCATGGCGGGCATCAGGCTCTGGCCGCCCGCCAGCACCCTGGCTCGCTCGCCATGCGCAACCAGCAACTCGATTGCATTGCCAACGCTGGTTGCACGGACGTAGCTGAAAGCCGAGGCTTTCATCGATGCGACCTCCCCGACCCTCTTCGGCAGGTTTTCGGCGAATTAGAGAGGGATGCGTGCCAAAGGTCAAGTTTGTTTATCGAGCGATTATTTCTGGTGACTCGATTTTCGGATTGGTCATAATGCGAACGATTGTGCGTCCTTCGGAACACAACGCTCCAGGGAGAAGCAGGCGATGAAACTGGGCTTTTTCACCATGCCGATCCATCCTCTGGAGAAGGATTGGCGGCTTTCGCTCCAGGAAGATCGCGAAGCTTTTCTGCTCGCCGACGAACTTGGCCTTACCGAAGCCTATGTCGGCGAGCACATCACCGACAGGGCCGAGAACATCACGTCCTGCGTTGCGTTCCTGGCCTGGATTGCGGCCGCGACCAAAAAGATCAAGCTTGGCACCGGCACCATCAACATGCCAAACACCCATCCGGCGACGGTGGCGGCTACGGTCGCGATGCTCGATCACATGCTCGACGGCCGCCTGATCTTCGGTATCAGCCCGGGCGGACTTCTGTCGGACGCCGAATTGTTCGGCAATCTCGACGCCAACCGCAACGAGATGTTTCTGGAATCGATCAACCAGGTTCTCGACATCTGGGCGAGTGAACCGCCCTACAATCTCAAGGGAAAATACTGGAACGTCTCGATCGAACGGACGCTGATGGAGGATATCGGGCAAGGGTTTATCGCAAAGCCCTTGCAGCGTCCGCATCCGCCGATTGTCGTCACGGCAGTGGCGCCGTTCTCCAAGGGCGTCACCGAGGCCGCCGCGCGCGGATGGGAGCCGATTTCGGCAAACTTCCTGATGCCGGCCTGGGTGAAGAGCCACTGGCCAAAATATGTCGAGGGCTGTGAGCGTGGCAGCCGAACCGCGGATCCCGCGAACTGGCGCGTGGCCAAGAGCGTTTTCGTCGCCAAGGACGCCGCGACGGCCAAAGCCTATGCTACCGATCCCGATGGGCCTTACGTTTATTACTATCGCTCGCTGTTTACCAAGCTGAAGAAAAACGGCCGCATCGAACTGTTCAAGACGCGCCGTGACCAGCCGGACGACGAAGTGACGCTGGAAATGATTTGCGACAAGCTGATCATCTATGGAACGCCGGACAGCGTCGCCGACCAGTTGCTCGCCTTTCAGGAGGAGGTCGGAACCTTCGGTACCCTGCTCTACGCCGGCAAGGACTGGAAAGACCGCGAACTTGGCCGGCAGTCCATGATCCTTATGGCTGAAAAGGTCATCCCGTTGGTCAATGCCGGCATCGCGAAACAATCCACCGCCGCCGAATAGATTCTGAGCGAATGCCAATCCCTACACGACTTCTCTCACCGGCCCGTGGCGGACACCCATGTGGCCAAACACTCCCGTAAAGCCGGCAAGAAAAGCGTCCACCGCATCGGCAATCATCTGCTCCTTGTCTTCGAGCACGGGCGAATCATAGATGTACTTGCGGACGCCGTAATAGAAAATTCCGCTGTGAAAAACCCAAGCCATCTCCAGCTCGGCTGGGCTGGGCTTGATTTGCGCTGGCAACCCGGCCTCATGCCGGCATTCCCGGACGATGCGGGAGAGGATTTTGTCTCGCACCACGCCAACATACCAGCGGTTGATGTCGAGCCCCTTCAGGCCAGAATAGAGATAGATGCGCAGCCATTTACGGGTGAAGATCACCTTGGTGTAGGCGTTGTAAAACTCCTGCAAACGATCGCGGATCGGCCGCGAACGATCGGCCAGCAGCTTTTCCCAGCCGGTATCGAGCGGCTCCAGATACACCGTGCGGTAGACTTCCTTGATCAGGTCGTCCTTGCTCGGAAAATAGCGATACAACAGAGGCTGCGTTACGCCGAGCCGTCGCGCCAGCGCCCGTGTTCCGCCGCCAAACCCCTCTTCCGAAAAAAACTCGGTCGCTTTCGCGACGAACTCCTTGCGCCGGTCGTCCGGCGACAACCGCTTCTGCTTGAGGCGAGTACGTCTCACTGAGGCCTTCTTGCTCATGACCCTGGAGCCGTCGGAACATCATCGGTGCCGAGAAATCGCCCATAGCCGCCGCGGGCGAATAGGAGTGGCTCCTTGCCGTTGTAGGAATAAGCCTCCACGGCTCCGAGGAAGATGACGTGATCGCCGCCGTAGTAGCGATTGGCGGCGCGACACTGAAAGCACGCAACGCTGTCGGCGAGAAGCGGCGCACGGCCGACGCCAGGCCTCCAGGCAACTCCTGCGAATTTATCCGCTGAAGCCTTTGCGAACTGGTGCGCAAGCGCCTGCTGCGAGGCGCCAAGCACGTTGACCGCGAAATGGCTGGCATTCTGAAAGATCGGCAATCCTTGCGAATACATCCCCAGGCTCCAGAGCACGAGCGGAGGATTGAGCGACACCGAAGCGAACGAGTTGCAGGTCAATCCATAAGGCTTTCCGTCGGGACCCATGGCCGTGATGATGGTGACGCCGGTGGCATAAGTGCCGAGCGCGTTGCGAAAATCCCGAGGGTCGACCGCCGAGCTGCCGCTCGCCAGCTCATTGGCGGGATCGGGCTCGGTCGGATGCTTGGGCGCGTCGTTCATCCTTATCGCCTCAAAGCGTCAGGTTTTCGGAAGGCAGACCAAGCGCGACGCGCCCGTAATTGGTGCCGGCTGCATCGAAGTTGAAGGCGATGTGCGAATTGATCGCATGCGCATCGCGAAACTGCCTTTGCAAGGCGCCCGACATGTACAGGCCCCGCGCACCGCTGGCGGCAAACAGCAGCGATACGGCTTCGGTGCAGAGATTGACGCAATAAGCCCCATCGCGCCGCAGTCTGGTTTTTGCTGCGATATCCGGAATATCCCCGTGCCGTGCATCCGCCATGGCCTGGATACAGGTGGAACGCATGATCAGACGTGCGGCATCGATCTTTGATGATGCCTCAGCAATCTTGATCTGCGTGGTCTGGAGGTCCCCGAGTTTGGCGCGGTTGTAGGTCGAAGCGCGATGCCGCGCAAGCTCGACATAATCGTCGAGACACGCCTGCGCGTTTCCGAGTGCGACGCCCGACAGCACATAGGGAAACAACGAGAACACCGGCAGGGTGTAAAGTGCATTCGGATTGACTGCGCTGCCCGGCGTCGGACCGCCGGCAAGATCGCTCACCGCAACGCTCATCGGCTCGGCTACGAAAGCATCATTGACCTCGACATCATTCGATCCCGTGCCCCGCAGGCCGGTCGCGTCCCAGGTGTCGTTGATCCGGTAATCGTTCTTGTTGAGCAGGAAAATGCGATACTCGATGCCGTCGGCCTCATCATCTGATGACACCACGCTCGCCAGCATATTCCACTCGCTGCCGTCCACACCCGATGAAAACGGCCAGCTGCCACGCAGCAAATATCCGCCGTCGACCTTCCTCGCGCGGCCGGCGGGAAATATGAATGAGGACGCGATCAAGGTGTCAGGATCTTTTCCCCAGACGGCATCCTGCGCGCGCTTGTCGAACATCGCCAGCATCCAGTGATGGCTTGCAAGATTGGCGAAGTTCCACGCCGCGGACGCATCCGCCTGCCCGATCGCATCGGCGCAATCGATCAGCGCGACGTAGTCGAGTTCGGAGCCGCCAACGCGGTTGGGCTGCACGATCCTGAACAGGCTGGACTCGTGCAATTCGCGTATGGTTTCGGCCGGAAGTCGCCGTAACTCTTCCGTCTGGGTTGCGCGCTCGCGCAAGCGCGGGATCAAGGCTCTGGCGCGGGAAACCATGGACGCATGGCTGCGATCACCTGCATCCGGTCCCGAAGGTGAGTTTGCATTCGACTTCAGACCGATACCTGTCATGTCGCGGTCCTCGCTATCGCGCCGGGCTTGCACCCTTCCTATGCGCCACCAAGATAATCTACGCCGAAAGGGCGGCCAAAGCTGCTTGACCGGCCGATGGTTTGAAGTTTGTTTATCGCCCGATTACTAATTAAGGCGCGACGCGCGGTGGCCGTCAATCGAATTCGACAGGAGGTCGGTCGATCGAACGATCCGATTTTGCAGCGTTGTTAACGTCGGTCGTATGATCGTTCGCTCTGTTGAAGAGTAGCGCGATTGCCACGATTCGGTCTATCGTCCCAAAATTCTTGCTTCATACGGGCCTCGCTATCCTGCAGAGCCGCGCGATCGAGTTCATGCCGGTTGACGGCATGGCAGGCACCACAGCAAAACCAAGGCGGACGAAAGCGGCGTGGCGATTGTTTATTGGCTGATCACTCGCTATTCAGAAGCCGCGCCATTTCCGGCGCGAGCCTCCTGCGGCGGGATATTGTCATGGACAAGACGGTTGGAATCGTAGGCCTCGGTATCATGGGCGGCGCGATTGCCCGCAACCTCGTCGAACGCGCCTGGCGCGTGCTCGGCTTCGATACCGACGCCGGCAAGGGGGCCGAGCTGGCAGCAGCCGGGGTCGTGATCGTGGACGGCGTGCGACAGCTCACCCGCGACGCGCCCGTCATCATGACGAGCCTGCCCACGCCTGCCGCGGTCGAGAGCGTTGCCAACGCGATCGCCGGCAGCGGCACGAAGCCTCGCATCGTGATCGAACTCTCCACGCTTACGCTTGCCGACAAGCTCCGGTTCGAGGCGATTTTGAAGGCGGCCGGCCACATTCCGCTCGACTGTCCGTTAAGCGGCACGGGCGCGCAAGCCAAGATGCGCGATCTCATCGTCTACGCAAGCGGCGACAGCAGTGCGATTGCGCGCTCGATGCCGCTGTTTGCCGACTTTGCCAGGCAAAGTGCTGATCTCGGCGTGTTCGGCAATGGCAGCCGGATGAAATTCGTGGCCAACCATCTGGTGGCGATCCACAACGTCGCTACCGCAGAAGCGATGATATTGGCCGAACGCGCCGGCCTTGACCCAAAGCTCGTCGTCGAGATGGTAGGCCCGGGTGCCGGCGGTTCGCGCATGTTCCAAATGCGCGCGCCGATGATGGTCGAAGGCAAGTATGAGCCCGCGACCATGAAGGTTTCGACCTGGAAAAAAGACATGGCAATCATCGCCGACTTCGCCGAAGACGTCGGTTGCGAAACGCCCCTATTCACGCTGACGCAGCCCATCTACACCCAGGCGATGGCCATGGGACTCGGCGATCAGGACACCGCAGCCGTCTTCGAAGTGCTGAAGAAGACGATCATTGCAACTCCGAAAGAAGGTAGTTCGAAACCAGACCAATAGCGCGACAGGTCGCGATGCCGCACCGCATCAAAACCGTGTCCGAGGCGTCTAGCAGTCTGCTTACCCGAACTTTGCCGCATGCCGGTCGCGGCGTGGTTATCGCTTGATCATTTATGACATCCGTCCGATAAACCCTTCAATCAATCAAAAGCACGAACAACTGATTTTCAGCTGAAATGCCCCGGGAGGCTCCATGACGATATCGCGACGCCTGGCATGAGATCGGCAGATGCAATTTTGGATCATCCAGGGTCTTAACAGCCTGTCGCTTGGTGGCCTGTTGTTTCTGCTCTCGTCGGGCTTCTCGCTGATTTTCGGCCTGATGCGGCTGGCCAATCTGACGCATGGCGCATTCTTCATGTTGGGCACCTATTTTGCCGCAATCGCCATGCGCACCTATACCGACCTCAACATCTGGGTCACGGCGCTCGGCGCCGGACTTGTGGTGGCCGCGATCGGCGGGCTGTTCGAACGCTTGGTGCTGACGCGGCTGAAGACCAATCCGCTCGGACAGGTGCTTGTGACGCTCGGCATGTCCTTCATTATTTCCGACGCATGCCTCGTCCTGTGGGGCGGCGATTCGATTCCGGTGCCGACGCCGCGCTATCTGCAGGCGCCGACCCGCTTGTTCGGATTCGTATTTCCGACCTACCGGCTAGTGCTGGTGGGATGCGCGGTCGCTGCTGCGATTGCGCTTTATCTGCTGATGGAGCGCACACGACTGGGCGCGATGATCCGCGCCGGCGTCGACGACCGGCAGATGGCGCGCGCCGTGGGTATTCCCGTTTCGAACCTGTTCACGATCGTGTTTTGCCTCGGCGCGGGCATCGCCGGTGCGGGCGGCGTGCTCGGCGGTCCGATCCTCTCCGCCTATCCCGGACTTGATGCCGACATGCTGCCGCTGGCACTGATCGTCGTTATTCTTGGCGGCATCGGCAGCCTGATGGGCGCGTTCATCGGCAGCTTTATCATCGGATTCGTCTATACGTTTGGCACGGCGCTGTTCCCGGAGCTCGCCTACATCATTCTCTTCCTGCCCATGATTTTTGTCATCGCATTTCGCCCCCAGGGCCTGTTCGGACGTGTCGGCGCATGAAGTGGATCGCCGGTGCCCTATTCGCCGCGTCACTTCTCTCGCTGCCGTTGTTCGCGGGCGATTTCTACATCAATCTCGCAAGCCAGATCCTGATTGCGGCGATATTTGCACTCAGCCTCAATCTCCTGGTCGGTTTCGGCGGGATGACCTCGCTCGGACACGCCTCCTACCTTGGTGTTGCCGCCTACTTCTCGGCGCTGCTGACAAGCCGGTACGGATTTGGCCACGGCGCCGCGGCGCTCATCTCGATCGCGGGGACGATTGCGATGGCGGCCTTCTTCGGCACCATCGCGCTGCGTGCGACCGGCCTCGGCTTCCTCATGATCACGCTCGCCCTGTCCCAGGTGCTGTGGGGGCTCGCCTATCGCATGTCGAACGTCACCAATGGCGACAACGGGATTGCGGGCCTCACCCGTCCTGCGCCGTTCGGCATCTCCCTGGACAGCGCTCCCGCATTCTACTGGTTCGCGCTGATCGTGGCGTCGTTTGCGTTCTTGATGATGGCGATTTTCGTGTCCTCCTCGTTCGGCTCGTCGCTAAAAGGCGTGCGCGACCAGCCGCGCCGGATGGCCGCGCTCGGCTTCAATCCGTGGATGATACGCTGGATCACCTTCGTCTATGCCGGATTCTGGGGCGGCGTTTCCGGCCTGCTCTTTGTCTATTACAACAAGTACATCCACCCGACATCGCTTTCGATCACGAGTTCGGCCGAAGCGCTGCTTGGCGTCATCGCCGGGGGAACGGGCACGCTCGGCGGCCCAGTGGTCGGCGCCACGCTGGTGCTCTTGTTGAAGAACTACGCCTCCGCTTATATCGAACGATGGAACATGCTGCTGGGACTGGTGTTCCTGTTTATCGTTCTTGTGATGCCGACAGGTATCGTTCCGGGCCTGAACAAGTTCGCATCGCTGTTCCGAAAGTGATCGCCATGACGCCGCCTACGCCAAATCACGCGCTGGAGATCATCGAGCTGAACAAGGCGTTCGGAGGATTGAGGGTCACTCAAAACATATCGCTCAAGATCCTCCAAGGCGAACGCCGCCTGATCATCGGTCCCAACGGCGCCGGCAAGACCACGCTGTTCAACCAGATCAGCGGCGACATGCGGCCGAATTCCGGAACGATCAAACTGTTCGGCACCGACGTCACGGCACTTGCCCCCTACCGGCGCGCACATCTGGGCCTGTCGCGTACCTACCAGATCATCACGCTCTTCACCGCTGACACGCTCGAGCACAATGTCACGCTCGGTCTGCTCGGTTTGCGTCCCTCGCGCTGGCAGATGTGGCGGCCATTGTCCTTCTATCGCGATCTTGCCAGCGAGGCCCGCCGCACCCTCGATACCGTCGGACTTCTTCATCTGGCCGATCATCCGGTTTCCGAGATCGCTTATGGTGAAAAGCGTCGAGTCGAGCTTGCGATGGCGCTGGCACAAAAGCCGCGCGTGCTGCTGCTGGATGAGCCGCTGGCCGGGCTTTCAAACAGCGAAAGGACCACCGTAAAATCGTTGATCGCCTCGATTCCGCGGCAAACCACCGTGATCATGATCGAACACGACATGGATACCGCTCTCGATCTTGCCGAAACCGTAACGCTGCTCAATTACGGCCGCGTCATCGTTGACGGCGCGCGCAATGCCGTGATCGCGGACGAGCGAACGCGTGAGGTCTATCTTGGCGACTGAGGCACTCCGGCTTGCGAATGTGCACGCTTTTTATGGCGACAGCCATATTTTGCACGGCGTCGGCTTTTCATTGCAGGAAGGTCACGTGCTGGCCTTGCTCGGTCGTAATGGCGCCGGAAAGACAACCTGCATTTCGACCATCGTCGGATTTCTGGCTCCAAGGGAAGGTGAAATTCATCTGTTTGGCGAGGGAATCGGCGGGCTCAGCCCCGAACGCATTTCGCGCCTCGGCATCGGACTGGTGCCGCAAGGACGTCGAATTTTTCCCACTCTCACGGTTCGCGAAAACCTCATTGTGGCGCAACAGCGCGAAAGCAGCACCAGGGAGCCGTGGAACGTCGAGCGGATTTACGAGCTTTTTCCACGCTTGCGCGAGCGTCACGCGCAGTTAGCCGGCACACTTTCCGGAGGCGAGCAGCAGATGCTCGCGATCGGGCGCGCGCTAATGGGAAACCCGCGCGTCCTGCTGCTGGATGAGCCGTCGGAAGGGCTTGCGCCCCTGATCGTGGCCGAGGTCGGCCGCACCATCAAGCGGCTGAAGGAGGAAGGACAGTCGATCGTTCTGGTCGAACAGAACCGGCAACTGGCGCTTGAGGTCGCGGATCAGGCGGTCATTCTCAATACTGGCCGTTGCGTGTTCGCAGGCGACGCCGGCGAAATCCTCAACGATGAAGAATTAATCGCGCAAAATCTCGGTATCTACCACGCGCACTAGGATAAACACTCACCGATCGAGGCAAGACGATGAAAGTTGGCGTTTGCGGAACAGGACGAATGGGATCGTCGATCGCCGAGCGATTGATATCGGTTGGACACGAGGTTGCGGTCTACAATCGCGACGCCGCCAAGACCAGGCCGCTGGTCGACGCCGGCGCAAAGGCATTCGCTTCGCCTGCGGAGCTTGCCGAAGCTTGCGACATCGTGATCGTCATGCTCTTGAACGATACAGCGACCGAAACGGTCTACCTCGGTCCCAACAGTCTTTTGAAGGCCAAGCTTGCCGGCAGGCTCGTCATCGATATGAGCACGATACGTCCAGAAACCATGATTTCAGTCGGCGGTGCTGTGACGCAACTCGGCGCGGCTTTTGTCGAATGCCCGGTCGGCGGCAGCAAGGCTCCCGCAAGAGAAGGCAAGCTGTTCGGTCTGGTCGGCGGCTCCAAAGCCGATGTCGATCGCGCCATGCCTGCGCTCGAACAACTATGCCGCCGTATCGAGCATGTCGGGCCGTTCGGCGCCGGCGCGACCTTGAAGCTTGCCGTCAATCTCCCGCTGCTCGTCTACTGGCAGGCGCTTGGCGAAGCTCTTACCATCTGCAAGCCACTCAACCTTCGGCCCGATCGGCTGATCGATATCCTGTCCGACACCGCCGGCGCGCCGGCTGCGATGAAAGGCCGCGGCGCTATCATCGCCAAAGTCCTGAGTGGCGCGCCGCTTGGCGAGACCGCATTCGGCATCACGGCTGCGAAGAAGGATCGCGCTACTGCCGTGCAGTTCGCGGCATCCCTCCATGCGGAACTTCCGGTTGCGAAAAGCGCGCTGGCCTGCTTTGAGGAAGCCGAGGCTGCAGGTCTAGGGGATGCCGATGCCACGACGGTTTCGGTTCGCTGGACCCAACGCAACGCGCCACCATCCAGATCCTGAAATGGTGCTTTTGAAGGCTTCATTCCAAATGACCAGAACAGCAGAGAACATTCAATGATCGATCGCAAGAACCGCTATGGCCGCACGGCCGCCCGCGTCCATGATACGGATGGCCTGGCGAGGCGACCCTTGTCCACGACGATCGACATTCACGCCCACATCGTCGTGCCGCAGGCCGCGAAAGTCGCGCAACCGCATGTCGATCTCAGCCGCGTGCCGCTCGCGCATTTTGCCGATGCCGCCACCCGGGAAATCAATGCACAGCAGGAAAAGGACGTCGCGGAGGTGATGACGACGATCGACCGTCGGATGTTCGATCTCGACAAGATGGGCATCGACATCCAGGTCGTCGCACCCGCGCCGCCGCAATGCTACTACACTGTCGATGCCAAAATCGCCGAGCGGGCGCATCGTCTTGCTAATGACGGCGTGGCGGAATATTGCGCGCGCAGGCCCGACCGGTTTGTTGGGCTCGGCGTCGTTACGCTCCAGGAGCCGGAGCTTGCGGTCCGCGAACTCGACTACGTCATGAAGGACCTGAAATTGAAAGGCGTCGAAATCCTGACCAATGTCGGTGGCCAGGAATTGTCCGATCCCAAATTCCGTCCCTTCTTCGCCCGCGCCGAGCACCTCGGCGCATTCATCATGATGCACCCAAACGGGTTCACGCATGGCGAGCGTCTGACCCATTTCTATTTCAATAATGTGCTTGGAAATCCGCTCGATACCACGCTTGCGCTTCACAACCTGATCTTTTCGGGAACGCTGGCACGCTTCCCCGATCTGAAACTGATGGCCGTGCATGGTGGAGGATACCTGCCGGCGTATTCAGGCCGGATCGACCATGCCTGGGGCGCGCGAGACGACTCGCACGGCGAATTGCCGCTGCCGCCGACGACCTATCTCAGGCAGGTCTATCTCGACACCGTGGTCTTCAGCTATCACCAGCTCGCCTATCTGATCGACGTGTTCGGTCCCGATCGCATCGTGATGGGCACCGACTATCCGTTCGACATGGCCGAGTACAACCCCATCGGGCATGTCGCCGGTGTTCAGGGGATGGACGAGGCCACGCTTGCCCAGATCGCGGGCGGGAACGCCGCGCGCCTGCTAGGGCTCGATGTGTAGAGCGTGATGGCTTTCGAGTGAACCGTTTGGTCAGTCGAACAGTTCACCTCGATTTGCGCAGCAAATTCGGGTGAGCGACTGTGTTGGCTGTCAAGCGGGTTGCCATGGCGTTTTGGTCCTGAGCATGGCGTTGAGGATTGTGAGCAGCTTGCGAGCGACGGCGATCAAGGCGACCAGCTTGGGCTTTCCGGCAGCCACCAGTCGATCGAAGAAGGCCTTGAGGACTGGATTGTGACGTCTGGCGGTCATTGCCCCCATGAACAGCGCGGTACGGATCGCCTGTCGTCCGCCAGCAATGAAGCTTTTTCCGCGCCACTGGCCGGACTGGCGTGTGTAGGGCGCCAGTCCGGCCAGTGCCGCAATCTGCTTGCGGTTGAGGCGGCCAAGTTCTGGCAAATCGGCCATCAAGGTTCGGGCGATGATGGGCCCAACACCGGGGACAGAAGCCAGCAGGTCTTCGGTTTCGCGCCAGGCCGGCGAGGAACGCACCGCATCGTCGATATCAGTGTCGACGCTGACGAGTTCCTTCTCCAGTGCCTTGATCAGCCGAGCGATGCTTTTTTTCAGATGCCGCGAGGCGGCGCGCTTCTCGCGTTGCCGTTCGGCGCCGATCATCTCCACGATTTGACGCCGTCGCGTCACCAGATCCGACAACAACTGCGTGGCCTCGTCCGGCAAAGGCCGGGGTTCGGGACGTGTTGCCGCGGCAAAGCGAGCGATCACCGCAGCGTCGATCGGATCGGTTTTGGCACGCCGTCCCAGCGCCTTGGCAAAGGCGCGGACCTGCGCCGGATTGACAATGGCGATCGGAAGCCCCGCGCCCCCAACCGCTGCAGCAGCAACGGTCTCGAACCCACCCGTGGCCTCCAGCACCACAATCGTGGGCGCAAGCTGCTTCAGCCGGGCAACCAGCTGCTGCAATCCCGTGCCGTTGCGTTCCACCACAAACGCCTCGCCGTCAGGATCAACAGCAACGTCCAGACGGTCCTTCGATACGTCGATACCAACTGCGATGATATCCATGGCGACCCTTCCTTGCCTAATCGGGCTTCGCACTTTGCGGCCCAGGCGACTGTTCGGGTTCGATGGACTGACGGACGGGGCACCTGTCTCACCCACGGTCTGCAACGACCTTGGGGTCTGCGGACTCCCGTCCGTCACCGCACCGTCTACAATACCAGACGAACGGACTTTCGACTTACAAGGGGGTACGGTCTCTGAAGAGAACACTCGCCCCTCACCCGGATTGCTTCGCACTCCGACCTCTCCCCAACGGGGAGAGGTGAATCGAGCCTGCTGACACAGCGATTTAAACAAAACTCAGCCCGTTTTAGTTCGCCATCGACCGCCTCTCGGCGGCCTTCAGCCACAAGAACCAGGAGCGGTCGTACTGCGTGCTAATGGTCTTGGTCGTGCCGATTGTTTCTTCTTCGGTGAGATAGGTGACGGGGCCAAGCCGCATGGCCTCCATTTGCAGCCTCGCGCCGATTTCGGTGTAGACGGCGCGGAACACCGCCTGGCGCAGCGTGCTGCCGACCACGGTCGAGCCATGGCCGCGCATCAGGACGGCTGGCCCCTCACCCAGACTATCCGCCAGCGCCGCGCCGAGCTTGCCGCTGGTGATCAGAAGGTCACTGCCGGGACCAGCGAAGTCGCGGATCTCGAAGATCGGCGTCCCCTTCTCGCTCAGAAAGCCGCACATGTGACAGACCGGCCGCAGCCTGGCGCCGGTCACGACGCTGAAGGGCACGACGGACGGCGAATGACTGTGCACGACAGACATCACGTCCTGGCGTTTGCGATAGATTTCACCGTGAATGAAACGTTCGAGATAGCCGGCGGGACTGTTTGGCACGACCCCATTGCCGTCGAGATCGAACTCCAGCACATCCTGCTCCGTCACCAATGCCGGTGCCATGCTGCGCGACAGCAGAAAGCGCTCAGGCCGTTCGGGGTGCCGTACGCTCACATGCCCAAAACCGTCCACCACGCCCTGGTCGAACAGGATGTGGTTGGCGTCGACCAATTCGCGGATCGTCGATTGCACGGCTTGCGATGCGGTCTCGGACATGGTGGACCTTCCCTGCGATGATATGCTTTCAATGTACTGAGCCATAAGGCCGCGCCGGATAATGTCAATGAAGGAGCACGCATGAGCAAGCTGCAGCTTTCGATCGCGATCGGCGACTATGATCGGATGCGTCCGTTGGTCGACGGCCCGGTGCAGATCGATGGGGTCGATCCGCAGTTCATGCTGCTGGAGCCGGAGGAAATCTTCTTTCGCGCCTTCAGGCACGCCGATTTCGACGTCTGCGAACTCTCGCTCTCGAGCTACAGCGTCAAGACCGCGGCGGGCACGAGTCCCTACATCGCGGTGCCGGTGTTTCCCTCCCGCGCGTTCCGGCACACCTCGATCTACGTTCGCACCGATCGGATCAAGCAGCCGGCCGACCTCAGGGGACGTCGCGTCGGCGTGCCGGAATATCAGCTCACCGCGAATATCTGGGTGCGGCTGTTCCTGGAGGAGGATTACGGAATTCGCCCATCCGATATCACCTGGGTGCGCGGCGGCTACGAGCACCCCGGCCGGATCGAGAAGATCAGCCTCGATTTGCCCGCCGATATAACCGTCGAGAACGCGGCGCCCGACGTCACTATTTCCGATCTTTTGGCCAGAGGTGAACTCGACGCGGTCATCGGGCCGCGCGCGCCTTCCTGCTTCGAGCGAGGCCAGCCGAATGTCGGCTACCTCTTTGCCGATCCGCAGGCGACCGCGACCGATTGGTACCGGCGGACCCGCCTATTCCCCATCATGCACACGCTCGGCATCCGCCGTTCGCTGGCGGAGAAGCATCCGTGGCTGCCGATCGCCGTCTACAAGGCCTTTGAGAGATCAAAGTCGATCGCACTCTCAAAACTGTCCGATACCGCTGCCACCAAGGTGACGTTGCCTTTTGTGGAGGAGCAATTGCGCGCCGCGCGCCACTTGATGGGCGATGATTTCTGGGCCTATGGACTGGAACCGAACCGCCTCGTTTTGAGCCGCTTTCTTGAGCGCCACCACGCGGAAGGTTTGTCGGCCCGCCTGCTCGCGCCGCAGGAACTGTTTCATCCCGCGTCGCTAGAGCTGCACAAGATTTGAGGACGCATCGTGCCACCTCCGTCATGCCCGGCCTTGTGCCGGGCATCCACGTCTTATTTGTCAGGAAAGCAAGACGTGGATGGCCGGGTCAAGCCCGGCCATGACGAACAGGCGTGCCGGCCCCCTGCCCGGACGAATTGCGTCTACGTCAATTCAAGCCGCATGCCGTCATGGGCGGGGACGACATGGGCTGGCAGACTTTGACGCAGCACCTCGTAATCCAGGTCTGAATGCATGTTGGTGATAACGGCGCGGCGCGGCTTGAACCGATCAAGCCAGGCGAGCGCATCGTTGACGCTGAAATGACTGGGATGGGGCGCGTAGCGCAAGCCGTCCACAATCCACAGATCGAGATTTTCGAGGTAAGCAAAACTCTCTGCCGGGACATCGCTGAGATCGGGCGTATAGGCTGCATTGCCGATCCGGTAGCCGAGCGCCGGAATGTTGCCGTGCTCGAGAAGAAAAGCGGAAATCGTCACCGGACCCCCCTTCCCTTCGATCAAGCGGCTCTCACCGGATTCGATTTCGTGATGATCCAGGATCGGCGGGTATTCGCTGCCCGGCGGCGAGACGAAACAATAGGAGAAGCGGAGCAGGATGTCCCTGGCGGTGGATTTATTGAGATAGACCGGAACCCGCCGGCGCTGATGCAGCACCACCGAGCGCAGATCATCGATGCCGTGGGTCTGGTCGGCATGCTCGTGGGTCAAAAATACCGCATCGATGTGGTCGACATGCGCGTCGATCAATTGCTCACGCAGGTCGGGAGAGGTATCGATCACGATCCTTGTGACGCCGCGGTCTCCCGATCGTTCGACAAGCAGCGAGCAACGACGTCTCCGGTTTTTCGGATTCCTGGGATCGCACGCCCCCCAGCCGAGTGCGGGCCGCGGAACTCCGGCTGAAGAGCCACAGCCGAGGATCGTCAGGCTCAGCGTCATGCCGCAGCTTTCGGGGCCGGTACCTTGCTGAACAGGCGGAAAAAATTCTCGGTGGTCTGATGCGAGATCTCCTCCAGCGAAACCCCGCGCGCTTCCGCCAGCACCCTGGCGACTTCAATCACATAGGACGGCTCGTTGCGCTTGCCGCGATGCTTGCCGGGCGCAAGGTACGGGGCGTCGGTCTCGACCATGATCCGGTCGGCCGGCAGCTCGGCGGCAAGCTCGCGCAAGCTTTGCGATTTCTTGAAGGTGAGAATTCCGGTGAATGAAATGGAAAAGCCCAACGCGATTGCCTTCATCGCGAGCTCCCGCCCGCCGGTGTAACAATGCAGAACGGCGCGAAAGGGTCCTTTGGCCATTTCGTCTTCAAGGATACGGCCGCAGTCCTCGTCGGCCTCGCGGGTGTGAATCACGAGCGGCAGCCCTGTGGCGCGGGCCGCGGCGATATGGGTTCGAAAGCCGCGCTCCTGGGCTTGGCGCGAACTATGCTGATAGAAATAATCCAGGCCCGCTTCGCCGAATGCGACCACCCTGGGATGCTCCGACAGTTCGATCAATTCATCGGCGGAAATGCCATCCTCTTCGTCAGCCTGGTGCGGATGCGTGCCGACCGAGCAGAAAACTTGCGGAAATCGTTCCGTGATGGCCAGAAGCGCGTCGAGGCGTCTCACCCTGGTTGAAATCGTCAGAATGCGCAAAATACCTGAGGCCGTGGCGCGCGCGACGATGGCGTCGAGATCGTCGGTAAAATCCGGAAAGTCGAGATGGCAGTGGCTGTCGATAAGCATTGGTGTTGTGCCCGTCACGCGGCGGTCGGCTCGATATAACGCGGAAACACAGGCGCAGGTGCCGGAAGATGCGTGCCCGTCTTGATTCGTGTGGCGAGCGCGGCGAAGTCGCGCGCCTCGACAGCATCGGGAATGCCCAATATGTCGAGCAATTTGGTTGCCGCGTCCGGCATTGCCGGCTGCGCCAGAATGGCGATCTGGCGCACGACTTCGGCGGTCACGTAAAGCACGGTGCGCTGGCGCGCAGGATCGGTCTTCGCCAGCGCCCACGGCGCTTCGCCCGCGAAATAACGGTTGGCCTCCGCGACCACGGCCCAGACCGCGTTGAGCGCCTGGTGGATCTGCTGGGTCGCCATCGCGCTGCGCGCGATCGAAATCATGCCGTCGGCCTGCGCCAGGATGGCCTTGTCGTTCTCGGTGAACGCGCCGGGCTCGGGCAGCACGCCCTGATATTGCTTGGCGATCATCGAGAGCGAACGCTGCGCCAGATTGCCGAGATCGTTGGCGAGGTCGGCATTGATGCGGGCGACGATGGCTTCATGGTTGTAGCTGCCATCCTGTCCGAACGGTACCTCGCGCAGGAAGAAGTAGCGCATCTGGTCGACGCCATACTGGTCGGCGAGGTTGAACGGATCAACGACGTTGCCGACCGATTTCGACATCTTCTCGCCGCGGTTGAACAGGAAGCCGTGCGCATAGACGCGCCTTTGCACGGGGATTTGTGCCGACATCAAAAACGCAGGCCAATATACCGCGTGGAAGCGGATGATGTCCTTGCCGATGATGTGAACGTCGGCCGGCCAATAATGCCAGTCGGGATCGTTCTCATCGGGAAAGCCCACACCCGTGATGTAATTGGTAAGGGCATCAACCCAGACATACATCACGTGTTCACCGTCGCCGGGAACCTTGACGCCCCAATCGAAGGTAGTCCGCGAAATCGAAAGATCCCGCAATCCGCTTTTCACGAAGCTGATGACTTCGTTCTTTCGTGAATCGGGGCCGATGAAATCCGGCTGTTCGGCGTAAAGTTTCAAGAGTCGGTCCTGGTACGCCGAGAGCTTGAAGAAATAGCTCCTCTCCTCGACCCACTCGACCGGCGTGCCCTGCGGGCCGCGCCGCACATTGTCCTCGCCGACGACGGTCTCCTCCTCCGCGTAATAGGCTTCCTCGCGCACCGAGTACCAGCCGGAATAGCTGTCGAGATAGATGTCGCCGCTGGCGACCATCCTCCGCCAGATTTCCTGGCTTGAGCGGTGATGCTGTTCCTCGGTGGTGCGGATGAAGCGGTCGAAGGAGATGTTCAGGCGCTGGTCCATCTCCTTGAAGCGTTGCGCGTTGCGGGTCGCGACTTCCATCGGCGAAAGCTTTTCGGCCTCCGCGGTTTGAATCATCTTCAGCCCGTGCTCATCCGTGCCGGTCAGAAAAAACACGTCCCTGCCGTCGAGCCGCTGAAAGCGCGCCAGCGCGTCGGTCGCGATCGCCTCATAGGCATGGCCGATATGCGGAGCGCCGTTCGGATAGGCGATTGCGGTCGTGATGTAGAAGGCGTTGTGGCGGCGCGTCGTCGACGATTTGGCGACCTCCGGGGTTTTTGCTGCACGAGGCGCGGGCTTTTCCTTCACCGGTGTTGCAGTTTTTTTGTCCGACGGGGCCGTTTCGCCGCTCGTCTTTGATTTCGCCATTCTTGCCGGTTTCCGGGAGGATTTGCCCGGCGTCTTCCTTGTCTTCGCCTTCGCCTTGCTCGCTCGGGTAGTCGATTTCGCTGGCGGTTTGCCGCGTTTCTTCGCCGCTTTCGCCGAACCGGTGCGCGCTGCCTTGCGGACCTTTTTCGCTTTCTTCTTCACGGTCGTTTTCTTGCGCGTTGCCACCACGAATTCCTTTGTCGCTCAAACCAAGATTGTCGGGATTGTCCAACTTCAAGCGGAAGCGTTACCGCGTTGCTTCCGCGAGCATCCCAAACACCGAGAAAACCAGCGGTTTTCGCTCGAGATTGTATTCTGCCGTATCGCGGGCGGCGAGGTTGATCTTTTCCCACACCTCCGCCAGCCGTGCAAGGCGCGGTAAATTGGCGTTGGGATCATCCGTGCGAAGGCGCACGCTCATCCATCGATCAACGCTGTCGATGAAGGCGGCGAGCGCGACCCTGTCGCTTGGGCCGAGCGCATCGCCAAGCGCATGCAGTTCGCGCGGATCGACATGGGGCAGCGCTGCGAGCAGCGCCTCGGTGCGCTGATGAAGTTTGAAGGTATCTCCACCGAGAAGCGTCAGCGCGCGCGCAACGCTTCCGTCAGCCGCTTGGCAAGCCGCCACAAGCGAAGGATCATCGATCGCCAGCTTCGCGGCCTGGCTTGCAGCCTCGATGAGGTCAGCAGCCGAGAGCGGCCGCAGCGTCTGGCGGCGGCAACGCGACAGGATCGTCGGCAGCACCCTTCCCGGCGTGTGGCTGACCAGAAGAAACAGCGACCGGCGCGGCGGCTCCTCAAGTATCTTGAGCAGGGCGTTGGCGGCATTCGGATTGAGTTCGTCGACGGTATCGACGATGCAGACCCGCCAGCCCTCCTCTGCGGCGGTCGAGCCGAAAAACGAGATCGTCTCGCGGCTCTCGTCGACTGTGATCACCGTGCGCATCACGCCCCTTTCGTTCGCCGTGCGCTGAAGCACGAGCAGCCCGCCATGGGCGCCCGCCGCGATGCGACGCGCGACCGGATCGGACGGGTCGATCTGAAGGTTTTTGGCACGTTGCACGTCGGCAGCAAGCGGATCGCCATGAGCAAGGACAAAGCGCGCCATCCGGTAGGCGAGCGTCGCCTTGCCGATCCCTTGCAGGCCCCCGATCAACCACGCATGCGGAATGCGCCCGCTTCGATAGGCGTGCAGCAAGGCTGTCTCTTCATCGCGATGACCGAACAGGACGGTCGTCTCGCGCGGATGAGGAATTGAAGCGTGCGTTTCAACCTGACGGGCGCTCATGCCGAACTCGCCACGTTGTCGACGCCCTCTGCGAGAAAGCGGTCGTGCAATGCCGACCAGATGTTCGCCGCAACGATGTCGGGTTCGGCGCTTGCATCGATCAGGAGGCATCGTTGCGGTTCGGCGGCCGCAATCCGCTGGTAGGCTTCGCGCAATTGCTGGTGAAATTTGATGCCCTCGGCCTCGAACCTGTCTGCCGTGCCGGTGCCGCGACGCTTCGCCGCGCGTTGCAGCCCGACTTCCACCGGCACGTCGAGAATGAGGGTCAAATCCGGTTTCAGATCGCCGATCGTCACCCGCTGCATCGCGCTGAGAATGGCCGGCGATACCTGCCCCAAAATGCCTTGATACACACGGGTTGAATCCGAGAAGCGGTCGCAAAGGACCCAAATTCCCTGCTTGAGGGCCGGCTCGATGACGGTGTGCACGTGGTCGTCGCGCGCGGCGGCAAACAACAGCGTCTCCGCTTCGGCACCCAGAAGCTTGCCCATTCCGGACAACACCAGATGCCTGATGATCTCGGCACCGGGCGATCCCCCGGGCTCGCGCGTGACGATTGTTCGCACCTTTGCTTCAGTCAACCTTTCCGCAAGCAGCTTGATCTGCGTGGATTTGCCGGCGCCCTCGCCGCCCTCGAACGAGATGAATCGTCCGCGCCCGGGGGTACGTTTGACCGCTGCTTCGGCCATGGTCAGAGTTTCTCGGCGCCTGCGCGGAACACCCCGATCACCAGTTCGCTTGCGCCATCGATGGCCCGTCGAACCGTCGAGCCCTTGCCGACGGATTCGGCCGCGTAGACCGGTGTCTCCACGGCGATGTTGCTGCCGCGCCAGACCTTGATGAGGCCGACCGGCTGGCCGGATTCGATCGGCGCGGGCACGGGTCCGCGATATACAACGCGGGCAATCAATTTGTCGTTGCCGTTCTTCTGCACCATGACCTTGACCGGTTCGCGGCTGGCGAGCTTTACCGACCGCCTCTCGCCGCCAAACACCCTGGCGTAGCCGATCGGCTGATCGGCTGCGAACAGGGTCCGGACTTCGAAATTGCGAAAACCCCATTCGAGCATTTTCTTGGCTTCCGAGGCGCGGTCGTCGGGATCATCGAGGCCGTTGACGACGACGATCAGGCGAATGCCGTTCTGCACGGCCGAGCCGACCATGCCGTAACCGCCCTCCTTGGTAAAACCGGTCTTCAGCCCGTCGGCGCCCTCGAGCGAATTCAGCAAGGGATTGCGGTTTTGCTGCCGGATCTTGTTCCAGGTGAATTCCTTCTCGCCGAACAGTTTGTAGAAATCGGGGTAGGTCAGAATGATGTGACGCGCGAGCTTGGCAAGTTCGCGCACCGTCATCTTGTTGCCGGGATCCGGCAGACCGTTGGAATTGGCAAAGGTCGACCGCGTCAAGCCGAGCTCGCGTGCGCGCTTGGTCATCATGTCGGTG
>Ga0210403_10000473_pt1 | contig 42278 bp, 29 predicted proteins | sample IncBWC19MmetaG_FD_150863 | JGI IMG/M metagenome (GOLD analysis project Ga0210403, IMG submission 150863) | Forest soil microbial communities from Barre Woods Harvard Forest LTER site, Petersham, Massachusetts, United States - Inc-BW-C-19-M | ecosystem: Environmental > Terrestrial > Soil >...
CTGAGCCGCGGCTTGAATCAACATGAATCGCGCTGTTGCTCCCGCCATGCGCATCGCGGTATAGAACCCGCGAATGGAGTGCGATCCGTCCGTATTTTGTTCGCCGTAACGCGGATCGCCAATGGCCTGTTCGATCTTTACGCGCTTCCAATCCGCGTCCAGTTCATCGGCGACCACCAGCGGAAGAGTCGTACGGCTCGTGGTGCCCATCTCGGAGCGATGAGCAACGATCCACACCGTGCCGTCCGGCACGATTCCCAAGTACACGCTGGGATGTAGAGTGGCGCGGTCCGCATTTGTATCGTGGGGAACCTTGTCGCCGGTCGCCAGCTTTGGGTAATACCGCACGCCGAGCACTAGCGCTCCGGCGGCAACGATGCCTCCCGTCACAAACCTGCGGCGGCTGACATTTTCAATCCCGCTCATGACATTTCCCCCGCCGCTGATTTGATCGCCGCGCGAATCCGATTGTAGGTTCCGCAACGGCAGATATTCCCGGCCATAGCCGTATCAATATCCTGATCGGTAGGTTTCTTCTTGCTGTTCAATAGCGCGGCTGCCTGCATGATCTGTCCGACCTGGCAATAGCCGCATTGCGGCACGTTGATTTGCATCCAGGCTTTTTGAAGCGGGTGCAAACCGTTCTTTTCGAGACCTTCGACAGTTGTCACTTCCTTTCCAGCCGCGTCCTTCATGGTGGTCACGCAAGCTCGAGTGGCTTGGCCATTCACGTGTACCGTGCAAGCGCCGCAAAGCCCGATGCCGCAGCCAAATTTCGATCCGGTCAGCCCCAGAATGTCGCGTAAATACCAGAGCAGCGGCATTTCCGGCTCGCCACTGAAGGATTGTTTCTCTCCATTTACCGTGAGTTGGATCGTTGCGTTGCTCGCTACGAAGGCATGTACGGGATAGGCTTCATCAAACATATGAACCTTTCTTCGAACTTAAATTACCTTCCCCGTGGAATCGACGCCGGCTCGTGCCAAAGCATTCTCTCTCAAAGGCAAATGAGCTTGTTTTTCCATTTGCAGAATCACCGCCGAAAAATCCTGCTCCTCTCCTTCGTCGGACTGCCTGGAATTGATCTCAAAAGCTACACCCGCGGCGGGCATTCGCGCGCCAACGGCGGCAGCAAGATTGAAAATTAGTCCGAAATCCTTGTTCATCAGGCGAATCGGGAATTGCGGACTATAGTCGCCCTTCCTGGCTCTTTGCAATTTGCCCAGATGCGCCGGAGCTACCACTGCCGTCTGGGACAACACGTCCAGTAGACGATTGCGGTCAAGGCCAGCCTTCTCACCAAGTGCGACGGATTCAGCAATCGCCTGCATTCCGATTCCCAGTAAGGCGTTCACCACAAGTTTCATTGTTGCGCCGGAGCCGCTCGGCCCGAGGTAAAAATATTTTTGGGAGATAACGCGAAAGATGGACTCGGCGCTATCGAAACGTTCCTTATTTCCGCCGCCGAACAGGGTAAGCAATCCCTTTTCGGCCACAGGTGTACTGCCCGACATGGTCACGTCGAGAACCTCAACTCCATGCTCTGCGCCGAGTCTTGAGAGTTCTTGCGAGGTCTCGGGGTATACCGTGCTCAGGTCGATGACCACCGAGTCGCGGTGGGCATTGGCGAATACCCCGCCAGATCCCCTATAAGTCTCCAACACGGTCTGATCGCTAGGCAGGCATGACAAAACAACGTTGCAACTTGAGGAGAGTTCCCAAATGCTCTGTGCTACGGTTCCGCCGTATCGAACGAGCTCGTCGGCCTTCTGCGGGTCTTGGTCGTACGCTCTCAGCTTGAAGCCGGCTTCCAGCAATCTGCGCGCGATCGGCTGGCCCATGTAGCCGATACCGATAAATCCAAGCCTGGCATTTTCCTGCGTGATTGGTTTCATGATCAATGGCCTTTAGACTGAACTACAATTTCAACTTCCACCTGGGGTAAAGCACGCGTTGCGCCGTTTCGCGAAGGACGCCAAATGTTCATGCAAGATGTTGGTAGCATGGAGAATACGAGTGGCCAGCAAGGGGACTCAGCACTCAGATGGTCAGAGGAGTCTGTCGCATCTCTTGGACACTGTCAGCCTGCTGGAAATCGGATCGTATTTTTGTATACCCTTCCAGCGTTTTGGGGCCTTGGGCCACGTCCCGCTAGAGCGCAAGAACCTGGAATGGACCGATTGAACCGAAGAGAGGCTAAACCCCACTGCGTTCAACTTTGTTCTGAGAGATGTTCTGTGGCCGCACGGTATTACCTGCCGATGGGCATTTATGGGTCCGAAGCCGAGACGGCATTTCAGGAATATCGCTGCCCTTTAGGGTATATTGGCCTCGACAAACCAGGCCGGCGGAGGTGCATTCTACCGGTATCTGGACTGAAATGTATCGGCTGTGGATGCTCATCGGTTTAGGTGTGTGCAGCCGCCGCATTGAGGGTGTGTGAGCAAGCGCGGTTGACATTCGTTAAAACGCCTCCGGATTCGGCGATAAGGAAACTGCTTCGTCCCTTGTAGGCAAGACTGAAAATCGGGGCCAAGACGCAATGAATCTTGACGGGCTCGCGATGGCAGGTGAATGAGTTTGGAAAAGTTAGGCAAATATCTAATCCTCGGTGAGCTGGGTCGCGGGGCCGGAGGTGTCGTTTACCGCGCCCGTGATCCGATCCTCAATCGTCTTGTAGCGCTGAAGACGATCACCACCGGCCTGGCCGAATTCCCCGATTTGCTTCAACGCTTTTACCAGGAAGCGCAGTCCGCCGGAGGCTTGCAGCATCCGAACATCGTTACCATCTTCGACCTGGGCGACGAACAAGGCATCCCCTACATCGCCATGGAATTGTTGGAGGGTGAAAGCTTAGATCAACTCATCGGCCGCCGGACTCCGCTGCCCGTGCCCTTGAAGCTCGCCTATGCCATGCAAGCGTGCCGCGCGTTCGATTACGCCCACAAGCGCGGCATCATCCACCGCGATATCAAGCCCGACAACGTGATGCTTACGAAAGATGGCACAGTCAAGGTTGTGGACTTCGGGATCGCGCGCGTCCTGGAAACTTCCAAAACGCAAACCGGGATGCTCCTCGGTACTTTCGCCTATATGTCTCCCGAGCAGTATCACGGCGAACACGCCGATGCGCGCTCTGACATCTGGTCGTTCGGCGTTCTTCTCTATGAGCTCTTGGCTTACCAGAGACCTTTTAAGGGGCAAACCCCGGCAAGCCTCATGCATAGCATTTGCCAGCAAGAACCGACACCTCTGCCCGGCGTGGTTCCCGAATGCCCTCCTGCTCTTGAAAAAGTAATTCAAAAAGTGTTGCGGAAATCCCCGGACGAACGATATCAGTCGATGGAAGAACTCCTCCTCGACCTGGATCCAATCTGCAAAAGTCTTCAGTCGGAGTCCGTCGTGGCCTTGGTTGTTCAGGCACGCGAGTTGTCAGAGCAAGGTGAGTATTCCCAGTCGCGCGACGTCCTGCGTCAGGTCCTTCAGATCGATTCGACCAACACGCAGGCCAGGAATCTTCTGGACAAAGTTAATTCCGAGCTGCGGCGCAGCCTTCTGCGGCCGAAATTGCAACAGCAGGTGGAAAAAGGCCGTGCGTTACTCGCCGAAGGGAAATCGCAGGAGGCCAAGGCGGAGGCGGAGATCGTCCTGCAATTGGACTCCAGCTTTGAGCCTGGTCAGGAACTGCTGAAGGAAGTTCAGGCGGAGATTAACCGGATTCGACAGGTGGCGGAGTGGATGGATGCCGCCAAGCAGCGCATGGCGCAGGGAATGCTGGAAGAAGCCGAGGAATTGCTCTCCAAACTTCTGGAAGTTGAACCCGCCAACCCACAGGCAAAGTCACTTCAACTTCAGGTGAGTCATGAGAAGGCGGAGCATCTGCGCCGGCTGCGGCTTTTCGAACAAATGCAGCTGGCCCGAGGCTTGTGGACACAACAGAATTACGGAGAATGCATTCAGCTTCTGCTCGAACTGCAAAAGGAATTCTCCGACGAAGAAGAGATCCCCCGGCTGCTTGAGACCGCGAGGGAGGATCAGGCAAATCAACAAAGATCGCAAGGGCTGGCGGATGCTCGCAGCATGCTGGCGAGCCGGCGTTATGACGAGTGCAAGGCGCTTCTCGCTGACCTTCAAAAGCAGTTTCCTGGCGACGAGGAAATCCTCGAACTGCAGAAAAAGGTGATCGACGATCAGCAGAAGCAACGAAGGGCGCAGGCTGTCGCTGAAGCTCGGGGCCTCCTGGCGGCGAGGCGCTACGACGATTGCGACGCTCTGCTGAATTCAATCCTCAAGGAGTTCCCCGGCGACGAGGAATTCCTGCAGCTCCAAAAGCACGTGCTTGAAGATCAGCGAAAGCAGCGAAGGGCGCAATCTGTTACGGAAGCTCGAAGTCTTTTTGCAGCCAGGCGCTATGACGATTGCGGCTCTCTTTTGAATTCCATTTTGAAGGAGTTTCCCGGCGACGAGGAGGTCCTGCAGCTCCAAAAGCATGTGCTCGAAGATCAGCGAATGCAGCGAAGGGCGCAGTCTGTTGCGGAAGCTCGAAGTCTTTTTGCAGCAAGGCGCTACGACGGTTGTGGTTCTCTCCTGAACTCCCTGATGAAGGAGTTCCCGAACGACGAAGAAATCCTTCAGCTGCAAAAGAATGTAATTGAAGATCAGAGAAAGCAAAGAATGCTGGAGTCTCTGAGCGAAGTGCGAAATCTTTTGGCAGCGAAGCGTTACGACGATAGCATCTCGCGGCTGACATCCCTCCAGAAAGAGTTTCCGGACGAAGACGATATCTCAAGGCTGCTCGAAAACGCACAAGCAGATAAGGCCGAACAACAGCGCCAACAAGGGGTCGCAAAAGCGAGAAAGCTTCTGACCAGCCGGCGGCATGAGGAGTGCGAAACGCTGCTCCTGGATTTGTTAAAGGTGTTTCCTGCGGACGAGGAGATTCCCAAACTCCTGGATGTCGTCCGTAAGGAGCAGGCGGAGCAGCGCAAACTTCAGGGTTTGACAGAAGCCCGAAGTCTTCTCGGCTCACGGAAGTACGAGGAATGCCTGGCACTGCTGGCCAGGTTGCTGAACGAACACCCTAATGACAACGATATCTCCAGGCTTTTGGAAACGGCGCGGGAGGATCGGGCCGAGCAGCAGAAACTGAAAAGCCTGGCGGAAGCCCGAAGTTTGCTGACTTCGCGGAACTATGAAGAATGCATTTCATTACTTGTCGGACTTCAGGGCCAGTACCCGAAAGACAGTGATGTCGCAAAACTTCTCGAGATCGCGCGCGAGGATCGCGCCGAACAGCAGAAGCAGCGCCAGCTTGCGGAGGCGAGAAAACATCTCGCCGCCCGGCGCTTTGAAGAAGCCATGAGCGCGCTCGAACTCATTCGCGAAGCTCACCCCAAGGATTCTGGAATTATCAAGCTGCGGTCTCTGGTCCTGCAGGAAAAGGAAAAACAAGCCGGCCTCGACCGCCTGCAACGGGAATTGAGCGCTCTGAAGCAGCTGGTCAACGAGAAGAAATATCCTGAGGTTTTGGCACAATCGGAAAGAATCCAGAAAGAATTCCCCGGCAATGCCGATCTTGGGCGGCTCCTCGAATTTTCGCGGACCCAACAAGCTCAGATCGAACGAGAATCCCAGCTGCAAAAGATTCTTCACGAAGTGAAGAAGCTTTTTGATTCCGCTCAATTCGAGGAGGCCTACCAACTGGCTCTGGCCGGCCTGAAGACGTTTCCCGACAATCGGGAACTACAACTACTGAGAGAACGGTCCGACAGCCAGCAAAGGAAGATCGAGACTCGCCAGCACATCGAAGAACGGATCCGGGAAATCAAGGTCAAGATCAACCGCGGAAAGATCAGCGAAGCGATCGACCTGGCCAATCAGACTCTGATGACCCATGGCCCCGACACCGATGTAACCCAGTTGCTCAATTCCGCGCGGGTCGAGTATGAAGCGCGGGAGAAAAAGAAAGAGCAAGAACGAAAGATCGAAGGAATACGCTCCTTCATCAGCTCGGGAAGATTGGTCGAGGCAACACGAGCTCTGGACGAGGCCGTCGCGGACAGGATCCTTGAGGTGTTCGATCCGCGTGTCCAACGCGTCTGTGAGGAACTGGAACAAGCCAAATCTGCTGCCGTTGCATCGGCAACGACTGAGGCAAAGACGCCAACGGTAAGCCTTTCCAAGGAGTATGCCTGGCTTCAAGGTCCCCCTGAGCCAGAGGTCGCCCCGCCGCAAGAGACGCACTTGCCATCGGACGCGCTAGATGCGAGAGCCCCAGCAGGTCACACGGTTTCGTTGCCCCAAGCCCCGAATGTTCCACCTGCCGTTCCGCGCATGCCATCCTCTCTTTCGGAGCCCACTGCCACTTCGCTCGATGCCGAGTCGGCAGGTTCCGCAGCAGCCCCTACATCGCTTCCCAACCGGAAGACAGCAACCGAGCAGCTACCAGTACATGAACCCTCCCCTGAGTTCGCGCCGGTTTCAGAATTTGATTGGAAGAAGCCTGCGAAATGGGTAGCCCTGGCCGTGGTCACTGTTGCCTTGATCTGGGGAGTTACGCGTATAGTTCCCCTGATTCGCCCACACGAAGACAACACTCCCAGTACGCCAACGCCAACTAGTAAACCAGGGCCGGATCCTCTGGAGGTACAGCAGCGCGATGCAATGAACGCCGCGGATAAACTCGTTGCTGCAAATGACCTCGAGGGCGCGCTGCGAACCCTGACCTCGGCTGCGAACCTGAATGGTCCTTTGACTTCTGAGATCAAGAAAAAGGAAGCCGGGATCGAAGAATCGATGCAAAACAAGAATCTTCGTGACCTTCGGCGGAAAGAAGAGCAGCTGTGGCAGCAGGCAAACGACGATGTGGCCGCTGGTCGCTTTGCGGACGCTCAGAAAAAACTGCACCAGATACTTGCTCTAGGCGATGGCGCTCTGCGCAAGAACGACGCTCAACAGTATCTCGCGCACACCCTCCCCGCTCGGCAAGACGAAGAGAAACAATTTTCTCTGGCCCGCCAGAACCTTCAAAAAGGCGATGTGAACAGTCTCCAAGCCGCGTCCGATATTCTAAAGCACCTGGTTGTGCTGGAAGGTCCTCGAAAGTCCGATGCGGAGAAGATGCTGCAGGACGTCCGAGCGAGACTGGCCAGCAGCTACGCGAGCGGCGCTCGTCAGGATTTGCAGCGCGGAGATTTCCGTTCCGCTCGTCTGAAGGCTGGTCAGATTCAGCAGAATGGCGGTGACCCCGGGACCCTTCCGGGCGAGATAGATCAAGCTGAGCAGAGCCGTTTCACCCAGTTGGAGAGCCAGTTTAATCAGCTAAGACAGAGCGATGATGACGCCGCGGCCCAGCAGCTGAATAACCTACAACATAGCTTCCAGGCGCTCGTTGATAGCGCGGGGCCGCGGTCGCAACAAGCCAAGAATTTCGTCGATAATCTGCCTGCCGCGGCCCGCGAAGTGCACGACCGCGCGGCAAGCAAACGCGCTGAATTGGCCTATCAGCAAATCGTGACGAAGTATCAGGCGGCGTCGGGAGCTGGAGATAAGAGCGGCCTGGAAGCGGCGCGTACCGGTTTCCAGTCCATCGCGCAAGCCGGCGGCCCGCACGCGAACGACGCACAGAGGTTTGTGGACGAGATCAACACGAAACTTGCCGCCCTCAACCAGCCTCCTCCTCCTGTTACGCCACCTGTGAAGCCCGAGCAACCATCAGCGACTGCGGCTAGGGATGCGGTGCTGGCGCTGATCAAGAGTTACGAGCAGGCCTATGATCAGAGGGATGCCCGCGCCTTGCAGCAGATCTGGCCGACCATGGGGAACAGGTACGCCGGTCTGAAAGGCTCATTCGAGAGTGCCAGCTCCATCCAAATGAGCGTGCAAACCGAAAGCGTCAATGTCGCGCCTGACGGCAATACCGCCACTGTGACCGCTCAATTCACGGAGGAATACACTCCGAAGGGGCAGAAGCCTCGAAGCGTCAAGGGCCGCACGATCTTTCAATTCGCAAAGTCGAATGGCGCCTGGGTTATCACAAGCGTTCAATAAGCCGGATTCCGAGCGGACCCCCATAAAACCTTGACCAAATTGGACTAGCTGGATAGACTCGCCGCAACTCATATTCGGTGATATGAAACAGTTGTTTCGATCACTACTTCTGGTCAGCTGACCTGACCTCTCAATCTCAAGGAGCGGCGCCATGTTCAAACGTGCACTTCTGGGGTATCTCGTTTTAGGCTTCTTTGCGGCTCTATCTTCTCTAGTCGCCGAGAGCGCCTCGGCCCAGACGTGCCCGCTGAACGGCACGCTGAGCAACAAACTGGTTTGCCAGATTCCGCAGGTGTATGGCGCGTTTGGATTCGGCACCACGACGGACCCAACCCAGTCGTTGTTGTTCACCGGGGACCATCACCAGGCGCATTTCTCGAGCGACTTCCTTGCCACATTTGCGCCAATCAATGAGGCCGTCGGCATCCAGGCCTCACAATTGCCTCTGGCTTCGCCTTCGTCCGGCATCACTTTCGTCTATGACCCGGCCCTGAAGACGTTTGCGCCTTCCACGGATGAGAGTCTAGGACCAATCGTGGGCAATCGCGCGACCACGATCGGTAGGCGCAAACTGTTCCTGGGCTTCAGCTACCAATACTTTAATTTTGGCTCGATCGATGGACAAAGCTTGAGCAACATCCCGACCGTCCTTCAGCACCAACCGTTTCCTGTGCCTAATGCCTTCAACATCCCATCGTGCAGTAACCAAACCGGGTTAACCGCCGCGAATGGCTATGCAAATGACCCGTGTTTCGTGCGCGACTTCATACAGACTTCAAACAACATCGACCTCGCGATTCATCAGTACACGATCTATGCGACCTACGGAATCACAAACCGCCTCGATTTTTCCGTCGCGATCCCGATTTTGAATGTTCAGATGGCCGTCTCGTCACAGGCCACGATTGTTCCCAATTCCGCTACGCCCGCAGCTGCGGGCGCCCCCGGCAATGTATGGCATTCCTTCAATCCCACCAATCCGGTGCTCACTTCCCAATGTGCCTCGCAGACTCCATGCCTCACTGCCAAGTTTTCCGATTCGAACAGCGCATCCGGAATCGGTGATGTCGTTCTCCGCGGAAAATATAATGTTTACAACGGAGAGCGGTGGGCCGTGGCCGGCGGCGTGGATGTGCGTCTGCCTACCGGAGACGCATCGAATTTCCTGGGCTCTGGCGCCACGGGGGTAAAGCCGTTCGGCGTCGTTTCCTACAAGGCGCGGATCTCTCCTCACGCCGAGGTAGGTTATGAATGGAACGGCGATTCCACACTCGCCGGAACCAACATAGTGCCCGGCCCTGCTGGCACCACGCCGACAAACACCGGGAAGCTTCCCAACCGCTTCGTCTACATTGTGGGTGCCGATGTTCGCGTCGTGAAACGGCTTACGGCTGCGTTTGATATTTACGGTCAGCGTCTATTTAACAGCCCGGAGCTCGTCTCTCAACCCTATACGGGTCTTGGGAATTGCTCCGGCCCTACCGATCCGACCGGCGCCACCTGCGGGACATATACGCCTGGAACGACTCATCCAGACATCGCGCAGAGAACTGCGGACGTGAATATCACGGAGGCTTCGCTCGGTCTGAAATACCGCCTGGTAGGCCGGCTGGTAGTCACTGGAAATGTGCTCCTTAAATTGGATGAAGGCGGACTTCGCAGCAATGTCATACCTCTCGTGGGTATTTCGTATAATTTCTAGCGCTTCAGCAGCCTAAAAAAGCGCGACGACATAAACTGAAGCGGGTGGCCTCAATCCCGCAATGGATAAAAATGTCAGCTTTTCGAAATGGCTGACACTCGCAGCTTTGCGTTTTCTCTGGTGTCCGGAGTCGCGCGTAGCCCGCTAATCTCTTCTATGCCGATGTAGAAAAATACGGCGACCGGGGGCTTGGGCTTCCGGCGAATCTGCGATGCCGTATATCCGCTCTGCCACCACAAGGATCTTTTCTCGAGCAGCGCGCGAATCTGTTCCCGGCTCTTCGCGAATTCGCGCCCATTAGGAATTTCCACGTATTGTCCCAAGACCACAATGCTTGCCCATTCGTCGTGGGCCCGAATTTCATCGACCTGCACGCAAACAAGTGGATTCAGCCGCATCCACTCAATCTTCCGCCCCAGCGTGGAGAAGCAGCACAAACGATCCGCGTCGAAGGAGAAATAGAGGGGAACGATATAAGGCCGGTTGTTCGAGGCACATGCTAGCCGGCCAAAACTAAGTCGCGAAAGCATCGCTCGACATTCTCTGCTTCGCATCTTGGTAATCAGCATGGGTGATCTAGCCGCAGGTTACGCGGCCCGCGTGCGAGCAAGTCTACATCTCTTGGTTTTATTGTGGCCAGAGCAGACTCCAGCGTAAGTCCAATATTCATTTCTCCGCCCCCCATCCAGGGTCCAGCTTCCACACATCTTCCGCGACGGATCAGGCAATTTTCTGCAAGCCCGTCTTCGATGGAGCGGTTTCCGTCATAAAAAGTGAAGCAAGTAAAACAAGAATTGCCCCGCCGCTGGCAATCCAGAGCGGCGCTGCGAGTCCGTAGCGATCCGATGCTGCGCCGGCCAAGGCGGGAGCCGCCGCGCCGCCGACAATTTCTCCGACGAGCGTCGCGAGCCCAATCGCGGTGGCGGCAAACTTTGTGGGCACACTTTCCGTCGGAACCAACACAAGAACAAGCGGCGCGAGCCCTTGCCCGGCATTGGCGAAAAATCCGGCAGCGGCCATGAGCCACGGGTGCGCAATCAGAAACGTCACCTGGTAAATCAGCGGGGCCGCCGACGAAATCAGCGCCACAAAGAGCAGAGTAGGTTTTCGTCCGGCGCGATCGGAAATCCACGGAAAAATCCAGCCCCACATAAACGCGCCAAGCCCGCCGGCGCCGATGATAAAGCCGGCCGTTGTCGCGGAGCGCTTGGACACTTCCGTGATGTACAGCGGCGCGAACGCATGCATCACAAAGAGCCAGGTCATAAAGCCCGCGGCGCCAACGCAGCAGAGCAGCATGTTGCGATATCGCAGAAGCGAAAAATAATCGCTGAGCGCGGGTTTGGCGTGGTGCAACTCACCGGCTTCGGGCTCTTTGACGAAACTCCAAATCAGGAAGCCGAGAATGAGTCCAGGCATTCCCACCACGACAAATGCGGAGCGCCAGCCAAACCGCGTGGCGATTTGCGTTGTCAGGATCGGTGCAAGCGCCAACCCTGCAAGTGCGCTCGCGCTAACAACGATGCCAATGTTGCGCCCGCGGCTCTTTGGCTCGGAAGACGCTTCGATCATCGAAGTCATGGCGGGCCACGCAGGACCCTGCGCAACGCCCATCAAAGTGCGCACAAAAAGGAGCGAAGCGAAGGTGTGGGCAACACCAGAAAGCCAGGAAAACACCGAAAACAAAAAGACGCTTGGAATCAAAACCGGACGGCGTCCAACGCGATCCGAAACCGCGCCAAAAATCAGCCCGGAGGCCGCCCAGGCGATCGCCAAGGCCGAAGCCAGCAATCCCACCTGCGCATGGCTCAGATGGAGATCCGGCGCGATGAATGGCGCCAAATACACGACACTCATGCGCGCGAGAAACACGCTCCCCCACGTAAAGAAAAAAAGAACAACCAAGCCGGTTTGATAGCGCTTTGTGGTTGGCAAGTTTTTTTCCTCAACAATGCCGGCTTAACTTTTCACGACATTTCTTACTCAGAGAGCCGCCGCAAAGAAACATCCATCCATTCACGTCTGCTTTTCTGCAAAGACTTCCATGGCGATGTGGAACGCCGAATTTGCTGCAGGCAGGCCGCAGTAGATCGCACTTTGCAGCAGCACTTCCTGAATCTGTTCGCGCGTTACACCCACATTTTTCGCGGCGCGAAGGTGCATACGCAATTCGTCCGGCCGATTCTGCGCAACCATCATGGCCAGCGTAAGCATGCTGCGCGTTTCCTTGGGCAGGCCGGGCCTGCTCCAGATTTCTCCCCAGGCATAACGCGTGATGAAATCCTGAAACGCTTCCGTGAATTCGTTGCGATTCTTCAGCGTGGCATCGACATGCGCGTCTCCCAGCACGGCGCGCCGCGTTTTCATTCCCTGCTCGTAGCGCTGGCTTTCATCCATTCGAATACCTCCTCGGACGTCGTGACACTCATCGGCTTCGACAGGAAGCCATCGCAGTCCTGAATCGATCAAGAAAGATTGCGGTCGGAAATCGTGCGTATTATCACGGTCCTTCGTAGCCTCAACAATACACAAAAACAGGAACACAAAATTGGCGACGCGCGATAATCGGAGCTCCGGGAACAATTTTGCGCTCGAACCGCTGAAAAAATCGATGCCTGCGCGAATTCGGCATGCAAACACGGACAGGATGGTATAACTTCGCTCTTCGCAGCGCGAAATCGCGCAAGCCGGGAGACATACGTTGAGCACGGTCCGGGAAGTCACCTATCAGGTCTTGCGCGACTTGGGGATGCACATGATCTTCGGCAACCCCGGTTCGACCGAGTTGCCTTTTCTGCGCGACATGCCGCCGGACTTTCAATACGTTCTCGCCTTGCACGAACGCACGGCAATCGGCATGGCTCTGGGATATGCGATGGGCACGGGCAAGGCTGCGTTCGTCAACGTGCATTCCGTCGCCAGTGTCGGCAACGGTCTCTCCGCACTGATCGACGCGTTTTATTGCCACGCGCCCCTGGTTGTAACGACCGGCCAGCAGGATCGCCGCCAGGTTCTTGCGGAACCTTTTCTCGTGAGCCGCGCCGTGGAAACCGTCAAGCCTTACGTGAAGTGGGCCTACGAGCCGTTGCACGCGGAAGATGTGCCCGCGGTGATCGCCCGCGGATACTACCTCGCCATGCAGCCGCCCATGGGGCCAGTGTTTATCTCGATTCCGATGGATGATTGGACGCGCGAATGCCAAAGTTTGAAGGTGCGCGAAGTATCGCAAGTCATTGAGCCCGATTCTGCGGCCCTCGATGAAGTGGTTCGCACGCTCAATGCGAGCCGCAACGCGGCACTGGTCGTCGGCGCGCAAGTGGAAGAAGACCACGGTTGGGAGGAAACGCTCGCTCTCGCCGAGCACCTCAACGCCGACGTTTATCAGCAGCCTATTCCTTCACGCTGGACTTTCCCGCGAACTCACAGACTCTTTCGCGGCGGTTTGCTTCCCGCGCAGCAACCGCTCGCCGATCAACTGGCCGCCTATGACACTGTCGTTGCTCTGGGCGCCCCCGTTTTTCTCTACTACACGTATGTTCCCGGCCATACGATCAAGCCTGGCACCAAACTTTTTCAAATCACGAATTCACCGCAAGATGCAACGGCGGCGCTGGCCGGAACCAGCATCGTCGGCAACCTTGCCGCAGCCGCACGTTATCTTCGCCTGCATGCCGAGCCGCACAAGCAAGTCCATCTGCAGGATCGAAAAGTCCCTTCGCCGCCTGCACCCGTCTACCCCATCACAGCCGCTTACCTATTTAGCGTGCTCAACAAAGTCATGCCGCGAAATGCGGTGATCGCAGAAGAATGTCCATCTTCCAAAGGCGAGCTCGATCGCCATCTGCTTCTCGATGAGCCCGGCTCCTTCTATTCCGTTCCAAATGGCATCCTGGGATTTGGCCTTCCCACCGCCGTCGGCCTGCAACTCGCCCATCCACATAGGAGAGTAGTCTGTCCAGTGGGTGACGGCTCCATCCAATATTCCATCCAGGCGCTGTGGAGCGCCGTCCAATACAGAGCCCCGGTAATTTTTATCGTCCTGCGCAACGGGGACTATACCGCGCTAAAATCCTTCTGCGATTTCACCCAGGTGGGCCGCAACGTTCCCGGTATGGAGTTACCCGGCATCGACATAGTGAAAATTGCGCTGGGCTACGGAATGGCGGCGAAGGAGGTAGATCAACCCGGGGAACTCGAATCCGTGTTGCGCGAAGCCTTTGCTTCGCATGAGCCGCGCCTTATCAGCGTCAACATCGCGAAAGGCGGGCAAACTTGTATGGGGATGGATCAATCTGTCCACCCGCCAAACTACGGATGATGGACAAACGAAATAGTCTGCGCTTTGCCTGAATGTGTCAGCGCCGGCGAGAGTAGGCGAAGCAACTCCTCGCTCCACTCTCCTGGTCCGGCTCCCTAGAAAGAATATTTCAGCGAGAATTGCAGTTGCCGCGGGTTAAACATGGTTCGCGGTCCGCCGAAGAGCGGATTGGGAACCGGAGGACCGGCTGCGGGGCATCCTCCTACGTTTTGCACGCGCTCGATAGCCAAAGACGCCGCGTCCTTATAGTGAGCGGGAACTTGGCCATTGCAGAAGTTATAGGTGCCGTAGACCGACGTCACTTCGTTGACGTTCGCACGGTTGAGGGCATTGAACGCGTCCATCGCCACTTCGATCCTGTCATGTTCTCGGAAATTGAAATGGCGCGAGACACGAAGATCCCATGACACGAGGGAATCGCCCCAGTAGGTGTTTCGAGCCGCGTCTCCCACGCGATCGGTAACCGGGTTGGTATCGCCGTTGGCGTCGAAGCCCACAAACATTGTGAAAGGACGGCCAGACTGCGCCGTGATGATGCTGCTGAGTTCGAAGTTCCGCAGCAATGTCTTCTCAGGACCATCCGCTGTGAAATTGGCAATAAAGCGGTTGCGGATGTCCTGATTCGAATTGGCGCGCTCCAGAGCGCGATCGTAGAAATCCTGCGGCGTGCTCACGAACGTCGTGAATGTTCCGTCATCAAGCGTTTTCGAGTAGGTGTAGTTGGCGTTGAAGCGGAGGTATTGGCCAAAGTGCTGCGTCGCCTGGATGGTGGCCCCGTGATAGACGCTGTTTCCGCTGTTGTCGGTGAAGTAGAGCAGCCCGGAATTGGAGTAGAGCGCCCCACTGAAATTTGCCTTACCGGCAGGCGAGCCGGGAAGCGGCGGGCCCGCCGCTGGGCAGCTAGTAGCCGCATTCGTGATGCCCGCTTGCGGGCAAACATTCAAGTTCTCTGCGCGGACCAGTTTGTGCGCCGAGACGAAGAGGTAGCCGGCGCTGATGACCAGTCCGTGGCCGAGTTCGCGGTCAATCTGCAAGTTGGCCTGCTCCGAATAAGGAATGCGGCTATTGTGGTCCACCATTCCTGCGCCGGCCGTGACTGTCGTTCCCGCGGGTCCAGTCATGTATTCCGGCGGCACCACGCCCGTTGTGATGAGCGTCGCGGCTGCTTGCGCCGGAAATATCACTTGGCCTCCCGGATTCGGCGGCCCGGGCGTCAACTGATTCAATACCCATGTCGCTTCGTTCGCATTGACGCGAATCCCCGGTAAGTTTTCATTCGGAATGATGACCGGCTTCTGCGGCTGCGTAATGAATAAGAACGACAGGCTATAGCGGTCATCAAATATTCCAAAACCCGCACGGATGACCGTGTGTTTGTCCGGAGAGTAGGCGAATCCGATTCTGGGCTGCCACCCCCGGTAGTCCGGATTGATCTGCTTTTGCAGTCCTTTCTCGAAGTCATAACGCAAGCCGTAGTTAAAGGTGAACTTTGGCGTGATTCTCCATTGATCTTGCGCATAAAATCCGTAATAGCTGTGGAACAGAGTCTCCGAAAAATTTGGAGTTTGCGAAGGCAAATACGCGTTCGACCAACTCGCCGGAGTGCATCCGCCTGCGGGACAGAGGGATGGCGGTTCAAACCCAGGTGTAACATTGCCAGACCCAACCGGAGCCCCCCAAAACACGATTGGTGTGCCGTCCAGCACCGGCGGAAGGGGACACGTATCGCCCGGATTCAACGATGTGGGAACATCGGCGCCCGGCTTGACGAAATTTGCGAACTCTACGAGGCAATTGATTCCAGGCAGAACGATGCGCATCGGCGTGAACCCTGGCCAAATCACGAAGTTATTGATGAAATTCGTGTCTACTCCGAATTTCGCCAGATGCTGCCCTTTCACCCAAGCTACGGAGTCCGTCGCTTGTACCCGGCTCTCGTAAATCGCGTCCAGAACGCCGAAGTTGTGTCCGAACAGCAAGTCGTTCGGAATATCCAGGTTGGGCTGGCCAGTCACGCCAGGAAAGCTGTAATGCCGCCGCGCATATTGCACGAGCGCCGTGTTCACCAATTCGGGCGTAATTTGCGAAGAGAGTGATCCGACCAGGTCTTGGTCGCGAATGAACGCATTGTGGCCGCTGCTCGGCGCGCCAATGCCTCCCCCATCCAGCGTGCTGCCAACGAGCAAATTCAGTTCGCGGGCGTCGAAAATGTTGTACCTGGCGGTAAGGCGGTTGCTTTTGTTGATCTGATGATCGATTTTGATGAGGCCGTTGTCGGTATCTTTCGTTGTCAGAATATTTATGTTTTCTGGAGGAAGCCCCAATGCGGCTTTCGCCTGATTGATCAAGGCAAGTTCAGTGGATTGCGTCCCGTTCGACAGGCTCACGGGTCCCACAAGGGTCGTCGGATAGGTCGGCGATTCTCCGCGCCGCTGGCCTTCATAGTTCATGAAAAAAAAGGTCTGATCTTTTTTGATCGGTCCGCCCAGCGTCCCGCCAAATTGATTTTGGCGCAGTGTATACGCATCCGGCGCGGGCTGCAGCAATGTCCTCGCGTCCGTGTAGTTGTTCTGCAGGTAGTCGTAGGCCGATCCGTGCAGATCGTTGGAGCCCGATTTCGTGACTATATTGACGATGCCCCCCAGCGCTCGTCCGTTCTCCGCTCCGAATCCGTTGTTTACGACGCGGAATTCACTGACCGCTTCCTGCGACGGCGTGGATCTCTGCGACCCGGTCGCGGTGTTGATGGTGTCAGCCCCGTCCACCGTCACGGCGTTGCTCAAATCCCGCATCCCGCCAAACGAAATGCGCGTGACCTCAAATTCCGTAATGGTGGACTGCAAGCTCGTGCGCCCGGTGGATACTCCCGGCGTCAGCAACGCGAAATCTGTGAAAAGTCGTCCGCTGATGGGCAAATCCTGAATTTGCTTCGTGTCGATGACCTGGCTGATCTCCGTCCGCGTCGGCTCAACCGGAGGAGTTTCCGTGGTCACCACGACTTTTTCCGCCGTTTGCGCAACGCTTACGGTCACATCAATCGTCGCAACCTGTCCGACGGTCAGAACGATTCCTGTTTGGGTGGACTTAGCAAACCCCGTGGCCTCTGTCGTCAATTCGTACCGGCCGGGCGGGAGATTTGGAATCACGTAGAGGCCGTTCTCGTTCGAAACGGCGCTGTAGCTTCGGTTCGTCGTTACTTCGCGCAGGCTGATGGAGGCTTTGGCCACCGAACCTCCGCTGGCGTCCTTCACGGTTCCATTCAGTTGCGCCGCGCTGGCCCCGGCCTGCGAGTAGGCCGGCTTCGCCCAGCTGCAAAGAATCACAATCCCGAGGACGGCCCATACCCCAATCCTTCGCCTCATGATCCACCCTCCCGGAACGATTTGAACGAGCGATAGCTGCCATTCAAATCCCGAATAACCCCATGTTGCAAAAAGGTCTAATGCTTCGAATCGCGGCTGTCAAGTCATTAATCGGCGCGTTCGTGCGACTATCGCGCAAAAATTTCCGTTTTTTGTTTTTCTCTCCGCTTTTTTGTCGCTAAAAATATTCACTTCACAAACAGACTCAGCTCTTGCGCCGCGGCTCTCAGCTGCGGAAGAAATCGCACCTGCAAATCCTGGATCGAAACGCGCTGCGCGTGGGCGCCGACGTTGAGCGCCGCAATCACCCGTCCGGCAGAATCGTGGATCGGCACTGCCATCGATCGCAAACCGGATTCGAGTTCCTGATCCACTATGGAGTAGCCATTGCGTTGGACAAGCCGAAGTATCTGGCGAAGTTTTTCAGCATTCGCGACGGTGCGCTCCGTGTAGCGCTTGAACTCCACTCGGGATAGGAATTCGTCGAGCTTATCCTGCGGTAAGTCGGCCATCAAAACACGGCCCATGGACGTGCAAAAGGCCGGAAGGCGGCTGCCGACTACGAGATCGATCGACATGATCCGCGTTACGTTCGCGCGGGCGATGTAGACGATGTCCGTGCGATCCAGCGTGGCGATGGAGCAGGACTCATGCAAAACACGGCTGACGTTTTCCAGTATCGGCTGCGCCATCGCCGCCAAGGGCATCGAAGAAATGTAAGAGTGGCCGAGCGCGAGAACCCTGGGGCGAAGATGAAAATGTCTAGTGTCGTCTGTGGCGGCAAATCCAAGTTTCGACAATGTATAGAGGCAGCGCCGCACCGCGGCCCGCGAGAAGCCGGTCTTCGCGCTGATTTGAGAGACTGTGAGTTCACGCTGGCGCTGAGAAAAGGCTTGAATGACTGCGAGCCCGCGAGCGAGTGATGTCATGAAGTTTGGATCGCCGCTGTACTGGTCAATCTGTTGCGAAACCGTGAGCGGCGCGGCTGGCGGCGCGTTCGAAACAGGATTGCTCGCCACCTCCGGCCGCAACGCTGGCTTGGTGACGACTTGATTCTTGGGAGCAGGCGCGATTAAGACTTGTTGCTTGGGAACGGGCTTGGGTACGGGCTTGGACGCGGACTGGGGTGCCGGCTTGGGTACGGGCTTGAGCGCGGGCTTGCTTGCAACTTGTTGCTTGATAGCCAGCTTGGGTACGGGCTTCGGTGCTGGCTTCGGTGCGGGCTTGGGCGCGGACTGGGGTGCGGGCTTGCTTGCAACTTGTTGCTTTAAGGCGGTCCTGGCGGCGACCTGTTGCCGGGAGCCCGGATCGGAAAAGGCGGCAGCCATGCGAATCCCCCTGGGAAGCGACCATCGAAAAAGCCGATGCAGCCGAAAAGAATACACTTTTTTGACCGATACGCGCCCAATACTTCGATAATCGATATTGCGGAATTTTGGGAGCGTGCCATAGAATGCGCGGCACGCCGAAATTCGGACAAGGTCTCCAATGAGCCGCGCGATAAAGCCATTGATGGAGGCCAAGGGGAGGCACCGCGCATGAAGAGTATTCGGGGTTACCGGCGAAACTATCCCGGCACTCAGCCGCGGCATTTGCATCCGTCGTATGTTTCTTCGCTTAAGCGGGCTCCGCTGCAGCCTTTTGTTACGCTTCCGCATACACTTTCTGAGATTACCGGGCCGGTGTTCGAACCGGAAATTGTCGATGTGAAGGCTTGCGATTTGACGCGGCAGCATTCCGAAGAACCGCTGGGCGAGCGCATTATCGTGAGCGGACGAGTGCTTGATGAAAACTCGAAGCCTGTGCCGCGAACGCTGGTGGAGATTTGGCAAGCAAACGCCGCGGGGCGATACCTACATAGCAGGGATCAGCACAACGCGCCGCTCGATCCAAACTTCGCCGGTTGCGGGCAAGCCGTGACGGATTCCGAAGGGCGCTACCGATTCGTGACGATTCGTCCGGGAGAATATCCCTGGGGAAATCACCACAATGCGTGGCGGCCGGCGCATATTCATTTCTCGCTGTTCGGGCCGGCTTTTGCGACGAGGCTGGTGACGCAAATGTATTTTCAGGGCGATCCGCTGATTCCCTTCGATCCTATTTTCAATTGTACGGATGATGAGAAGGCGCGCAACCGGCTGATCTCGCAATTCGATTGGGAGACGACCGTTCCATTAGAAGCGCTGGGGTATCGGTTCGATATCATTCTGAGCGGACGCGAGAGCACGCCCCTGGAAACACACACGCACGGAGAAAAGTCATGAGCCTTCATGCGACCACTTCGCAGACGGTGGGGCCATTTTTCAAGATTGGTTTCTCCTGGCTCTATCGCGACAATCTGGCGGGACCGGGCGTTGCGGGTGAGCGGGTGGAAATTGCGGGCCGCATTCTCGACGGCGATGGAAAACCGGTGCCGGACGGAATCGTGGAAATCTGGCAGGCGAATGCCCAAGGGAAATACGCCCATCCGGATGATCCGCAGGACAAGCCGGGCGAGCCTGGCTTTAGCGGCTATGGCCGCGTTCCTACGGACGATGAGGGGCGATTCCGCTTTACGACGATTAAGCCGGGGAGAGTTCCTGGGCCGGATGGGAAATTGCAGGCGCCGCATCTGGCGGTTTCGGTTTTTACACGGGGATTGCTGCGACGGCTGGTTACTCGCATTTATTTTCCCGATGAGCCGAGCAATGCGGAGGATTTTGCGCTTAGTCTCGTTGATCCGATCAGACGCGGAACACTTATTGCTAAAAAGAGGACAGGTGCGGCCGGGGCGTTGGAATGGAATGTGGTGCTTCAGGGACAAGGTGAAACGGTCTTTTTTGATATTTGATTCGCAGTGGCCGAAACGGGCGGGGCAAGCTCCGCCCCTACAGGCGAATTTCGTGACCGCTGCTGACTAGAATGGATAGTGGCGGCGGCCGGTTTGAATGGTGACCCATTTTACTTCGGTCATTTCGTCGGTGGACCAGCGGCCGCCTTCGCGGCCCATGCCGGAATCTTTCACTCCGCCAAAGGGAACGGTGCCTTCATCATGGATCGTCGGGCCATTCAGGTGGACCATGCCGGCTTCCAGTTCGAGAGCAAAGCGCATCGCGAGTTGCAAATCATTGGTCAGGACAGCCGACGAGAGGCCGTAGGTGGAGCTATTCGCAAGCGCCAGAGCGTGATCCGCATCCTTGGCTTTCGTCACGGCGGCGACGGGGCCAAAGAGTTCGTCGCGAAACGCGGCCATCTCCGGCGTGACGTCCGCGACAACCGTGGGATGATAAAAATTTCCTTCGAACTTTCCGCCAGTTAGCACACGCGCGCCGGCCGCCACGGCTTCTTTGATTTTTTTGTCGATCATGGGGCACTGCGAGGAACGGATCAGCGGGCCGATGACGGTGTGCGGATCGCGCGGATCGCCCACTTTCATGGTTTGCGCTTTCGCAGCGAAACGTTTTAGAAATTCCTCGTAAATCGGCGCCTCGACAATGATGCGCGAACCAGCCATGCAGATTTGCCCCTGATGGATGAAAATGCCGAAGCAAGCCGTGTCCACCGCATAATCCAAATCCGCATCTTTCAAGATGATGAGCGGGCTCTTTCCACCCATTTCGAGGACACAACGTTTGCCGCGCTTGGCGCACTCGACAGCGATGATTCGTCCCACGGCCGATGAACCCGTAAAGGAAACGAGCTTCACGCGCGGATCGTCGAAGAGGACCCGCGCAAGGGTGGGGCCGTCGCCGGGAACAACGTTAAAAACTCCAGCAGGAACCCCCGCACGTTCAAAAATTTCTGCCAGCTTCAGACCAATAAGCGAAGTTTCTTCCGATGGCTTCAGAACAAAGGTATTTCCGCAGGCGAGCGCAAACGCGACTTTTTTCAACGAAAGGACGACGGGAAAGTTGAAGGGAGAAATGCCAGCGACGACTCCCAATGGCCTGCGAATCGCCATGGAGATCATTCCCGGCACGTCGGAAGGAAATACATCGCCACGAATCCGTCGCGCTTCGCCAGCGATGGAGCGGACGAGGTTTGCGGCGAACGGTACTTCGAAATGGGCTTTGCCGAAGGTTGAGCCCGCCTCATCGATCAAAAGTTCGATCATTTCCTCAGAAGCTTTCTCGAGTTCATCGGCAGCGCGCATCAAGATGCGCTCGCGTTCCGCAGCAAGCGTGGCGCCCCAGGAATCTTTGGCCGAATCGGCCGCGTCGATGGCGGCACGCATGTGCTCCGCTTGCGCCATGAAGATACGGGCGAAAGGACGCTGATTCGCTGGATTGATGACATCGGAGAGCGCCGAAGGAGGAACTTGAATCGCCTTACCGCCAATATATGGAGTCGAGAACATGCGGCCTCTTTTCTTGCTACAAGAAATAGTTCAAGCGGAGTAATTCGTCCGGGCTAAACCGATAAGAATCATGCGTGCCACGGGCCTATGCCGAGCGCGAACGCTTCGGAAAAGCCTCAGAGTAAAAGTCGGGGAAAAACTTCCGGATAAACCCGCTACCCTCGTCAGTGAGGCCTCGGATCGTTTTGATCCGCTTGTTGCGGCTCATTGCAGAGTATTTCCTTCCGATTGCTTCAATCAAATGATTTTCAGCCATGCTTACCCCTGAATTTTCATTGTGACGGCATGCGGGCCGAGAGTTAATGGTACCGTGAGCCGCGTTGACTTGACGAGTCGTTCCTCGATGCGGCTAAGGAACGTTGGTTGCCGAGATGGGGCGCAACATGTTGCGCCCCTACAAGGGACGGGATGGCCCTTAGGCCCAGACACGGCGAGCCGTATCTGCCACAAGTTTCAGCTTGGCCCATTGGCGGTCTTCCGTGATGAGATTCCCTTCTGCCGTGGAAGCGAAGCCGCACTGGGGACTGAGAGCCAAATTCTCCAGCGGAACGATGCGCGAGGCTTCTTCGATGCGCTTCGTAAGCTCGCGAGGGTCCTCCATTTGCGGGAGCTTGGAACTGACTAGCCCGAGGACAACCGTTTTGTTTTTCGGAACGAAACGCAGCGGTTCAAATGTACCCGAGCGGGCATCGTCGTATTCCAGAAGGAAGCGATCCACTTCGAGAGTGCCGAACAATTTTTCGGCGATGGCGTCGTAGCCTCCTTCGGCATACCAATGGCTGCGATTGTTTCCGCGGCAGAGATGGATGGCGAGCGTTACGCCGGGGCGGCGGGCGGCGCGGAAACAAGCGTTGTCCGCCTGGATGGCTTCATCCAAGGCAGCGTCGGGGTCCATGCCGATCTCGGTGCGGATCCATTCGCGCCATTTGGGATCCATGTAGTAGCTGTAGCGAGGCGCATCAATCTGAATGTATTTCACGCCGTCGGTGGAAAGGGCGGCGAGATCGGTTTTCATAATTTCGACGATGGCCCACAAGAGTTCAGAGTGATTTTTGTAGACGGCATCCGTTACCCCGCGCTTGTAGGAAATCGCGGGGAATTGGGTCGCGCTCGGAAGCGTCATTTTAATGTCGCCGGGGCTATGGGCTTTCAAGAACGGCAGCTCGTGTCCGGTGAGAGGCCGCACCTGGCGCAATCTTTTGTTGACGATGCCGGCCACGCTGCTGACAGGTGCGGCGCCTTGATCGCCGGCTTTCCAGTTTCGGGCAACGGCGTCGCCGAAGTCGAAGCCATCGACAGCATCGGTGAAGTCGCTCATGAAGTTGCGGCGGCGCAATTCGCCGTCGGTAAAAATATCGAAGCCGAGTTCTTTTTGCTTCGCGAAGACGCGCAGGATGTGTTGATCCTCGAGGGCGCGCAACTTCTCCGCAGATGTGCCGTTGCTCCTGGCTTCGAGCAAATCGGGTGGCCTCAGAAGACTGCCTATCTGGTCAGCCGAAAAGGGGTTTGCCATGATGGTTTGGACTTTCCTCCCAAGCTTGAGCCGGCAAGCGGCTCCATGACGGTGCCGAAATTGGCCGGGCCGCGGCTGATGGCTTTGGAAATCCTCGCCGCGAAATCCAGAACTAAAGGGATCTTTTTCTCGAGGTCCGGGCCGACAAATCGCAGCGTGGGCCCAGCCATGCCGAGAGCCGCAACGATGCGCTCGCCCTTGTACAGAACGGGAGCGGCAACACCGCTCAATCCCTTTTCCAATTCCATGTGTTCGGTAGCATAACCGCGAAGGCGAGTAAGGTCGAGAACGGGCTTGAGATCTCGAAGAGCCTGAATGGTGAGAGGGGTGTACATCCTGGCGCCATTTCGGAAGGTGATGTTGTAGGCTTCGCGCTCGGGGAGCCAGGCAAGGATAACTTTGCCAACCGCAGTGCAATGCGCATGGAGTCGTTCACCGATGACGGTGCGGACGGTGAGCATGGATGTGGGGCATCGACGCGGTCGAGACAAATGATGCCGCCGGCGCCGGGAACAGCGAGGCAAATGCTTTCATTGGAACGGCGGGCGAGCTCTTCGAGAAACGGCCGCGCTTCGACCTGAAGAGAGCGGGCATGGAGAGAGCGAGAGCCGAGTTCGTGAAATTTGAGGCCGAGCCGATATTTTTCGTTGAGGGGATTCTGCTCGATGAGATGGAATTTTTGCATGGCGGTGAGGAGACGGTAGACAGTGGATTTGCTGAGGTCGAGGTCGAAAGAAATTTGAGAGATGGCCATTTCGGGGCCGTTCTCTCCGAGGTGCAAGAGAATGCGCATGGCTTTGCGCAGAGATTTGCTGGCACCGGATTCACCGTGATCGGGAGAGAGCTTTCGACTACGCTTCGAAGCGGCGGGCAAAGGGGAGCCTCCGAAAGGGCGAAGGGCAGGAAGAGGGGAGAAAGAGAATCGCCTTATTCACATTGTGAAACATTGTTTCACGCTATGGAACACCAAAAACGGGAGGAATACAACGGTGTTTTTGCGCGATTATAGGCATGAGGCCGCCCGAAACCCTGAAATAAGCATGTGACCTTCGAGCGAACACCAGACCTGCTATCCTCACCAATCGCAATAAATACCGCTTCGCGGTTTCGAAAACCCGACCGCGCGATTTCCTGAGCGATTGAGAGGCCATGCCAAACAAACAGGCGTTCTACGGCTGGAAGCTGTGGGGGCGCTGTGGTTTCTGGATTTTCTCAACATGGGGTTTCCGCTTTACGGCGGAGCGGTGATCAACACCTACATGTTGAAGGAAATTGCGATGAGCCGAAGCACCTTCGGCCTGGGATTCACCCTTTTAAATTTACTTGTTTTTGCGACGAAGCCAGTCGCACCGCCTCACGAAGAGGGTAAGGCGAGTTAATGTTTCATGGGCCGAGCGGCCAGCTATTTACTTGCCGGTTTCGATTCCGCTAGAGATTGGTTCGCGCGGAAGATCACGTAGGCGCGGATGGCTTCGGCGTTTTCTTTGGAGAGCTCTTTCGAAAAGGAAATCATGCCGAAGGGCTTCAGCGAGCCGCCGAGGACAACGTCGGACCAAGTAGAATTTGCCAGCGTGGCGGAATAGCGCAAGTCCGGAAGAACACCGCCGCTTACAGCGACATCTCCATGGCAGGTCGAGCAGTAGTTTTGAAAGAGCGCTTCGCCTTTTTGGACCGTGGCAGCGGTGGCTGTGGGCTTTGGTGGGTTTAAGACGGGCTGCGACAGTTGCGGCAATGGCGGCAAACTCGACTTGCCGCCCAATTTAAAGGCGAGCACCCGGCTAATATTTTGCGGCCTGCCTACTTTCAGCGCGATTTCTCCCGTGGCGAGAGGGAATGCTCCTCCCCAACCAACTTCTACAGCGACGTATTGCTCTTTGCCCACGGTGTAGGTGATGGGTGCGGCGACCACGCCGCTTTGCGCGTCGGCGGACCACAATTTTTCGCCTTTATCGGCGCGATACGCTTCCATATGGCCTTGCGCGGTGCCTTCAAAGAGCAGATTCCCGGCAGTCGTTAGGATTCCGCCGTTTACGGGGCTGGTGCGATCGACGCGCCAGATTTCTTTTTGTTGGATGGGATCCCATGCCGACAAGTGCCCCTTGATGCGATCGAGAATGGATTTCTTCACATCCGGTTTCTGTGGCAAGCCCGCGGCAACGAAATCGATCGCCGTGTTGTAGGCGAGATTTTTTGCAGCAAAGTGTTCTTCCGATTTGTAGTAGTAGCCGGCTTCTTCCACAGGAATATAGACCAGTCCGGTTTGTGGACTGTACGACATGGAGTGCCAAGTGTGGCCGCCAAGCGGGCCTGGAGTGAGCGGTACGCCTTTGCCAGTGTCTTCGTATCGTGCGCTGACGCTTTCAATCGGGCGGCCTGTCGCCGGGTCGATCGCCGTCGCCCACGTGACGTTGGTATAGGGCTTGGCGGAAATGACTTGTCCCGTGGCGCGATCGAGCACGTAAAAAAATCCATCTTTTGGAGCTTGGAGAAGCACTTTTCTTGGAACGCCGTTTATGATGAGGTCGGCGAGGATGCTTGGGGCGGCCGCATCGTAATCCCAGGCATCGCCGGGGACTTCCTGGTAATGCCAGACATATTCACCCGTGTCTGGTTTGAGCGCCACGATGGAGCTTGTGAACAGATTGTCTTTTCCTTGAGGGCTGCGCGCGCGGCGGTTCCAGGGAACGCCGTTGCCTGTCCCGATGAAGAGCAGATCGAGTTCGGAATCGAAGACGATGGAGTCCCAAACGGTACCGCCGCCGCCGAGCTTCCACCATTCGCCGCTCCAGGTTTTCGCGGCCTTCTCCATCGCGGGATTCTCGAAAGGTTTCGAGGGATCACCGGGGACGGTGTAGAAACGCCATGCGAGTTTGCCGGATTCGGCGTCGTAAGCGGAGACGTAACCTCGCACATCCATTTCCGCGCCGCCGTTACCGATTAAAACTTTGCCCTTCACGACGCGCGGCGCGCCAGTGATGGTGTAACGCGCCTTGGGATCAGTGGTGATCGTTTCCCAAACGGGCTTTCCCGTCGCCGCGTCGAGAGCGACGAGTCGTCCGTCCAGCGTGCCGACAAAAACTTTTCCGTGCCAAACCGCGACGCCGCGATTAACCACGTCACAGCACGCGTTGACGGCGGCCTCCGGCGGCACTTTCGGATCGTAGGACCACAGTTTCTCGCCGGTGGCCGCATTTACGGCGAAGACTCTGCTCCAAGCCGTGGAGAAATACATCACGCCGTCGACAACGATGGGAGTCGCTTCCTGTCCGCGACGAACGTCCAGGTCCACAGACCAGGCGAGCCCGAGCTGGCCGACGTTCTGGTCATTGATTTGTTTCAGCGGGCTGAAGCGCTGTTCATTGTAGGTCCTTCCATAACTCATCCAGTTTCCTGGCTCCTGATCCGCGTGCAGCAGCCGAGATTCATCGACGTTTGCTGGTGAGGCTGCTGCTCCAGATTTTTCAGCGCTTGAGTTTTTCGAACCGCATCCGGCACCGCAGAAGATCGCAACGCCGATAGCGAGAAGCTGCAACCATTTTCGCTTCATGAAAACTCCTTGTGGCTTCGATTCGAAGAGGCGCGACACGATGCCACCTAGCTCTAAAGTACGGTTCGACAAGAACGCTGTCTTATGCGGGCTATCTTTATATACTTCGCGGCATTTCTTTCCAAGCAAAAGGAATATCGCGCAGTTCGCAATTCTCTAATTCGCTTGTTCCTCCAAAGAGTCTGTAATAACTTTGTGCCCGCTTCGTTAGCTTCGCTGACAGACGAAATAAGCCAATGGACGAATTTATCAGCTTGGATCGCCTGGACATTCCAAGAGCTACCACCGGCATTTTAGCTGGCCTGGTATTGGCCGGGAGCCTCTGGCGCTGATCGCGCGTGAGCATGCTTGGGAAATTGCTCAATACGCTTCCGTCGGCTGGCGCGGTTGCGGTTGCAGCCCATTTTGAGAAACCAGAAGGCAAGACGAGATTTAAGGGAGAAGAGGGGAAATGATGACCAAGGTATTGCGATTCCACGAATTTGGCGGTCCAGAGGTTCTTCGCTTTGAGTCACTGGAGGTCGGTGAGCCTGGCGCAGACGAAGTGCGTGTGCGCGTAGAGGCGATCGGGCTGAACCGCGCCGAAGCTGCGTTTCGCTCCGGCCGGTACATCGAGAGGGCGGTGTTACCGGCGCGCCTGGGCTATGAAGCCGCGGGGGTCGTAGAGGCGGTTGGCGAAGGAGTGAAAGGCTATTCGGTAGGCGAGCAAATTTGCGTGATGCCATCCTTTTCGATGAACAAATACGGGGTGTACGCGGAGCGCGCCATATTGCCCGCATCCGCCCTGCTGAAACGGCCGGCGGGATTAGGCACGAACGCGTGCGCTTCCATCTGGATGCAGTATTTGACCGCTTACGGCGCGCTCATCGACATATCCCAAATCGGCGCGGGCGACGCGGTGGTTATTACAGCGGCTTCCAGCAGTGTTGGCATCGCCGCCATCCAAATCGCAAACCATGTGGGCGCAACTTCGATTGCCGTGACGCGAACGGCTGCCAAGGAAGCGGAATTGCGAAAGTTGGGTGCGGCTCATGTCATCGTTACGGAAAAGCAGACGCTGGAGAAGGAAGTTCTGCGCATCACCGGGGATAAGGGAGCGAGGGTGGCCTTCGATCCGATCGCGGGACCTATCGTCGCGTCGCTCGGCGCAGCAATGGCTCGGGGAGGCCGGCTGATTTTGTACGGAAATCTTAGCGGGGAGGCGCAGAATACGATTTTCCCGTTTGCGCTCTCCATGTCTCGAGGCTTCAGCATGCGCGCGTATGTAGTGTTTGAAATCATTGGCGACGCGCAGCGGTTTCAGAAGGCACGGCTCTTTGTCGAAGAAGGTTTACGCGATGGCTGGCTGAAGCCTGTCATTGCGAAGACGTTTCCTTTTGACCAGATGGTCGAGGCGCACCGCTATTTGGAAGGTAACGAGCAAATCGGAAAAGTGATTGTCACCGTTCCCTGAGGAAGAAGAAAGAATTCCCTTCGAGCCGGTGAGCTTCCCTAAAGGGAAGCAGTGGACACGCGAAGTCCGAGCAGGCGGCAAGCGTTCTCCTTGAAAATTAGCGAATGGACTTCGGGACGGAAGCCAGCCTGCTTGAAATCCTCCATCCAGCGGTCCGGAGTGATCAACGGAAAATCGGTGCCGAAGAGTATTTTGTGCTTGAGCAAAGTGTTGGCGTGCTGCACAAGCGAAGGTGAAAAGTATTTAGGAGACCAGCCCGAAAGATCGATGTAAACGTTGGGCTTGTGCAGACACACAGAGAGCGCTTCGTCCTGCCACGGCCATGAGGGATGGGCGATCACAATTTTCATTTGCGGGAAATCCGCGGCAACATCATCCAGGTGCATGGGGTTCGAATATTTCAACCGCAGCCCTCCTCCGCCAGGCATACCTGTGCCCATGCCGGAGTGTCCGCTATGAAAAATCGCGGGCAAGCCGTGTTCGGCGATGACTTCGTACATCGGGTAAGCCATGCGGTCATTCGGAAAAAATCCCTGACATGTGGGGTGGAACTTAAATCCCTTCGCGCCATGATCGGCAAGCAGGCGGCGCATCTCTCGCACGCCAAGCTTGCCTTTGTGCGGATCAACGCTAGCGAAAGCGATCATGATGTCGGGATTCGAGGCGGCAGCTTCCGCCACTTCCTCATTGGGAATTCGGCGGCGGCCCATCTCAAACTCGCTATCCACCGAAAACATGACCAGGCCAATTTTGCGGCTGCGATAGTATTCGATGGTCTCGGCGATGGTCGGAAGTTTTCCCGACTTAAAGTATTTCACCTTGGCATCATCGAATTCCTTGCCGAATTCATCGAACGGCTGATGGCAAGAGACTTCCGCGTGGGTGTGGACATCTATGGCAATGAGTTCGGCTACGTTCATGATTGGCCTTTGTAGAGCGAGAGAAGTTCGCCCACGTCGTGGACAGTCAGATGTGGACGCTGTTTCTTTGGCAAGTGCGCGTAGGAATTGGCCGCGCCGACGCCGGTATTGACCGCCACGGCTAGCGCACCGCCACGGAGCGCCATCGGGATTTCCAGCGAAGGATCATCGCCGACTACCGCGAGTTCTTTCGTGCGCAGGCCAAGTTGCCGGGCCGCGCAGCGCAACGCTTCGAGCGCGGGCTTGCCAATGACACGAATGCGGGCGCTCGTTAGATCCTTGATCATCGCGGAGATCGCGCGCGAGGTGCCGAGCGCTTTTCCGTTGGCCGTGGCAAAAAGGGGGACTGCGAACAGGCTATAGACCTTCGCTCCGTTCCACGCCGCGTAGCAGGCGGATTCCAGTGCACTCATCGTGAATTCGCGGAACCAACCGACCAGGACGGCGTCCACCGCCGGCTTGCCCTCGGGCGCTACAATTTCCATGCCCGCATCGCGCAGAGGTTTCTGGAGGCCTTCGCCGCCGAGCGTAAGTACGCGTTTGTAACCGCGGCGGCGAAAATAATCCGCCGCGCTGGTTGCCGGCGTCATCACACCATTGTCCGGGAGGGGAAAACCAACAGCGCGCAGCATTTCTACATATTCCTGAGGAGTTCGCGCCGTTCCATTGGTGAACAGAACGAATGGCACTCCGCGCCCTTCAAGAAGCCGAGTAATTTCCAGCGCTCCAGGCAACGGCTTTAGGCCGTGATTGGTCTTGTCGCCCAGGACCAGAGTGCCGTCCATATCGAAAAGGAAACCTCGCGAATGACACAATCGCTTAATTCCGGCAACGGAATGCACAGGAACACCGTGCTTTGCTACGTTCTTACGCACTAGCTGCCTCGCGCTCTGGCGAGCTGCGCAACTCCAAGCGAAAGTCGCGTTTTTCAATGACGATATGGGAAGCGGCGGGGCGGCTCTGCAGTCCGCGCAGTAATTTGAAAACTGGCTGCATGTCCGGATTGTAGTGTCGACGTGCGGGGCCGGCGGCAAGCATGGCGTCCACTTCTTCCGCGGGCATCGCTGCGCGAAGCAAGAACTCATCGTCAGAAATTCCGGGTGCGAATCGCTTGCGCAATTCCTCTGGCGGCAAAGGCGGCGGTTCGGCAGCCAATTCTTTGGCGCGCGGGCGCTCGAGAATTCGGTCTTTCACATTGGCATCCACGGGCACGGTGGGTCGCCCGAACTTTCCGAGGACATATCGGATCACTTGATCGGAAACGTTGCCGTAGCGTTTGGAACCGATGATGTTGTAGAGGGCCTGGGAGCAGACGATCTGTGGGAAGGGCGTGACCATGATCGGGTAGCCCAGCTCCGCGCGAACCTGGACGACTTCGCGCATGACATCGGCAAATCTGCTTTCCAGGCCGAGTTCGGCAAGCTGCCGTCGCGTCGTGGTCAGGACGCCGCCGGCGACTTGATGGCGCAGAAACGAGGCATCGTATTCTTGCGGCGTACCCGCCGGAAGATTCTCCGCTTCTGTCAGTTGCGCGAAATAGTCGGCGACGTTCGCGAGTGCGCGATCGTCGATGTTGACTGTGTGGCCCAGCTCGCGTAGATTTGCCGCCACTCGCTGCGCGTTGGGGAGCGAAGAGCCGTTGGCCAGCGGTCCGCAGGCGACTTGCAAAACTTCAACACCGAGTTCCGCCGCGGCCATATAGCTCAGAGGCGAAAGGCCAATCGTACAGTGCGAATGAAGTTCCAAGGGCATTGCGCCCAGTTGCGCGCGAACTGCCGGAATCAGAGTGCGTGCGCGCTCGGGAGTCAGCAGGCCTGACGGGTCCTTTATATAAGCGCGATCGACGTGCGGCGACTGCGCCACTCGCGCGGCAAGCCTTGCGTAGAACGAGTCGTCATGCACATCGCTGACGGTATAGGTCAGGGCCGCGATAATCTCCGTGGCGCCGGCTTTTCGAATCATCCGCGCCGACTCGAGCAAAGCCTCGACATCGTGCATTGGATCAAGAACAACAAATCGCGAAATCCCATTCGCGACCAGACGGTCATAGACGATCTGCATGAAATCGGGATGCTGGCCTTCCCAGGAGATGAAACGGAGGCCGGTGCCAATAAACTGCAGCTGCGTGTTGGGCATCGCAGCGCGCACCAGACGAATGCGTTCCCAAGGATTTTCCTTGTGCGTTCGCACAGCAACACCCATATGCGTGCTCGATGTAAAATCCAGCGCGCGGAATCCCACGCGATCCATGACAGGTGCAATGGCCAGGATTTGCGAGGTTGTAAATCCAATCGCGCCCCACAAACTCTGGTTGCCGTCGCGAATCGAAACATCGAGAAGTTGAATGTCCGCCATTTCAGTCCGCGGCACCAAGCGCCTTATTGCGCAGTGTCTTCACGCTGCCTCCATATTTCTATTCTGGAGGAATTGCCCCAGGAAAGCAGTGTTCACACCGCCGCGCGCAAATTCTTTTTCCCGCATCAACTCGGCATGCATCAGCAGATTTGTGGAGACACCTGCGATTTCCACACTTGCAAGGGCTCGACGCATTTTACGAAGCGCATCCTTCCGGTCCGTGCCATGAATGATCAGCTTGCCCAGGAGCGAGTCGTAAAAAGGCGGCACCTGCGAACCCGCCTGGATGTGCGTGTCCATGCGAATTCCCTGCCCTGCTGGAAAAACGGCATGCGTCACCGGTCCGGGGCTTGGACAAAAACCGCGCTCCCAGTCTTCTGCATTAATGCGGCACTCGATGGCATGGCCGAAGAACTTCACTTCATCCTGCCTCCATCGCAGCTTACGGCCTTCTGCGACGGCGATCTGTTCTTCGACGAGATCCAACCCACAAATCGCTTCTGTGACGGGGTGCTCGACTTGGATTCGTGCGTTCATTTCCAAAAAATAAAATGCCTCGCGATCGCAATCCACAAGAAATTCCACGGTGCCCAAACCCCGGTATTTCAGGTGTCTCGCGAAGGCAACGGCCGCGAGATGCATCCCTTCGCGAAAAGTCTCGCTGATATTCGGGGCCGGCGCTTCTTCCACAAGTTTTTGGTAGCGCCGTTGAATCGAGCAGTCGCGCGTGCCGAGATGGATTACATTTTCGCCGTCGCCGAGCACTTGCACTTCAATGTGGCGGCCATGCGATACAAAACGCTCGATGTATAGACGCGGATCGCCGAAGCTTGCCTGCGCTTCTGCCCCCGCCAATTCCATCGCTTCCGCTAGCTTGCCGGCGTCGCTTACTTGCTTCATGCCTCGGCCGCCACCGCCGCCCACGGCTTTGATCAGGATAGGCCAGCCAATTTGATCCGCAAACTGCCGCGCTTCAACGAGGCTCCGCACTTCGCCGCCAGGAACGCTAAGCAATCCCGCAGCAGCGGCATGTGCCCGCGCTTTCAGTTTGTCGCCAACGGCATCGAGCTGTTCAACCGTAGGACCGATGAAGATGACGTCAGCATGGTTGCAGGCCGCGGCGAGTTTTTGATTCTCAGAAAGAAAACCGTACCCGGGATGAATCGCCTGGGCCTTGCTCGCAACAGCGGCGCCGACGACCGCCTCAACATTCAGATAGCTGGCAGAGGAATTGGCAGGTCCAATGCAAATCGTGCTGTCAGCCAGTCGCGCCGCCATGGAATCCAGATCGGCTTCAGATGCAGCGAGTACGGTTTCAATGCCGAGGCGCTGACAAGTTCGAATCACGCGCACGGCGATTTCGCCGCGATTGGCGATCAGGATGCGCCGCAGCGTCATGTGGCTCCCGGCTTGATACGCATGAGCACGGCATCTTTTTCGGCAAACTGCGCGTTGTCGCAGCAAATCTCGACGACTTCGCCGCACGCTTCTGCGTGAACCGCATTCATCAACTTCATCGTCTCGATGATGCCTACCACCGTATCCGTTTCAACCTGGCTCCCGATTTCAACGAACGGGGGAGCTCCCGGCTTTGGTGCGCGATAAAAGGTGCCAGGAAGACGCGCACGAACATCCGTCCACACGACGTCGCGTGGATCTCGAGGAGCTTTCGCAACTGGCGGGGCCGGGCTATTCAAGCCGGCGGACACATCAGGCGAGGTCTGCAGCACATTCGGCGCGGAGAGCACGCGAGTTTCCTGAGTCCAGTCTCCGCTGTTGAGATTGCGGCGTAGCGTCAGCTTAAAGCGCTCGGTTTCAAGATGCAGCTCGTCATATTTCGTGGCGTCGAGCAACTGCAGAATCTGCTGCACATCCTCGTTGGTTAACTTCATTTTTTTCCGGCTCCTCCGCTGAGGAGCGAAAACACGTGATCGAACGGCTTGCCTTTGGGTGCGGCCACCGGCGCCGCATCCTTTGCCGCCCAAACCGTTTCCGGCCGGCTCTGCAACAAAAACACATTTTCGCCTGGCGGAAAATTCCGCGCGATGGCCCATTCGATATCCTGTGGGCAGCCATAATGACGTTCGACCCGCTTCGCAATAGCAACGAGGCTGTGGAGCTCGTCGTCGCTAAGGCATGGTACGTTTTGCTGTTCAACTGGGACTTCTTCGTCGATCACTCCTGCGCCCGCCGCGTTAGGCCGGTGCTGGCGCAATTTGCACGACACCGTGCGGCTCATAATCTCGCCAGTAATTTTTCCGACTACATATTTGTCAGGCGTGACTTCTCCGCTGACAACCGCCGAGCCCAGCCCCCAGCTTGCCTCCACCGCCACGACGGAACGATCACCCGTGTTCGGGCTTCGCGTGAAGATAACTCCGGAGCAGCGCGAGTCAATCATGCGCTGAATCACCACTCCCATCGCCAAACCCTGTTCGGGCAGCTTCAATCGGCGGCGGTACATCACCGACTCTACCGCGTACAAACTTGCCCAGCATTTGCGCACGTGTTCGATGACGGAATCGGCGCCACGCACCCAGAGGTATGTGTCCTGCAGTCCAGCGAAACTCGCGTCGGCGCTGTCTTCGCTTGTTGCGCTCGAGCGAATCGCAACCGGCTCACCCGGTTCGTCGAAACCGGCGGGTGTATAAAGTTCTGCGTAGTGCGCGCTGATACTCGCTCGCAAATCCTCGGGCAATGCCGCGCTTTCGAGTCGCGTTCGGACTTCAGCGCAGACTCGCGAACAAGCAGCGTGGTCATCTGCACCCAATTGTTCGATTTCGCGCCGTATCGATCCCGCAGGATCTACGGCGGCCAAGAATCGTTCAAAAGCCGCGGTCGTCACGACGCAACCAGAAGGCACGCGAATGCCCGCGCGGGCCAATTCCCCGAGGCTGGCGCCCTTGCCGCCGACGGTCGGCCGGTCAGCAATGCCGATTTCCTCGAAGCGGCTTATGAGATTACGATTCGCCAAATTCGTCCTCTCTCAATCTAGAATCCACACGATCCCGCGATTGCCATCCACGCGAAGCCGCTGCCCCGTCTTGATGCGCTGCGTGGCTTTGCCGGTGCCGACGACCGCAGGCAATCCATATTCGCGCGCGACGATCGCAGCATGCGACATTGTCCCGCCAATGTCGGAGACTGCCGCTTTTATTTTGCCAAAAACCGGCCCCCAGCTCGGCGCCGTCACGGGACAAACCAAAATCTCGCCTTCGCGAATCTGTCCGATTTCGTTCACGTTTCTAAGCACGCGGGCGATGCCTTCCACGACGCCGGGCGACGCCGCAAATCCGACAATTTCATTTTCGTGTCCGGCTTCCGCCTTCGCCGACCAGGTTTCCAGCGTTTCCGAAGTGATGCCCCAAAGCATCTGAAGCGCCGGATCGTTGATCTGCGGGGGAATCGGTCCCAGAGCCGGCGGGGGATTCCATTCTTTCAACCTCTCAACCATACATTTGCGCGCTTCCACAATCGGCCGCCAATGAGCAGCGCCGAGTGGTTTGCCGCCTCCGGCCCACGCAAGACTCACGTCGGCCAGCGCGCTCTCGATCTCGACATACTGCAGATGAAACACGTCGCTCGCATCTGCCAGCACGCCATAAGTAACCAGCAACGCGCCAAATTCCTTCACTTTCTTGAAGAAAAGGCTCGTAAACCAATGCTCGCAATAGAATTTGTGGTTCTCCACAAACGGAAAGACGAGGTGAGACAAGCCGAGCATCTGATCGAACGCTTGCCGTTCGTCTTCGCTCCTCAGCAATTCGCGATACTCGGCAATGATTCTCCCACGTTCCTCTTTTAATCTTTCCGTTGGTCGCTCCAAAGATTCGCCCCGGCGAAGCTGTTCCACATAGCGTGGCAAAGCCGCGAACGGCACAGATAGATCGTCATTCCAGCTCAAGTGATGGTGATAGAAACCATCTCCCGTGGACATGTTAAACCACGGCTCGCGCGACTTATCGAGTTCGGCCAGCCATCGATTGCCGGCATCGCCGCGGCCATGCATCTCATCCAGCACCCTTTTCGCATCGCAATCGGCAGTGAACAAATCGTCCACCCCAAACTCAATGGCCAATTTCGCCAAGCGCTTTAGCTCGTCGTCCGGCCGGAACATCAGCACATCAATACCGGCCACCATACGTGCCACCGTCTGATCCGCCGTCTCCGGGAACGCTTTTTTGCAAAAATCGAAAAACACCATGTACGCGCCATAACCCAGCATCAACATCTCGAAATGGTGGTGCCACATTTTCGAAAACAGCTCGATCGTGCGGTGAAAATTCTCGCGGATGTAATGGTTTTGGCCCAGCCCCTTCGTCTTCGTCACCACTTCCGCTTCATCGAATTCCGGCAACTTCGGCACTCTAATCGCTTCGAGTTCGTGGATCAGATTCTCCATGCGGACTTTCCACTCGCCGAATATCGGGTTCCAATTCTCGTAGTAGTAGCCGGCCCGCTCCTGGAAAATCGCCAACCGCCGCTGAAGTTCCGCCGGATCGGTTACCGGATTCGCCGTAATGTAAATGCGGCCGTTGACGATGCGGTGCTCGATACCCATCGTCGTCGGAAACGCAAAAATGCGCGTCGTAAACGCGCCGAGTGCCTCGTACGGAATCTCCGCCGTAAGCGCATCGAACGCTGGCATCGGCTCCGGGAAGTGCATCGCGTTGTAAAACCAGAAGCGCTGATCGTCTTCCGGCTGAAACCGCGTGTAGTACGGATACATCGACTGCCAGCCTTCGGTACCCGGCACATCGGCTATTTGGGAAGGCAAGGTAAAACTGCGGCTCTTGCTTTCAACGCCCATCGTTTTTCTCCAAAGCCGGCACTGCGCCGCCAACACCAGAAAACGATGGATTTGCGGCGAGCGAATAGTCCTTCTGCGTTTTCGCGTAATTCACAAAAAAATCGAGCGAATCCGGATTGGCCATGGCGTTGCGATTGGCCGCACGCTCGAGCGGCACGCCCAGCAGAATCTTGCGCACCGGTACTTCCATTTTCTTTCGCGTCAAGGTCATTGGAATTCCTGGCGCCTGAATAATCCTGTCCGGAACGTGGCGTGGGCTGTATTCGTGCTTGAGCCGGTCGCAGATTTTGCGCTCAAGCTCCGCATTTAACTGGAACCCGTCCATTAGCTTTACAAACAGCGGCATAAAAAACTTCCCGCCCGGCAAATCCAGATTCACTACCAGAGCATCTTCGATTTCTTCGATGTGCGCGATCGCCCTGTAAATCTCGGCAGTTCCTATGCGTACTCCCAGGCGATTCAGCGTTGCATCCGATCTGCCCAAGACGAAACAACCGCCGCGCGCGTTGACGCGGAAAAAATCGCCGTGCCGCCAAACACCCGGATACACATCAAAATAAGACTCACGATACCGCGATCCATCTTTATCGTTCCAAAAGTAGATGGGCATCGACGGCAAAGGCTCCGTCATCACAAGTTCTCCCACCTCGTCCACCACGCTCTCACCCTTTTCGTTAAACGCATACGCCGCCACTCCCAGCGAGCGTCCCTGAATCTCACCCGCATACACAGGCTGTGTCGGCACACCACCAACGAACCCGGTGCAGCAATCCGTTCCGCCGCTGCCCGTCGCGACCAGCAAATCTTGTTTTACGTTCCGATAGAACCACGCCGTGCACTCTGGCGACACCGGCGAACCTGCCGGCATCACCGCTCGCAGATGCGACAAATCGAACCTCTCACGTGGAACGATGCCAGCCTTGGCCATCACTTCGACATACGCGGGACTCGCGCCGAAAAAACTCGCCCGCGAATCCTGTACCACCTTCCAGAGTACGTCTGGCGCAGGGTAAGCGGGATTCCCGTCGTACAGCACCGGGCACACGCCGCACAAAGGCATGCTCGCCAGAAAATTCCACATCATCCATCCCGACGTCGTATAAAAAAACGCGCGTTCCCCGACGCGATAGTCCATATGGAAATGCTGTAGTTTGAGTTGTTCCAACAAAATACCGCCGTGACTCTGCACAATCGCTTTTGGCAAGCCGGTCGTGCCCGAAGAAAACAGCACCCACAGCGGATGGCCAAACGGGACCTGTTCGAAGTGGAATTCCTCGCGTGAGACAGCGGCATGCTCCAGCAAATCATTCCAACGCAGCGCGCCCTCGCTCGGCCCTGCGTGGTCCTCAGCATTCAAATAGGGCAAGTGCACCACATGCTCAAGACCATCCAGCGCCGCAATGATTTCCCCGAGTTCCTCTTTTCGATCGAAGGCTTTGCCACCGTATCTGTAGCCGTCGACGCAGAAAAGAACTTTCGGCGAAAGCTGCTGTATCCGGTCGATCACACCGCTTGACCCGAAGTCCGGCGAGCAGCAAGCCCAGATCGCGCCAATCGCGGTCGTCGCCAGCATCGCGATCATCGTCTGCGGAATATTCGGCATGAACGCCACAACGCGGTCGCCGGGCAGCACACCCAACTCGTGCAGCCGTGTCGCCAAAATGCGCACCTGTCCGGCAAACGATTCCCAAGACACGCCGGTCAGCGGCGCAGTCTCGCTCATAAACAGCAGCGCATCACTTTCCGCTCGTTCATGTCTCAAAACGTGCTGCGCGTAGTTGAGCCGCGCGCCAGGAAACCATTCCGCGCCCGGCATCTCGCGCTTGCCGAGCACACGAGCATGCGGCGCGGACGACTCAATGCCGAAGTAGTCCCAAATAGCCTTCCAAAATTCTTCCAACTCGGTAACAGACCAACGCCACAGCGAGTCGTAGTTTGCGAATTGCAATCCCTTCTCACGCGCCAGCCACTTCGCGAACCGCGTTAAGTTCGCATCCTCAATCTGGGCAGCGCTCGGCGTCCACAGAAGTTCGCCTTCGCGAACGCCACGAATCCCCGCCACCGTCTCTGCTACGATCTTCGTCATCCGTTCAGTTCCCTGCGTGCTGGAATGTCGCTCAATGTTGACGCAACACTTCCGCGCCGATGCAATTTCGGCAAGCGCGCGTTTATCGATTACTTCCGCTGTCCGCATCTGCCAGGACAAGCGAACGCATTGTGTGTTCGCCGCAGCGGCTTGTCAATCCAGTCGCCGCGTTGACAAGCCTCTGCCGCTAGTCTTAAATGTCCACCGTGAACGTTCACGATAAGCGATACCGCATCTTTTTTGCCGCGCTTCTGGAAGCTGCCCTCTTCTCACGAGGCCGCGCTCGAAAATTGTGTTTCGGCGAAGTCACGCGCAATTTTTAGACCTAGAAGGAGGCATTATTCCCATCCTCGGCATCGACGTCGGCACCAGCGGAACCCGCGCCGTTATCCTTGACGGACGCGGGACGGTCCTCGCCTCGGGCACCGAAGAGCACGCCAATTTCGCCAGCCCGCAGCCAGGCTGGGCTGAACAAGATCCCCGCGACTGGTGGCGCGCCGCGGCGCTCGCGGTTCGCAAAGCGCTCCAGTCTTCCGGCCTCGCCGCCGATGCCATCGCCGCCGTTGGTTTCTCCGGCCAAATGCACGGCGCCGTTCTACTCGATGAAAAAGACGAAGTCATCCGGCCCGCGTTGATCTGGTGCGACCAACGCACCGAAGCGCAATCCAAAGAGCTCGAGCACTCCATCGGACTCGATCGACTTATCCAACTCACCTGCAATCCCCCACTCACAAACTTCACGCTCACCAAACTTCTCTGGGTCCGCGAACACGAACCGCAGAATTGGCAACGCGTCCGCAAAATCATGCTGCCCAAGGACTACGTCCGCCTGCGCCTCACGGGCGAATCCGCCATCGACGTCGCGGACGCTTCGGGCACGCTGATGCTGGACGTCGCCCATCGCGCATGGTCGAGCGAAGTCCTCAACAAAACTGGCATCGACGCGAAGCTACTTCCCAAGCTTTACGAATCGCAGGAAATTTGCGGCAAACTTTCTGCAGCAGGAGCGGAAGCAACCGGATTGCGAGTAGGAACTCCAGTCGTAGCTGGCGCGGGCGATCAAGCCGCCGGTGCCGTCGGCATGGGAATCACGCGCGCAGGAGTCGTCAGCGCCACGATTGGAACTTCCGGCGTGGTTTTTGCCGCTACCGATCGTCCTTCGCTCGATCCCAAAGGCCGCCTGCACACGTTTTGCCACGCAATTCCCGGACGCTGGCACGTCATGGGTGTAACGCAATCCGCCGGTCTGTCTCTCCGCTGGTTCCGGGATCGTTTTGGCGCCGGCCCTGACGACGGCCGCGATCCCTACGAACGCATGTCCGCCGAAGCCGCAACCGTCCCGGCCGGATCCGAAGGCGCGTTTTGGGCGCCGTACTTGATGGGGGAACGAACCCCGCACCTCGATCCGTTCGCGCGCGCCGCCTTCGTCGGCCTCTCCGCCTCGCACACTCGCGCTCATCTGATCCGAGCCGTTCTCGAAGGTGTCGCCTACAGCTTGAAAGACACGTTCAGCATTTTTGACGAAATCCATGTCCCCGTGGAACGCATTCGCCTCGGCGGAGGAGGCGCTCGCTCGCCGCTCTGGCAACAGATTCAAGCAGACGTCTTCGCACACGAAGTCGAAATCCTGAAAGCAGAAGAAGGCGCAGCCTACGGCGCTGCAATCCTTGCGGGTGTGGGCTCAGGTGTTTGGAAGAGTGTCGATGAAGCTTGCGATGCTGCGGTCAGCGTTGCGAAACGCGTAAGCGCAAGCAAAGAGAACAGCGCCGTAATGCAGCGCGGTTATAAAACCTATCGTCGGATTTATCCCGCGTTACATTCTATTTTTGCTGAAAATCAATCTTCGTCTGCACACTAAGCGGCAAAATCCATCTAGGCGAGCCAGTCCAATGGAGGCAAACGCTCAGGCTTTTTTCTGCCCCGGCTTGAAGAAGTAGCAATACGCCGCCCCGATCACAGTCATCAGCGCTCCCCACCATATGCCGGCGTGCAAATCGAACAACTGCACGCGTCCCTCAAGAGCTGGTGGATGCCAATACTCGTACAGGCCAGCACCAAAGATCAGCACACCATTCACGAGCAGTGATATCCCAATAAAAAACCAGATGGAAACCATGCTTCAAACCTCCCACTGCGAGAACTACCAGAAAATAATATTCAGAACAAAAAACACGGCTCCAACAACGCCTGCCCAGAAAATCGGCTTCTGATAGACAGGAATATTTCCGACGGACGGAACCGGCGTCAATCCATAAACCAGGCCAGTGAGTTCCTCAGCTGTCTTGGGTTTCGTCGCCAGACTCACCACGACAGTCACAATCACGCACACAATAAACGACCACAGCGCCTGGAACATATCCTGCGCCAGGGCTTTGGCGTTCGGCGAGAGCGCCACATATCGCAAAGCCGACGGATCGACTTTGACCCAGGCCCACATGCCGATAGAAGACAAAGTGCCGCAGAGCAGACCCAGGAATCCGCCCGCCCCGGTCGCTCGCTTCCACAGCATGCCGAGAATCACCGTTCCGAAAAGTGGTGCGATGAAAAAGCTGAACAAGGCTTGGACATAATCCATGATGCTGGCGAACTGCATCACCAAGTAAGCGGTCCCGACGCTGATCAACACGCCGATCACCGTCGTCCACCGCCCCATATTCACGTAGTGATGGTCCGTGCCCTTGCTGTTGATCAGCGGGCGGTAGATGTCATACGTCCACACTGTCGTGAACGCGCTCACATTCCCTGCCATCCCCGACATGAAGCCAGCGATAAGGGCGGTAATCCCAAGGCCAAGTAGACCGGGCCCGCAATAGCGCGCCAACATTAATGGGAGCACATCGTTGTAACTGTGCGCTCCTGTGACGGCGGCCACCGATTCGGGCACGAGTTTCATCGGAAGCACTGCCAAGCCCAACAGACCCGGCAAAATCACGATGAGCGGAACAAACATCTTGAATCCCGCTCCGATGATGGGCGCCAACTCCGCGCTGCGAATATCCTTCGCCGCAAGAATGCGTTGCACGACCAGAAAATCCGTCGTCCAGTAGCCCATCGAGATGACCGCCGCCAACCCGAACACGATGCCAGCCCAATTGATCCCCATCGGGTTGTTCGTGAAAGAACCCAAGCCGGACCACATGTGAACGTATTGCTCCGACGCTCGGTGTGCAATTTGCAGCTTGAGATTCGCCCAGCCACCCGCTTCGTACAGGCCAAGAATGGGAATCAACAGCGCCCCAGCCCAAATCAAAAAGAACTGCAGTACTTCATTGAAAATCGCGGACCGCAATCCGCCGAGCGTCACATAAACCGCCACCGTCAGTGAGGAAACCCAGATGCTGAAATTGATGTCCCAGCCAAGAACTATCTGCATGACCTTCGCCATGGCGAACATATTCACGCCGCTCATCAGCACGGTCATGAACGCAAACGAAACCGCCGAGACCGCACGCGCCGGTTCTCCGAAACGCAATTTCAGATATCCTGGCACGGAGTGCGTCTTGGAAATGTAGTAGAACGGCATCATCACCAGCGCCAGAAATAACATCGCCGGAATCGCGCCAATCCAATACCAGTGCGTTGCCAGAATGCCGTATTGATACGCCGAACCCGCCCAGCCCATCAATTCCAGCGCGCCGAGATTCGCCGAAAGAAAGCTGAGCCCCGCCACCCAAGCCGTCATTTCGCGCCCAGCCATGAAGAAATCTTCGCCCGTGTTCGCGCGCCCGCGCAGGTAAAAACCAATCGCAAGGACCAGCGCGAAATAAAAGACAACGATGACGACATCGACAGCGGAGAGATGAACGAGGCGAGCGGGCACTACAAAC
>Ga0210403_10000474_pt1 | contig 42209 bp, 31 predicted proteins | sample IncBWC19MmetaG_FD_150863 | JGI IMG/M metagenome (GOLD analysis project Ga0210403, IMG submission 150863) | Forest soil microbial communities from Barre Woods Harvard Forest LTER site, Petersham, Massachusetts, United States - Inc-BW-C-19-M | ecosystem: Environmental > Terrestrial > Soil >...
GGGGTCAATCTCGGGCGTTTTCTCGCGGACCGCTGCAGCACACCCACCTGGTGGCGCAGAGCCAAGTTCTCTAGCTCAAGCATCGCCCGAGAACGGAACATTGAAGACAGAGTGCCAAGGAGTGTCGCGAGAAGAATGAGCATCGGAGGAGAATTAGGATAGAAAGCATAATTTCCGTCCGCTCAGATAGTTCGAGGTTTTCGAGAGGCACACTCGCAGCCCTTGACCGCGAGATGTCATAATTCTTTGTTCTCACTTTGTCTATATCCGATTCTGCCACTTAAATAGACCAATCCGTGAGGAGACTATTCAGAACGTCGCCTTTACTTCCTAAATACGTTTGTCGTCCAGTTTTGTACCCAAGAAGCGATCGCGAGTCCCTCTCGAACGGGGTATTGCGCTGTGCGTTCACTGAGGGGGTTGCGGGTCCTCGTCTGTGACGGCGGCAGCAATCAATTCGTAGGGCAGATTCCAATTCACCGAATCGGCGTTGGGGCCGTGTGCTTCGGCCTGGTGCACACGATACTGGACAAGGGCGAGATCGATGCGAGGGATGCCGACGATCTGAATCCAATCGTTCTTGTGCTTGCCGGCCAGCGCTTGCTCAGGCGGGGTGCCGGTGACAAAGATCAACCGACGACGGTGCACCAGGAGGTCGCCACCCTCGTCGAAGATGTCGGCGAATACGCTCTTCCCGTCCGCCAGATCGTGAGGATCCTCCAGGAGGTGCGCCACGAACTCAGCGTAGTTGTCGCCTGCTAGCTCGGTTGAGATAGTCACGGTGTTCGCATCAAAGATTATTCTGCTCCTGGTTCTCTCGTACACCTTGAAGGCGTCGTCGGCGGTCTTGTACGTGTAGCCACTGATGGGAATCCAGGTGTGGCGCACATCCGTCCCGGCCACATCTGTCGCGGGGTGGATCTCGAAAACGTGCGCTTGCCCGGAACTCTCCACTGCGGGCACGGGCTGGCCCTGAATGTACTGCTGCTCGCCTCCGTGCTCGCACCAGATGCGCCATGCCCCTGTTATGTGAACCGGCTGGCCTGACGAAACGCTGCCGGTCAACTGAAGCACGGCGTGGCTTCGCTCCGTCTTGGCGTTCATCACCTCTGCGACAGCGACCATGCCGATCTCGCTGCCAGCTCCCGCTGCGTGGATGTCTCCGTCCTGCGAAGCCGAGTGGATTGCAGATGTCTTTTCCACCCGAAAATCGGAGGTGATCGTCGCGCGGTTCGCGTACTTCTGGATGAAACTTCTGTTGAGCGTGATTTCAATCTGACCGAAGCAGATCGCTCGAACGCAGAACAGCAGCAGAAATATTGTTACCTTCCGGGCAGCTTTCATTGGTGCATCTCCTCCTGAACGTCAGATTGGCGCGATCTGCCTTCCGAGAAGCGAACGGGGACTGCAGTGAACGCTCCAGTAAGACGAAAGCACATGATGCCAGTCGGTGTTTATCGGTTGGCGTCCATGGAATTTCCAACTCTAATTTTCGTGTCGAAGACTATAGAGCCCAGGGGAAGCGATCAGAAACAGGCGCAATAAATGGGACGGCAGAATTCTGCTCCCGCGAAGGATGCCGGCCAAACAAAAAGTCAAGCTGTTACGAAATCCGAACAAGCTGGCTTGAACATAGAGTACGCCGAGCTGGGTCGAATCAGCAGGTCTGGCGAGCAAGACAAGAAAATACTACGCAAATGGCTGGCGACTGTTGTCCAGCACCTCGATCGTGGGCCTGCGTCTTGACCACATAACCAAGGACCATGTGGAGGTCCTCCGTTTCGGTGGTTCAGCAGCGAACTTAAACTGTGCATTACGAACGTTGCGCCGGATGCTCCACAAGGGAGAAGAGTGGAATCTCCTCATTAAGGTTCCAAAATTCAAGCTGTGGCCGGAGCATGGACGCAAACTAAGGCTGGATGATAATGCTGAAGAGAAGTTACTGACCGCTGCTAAATCCTGCAATTGGAAACCTGAGATGTTCGAGCTGTTTCGGGATGTCATCATTCTCGCAAGGGACACGGGAATGAGGAACGGGAGAGAGCTTTATCGTATCCGTTACGGAAAACCTAGATTGGAACAATCGAATCATCTTCGTACCAGGCAGCAAGACTGTCGATGGGAGAAGAATGATCCCGATGAGCGATCGGGCATACGAAGTACTCCGAGCCCGCGCCGCAGGTAAGCCGGAAGGATGGCTGTTTCCTTCCGCTCGTTCACGGTGTGGTCATTTGATGGACCTGGGAAAGCAATTCCGAAGCGCACGCCGGAAGACTCAACTCCCTGAGGATCTCGTCTTGTATTGCGCACGATACGATTACGGGACGAGGGTCCTAAGCGATACTGGCAGTCTGGCGGCGGTGATGAGGACAATGGGGCACAAAGATGTCAGAGCTGCCATGCAGTATCAGCATCCAGACCTTGAGATTGCCCGAGCCGCCCTGAATCGAACAAATGGGTCGTCCGTGCAGACGACCGCATAGGCAAGTCCGCGGCACGTTCCAGGACACAGGCGAAAACGATAATTCAGCAGGTGGTTGAAAACATGATCAGAACAAAGGAAATCAGACCGCCGGTGACTTACGGCCGATCAGTCCGCAGGGCAGGGAAGAGGCGCATTTTTCCTCATCCATAATTACTATGCTGCGTGCCAGCTGTGTGCCGGATTGTGCGTTTGGGATCACCTCTGTTGCACTCACGGCCGATCAGCGGACTGTTCTCTTAGAGTAGCAATCCATCGGCTCCCTGATGCCCGCGAGCCAATTGTGTGTGTGATTTCAAGCACAAGAGCAGACTGTAGCGAAGTAAATATGAGTCCAATGCACCGGCTAGGGGCTGTGGGCGTGAGACCATCCAAAGCATTTTACGTGTCACATCTGGAAATACTCTGCCCCGGCATTTTTTGTGGGCCACCATGATATTGGCGGTCGTGATGACTGGGAGGAAGCGATTTCCGGTAACAATGTGGCCAAAAAGCACGCATTGCAATTCACAGGAGTATTTTCCACTGAGATTCTTCCTAAGATATTCAGCCGAAATACTTAAGAGGAGTTTGCACAGAGGAAGCAAGGCACGGGCGCTTCGGGTCGAAGCGCCAGCCGGGCACAAGAAATTGCATTGCTGCTGCATCATCTCGAACGTGGACCCCAGCCCGCAGATACAGGTCGTGCGCCTTTTCGATCTGATCCATTTCGATTTCAATCCCAAGGCCCGGGCGTTCCGGGATTTCTATGGCCCCATCCAAGATTCGGAATGGCTCGCGCGTCAGCCGCTGTCCTTCCTGCCAGATCCAATGTGTGTCAACAGCAGTTACAGGACCTAGGGCCGAAGCGGCAACGTGACTGAACATGGCCAACGAAATATCGAAGTGGCTGTTGGAATGCGAACCCCACATCATTCCATGATCGCGGCAAAACTCCGATGCCTGAACCGAGCCGGCCATGGTCCAGAAATGCGGGTCGGCGAGTAGGATGTCGACGGCGTGCAGTTGAGCAGCATGAGCGAGTTCGCGCCAGTCCGTCGCAACCATGTTCGTTGCGGTCGGTATACCGGTGGACTGGTGGAATTCGGCCATTATTTCGCGACCTGAGAAGTGGTCTTCTGCGCCGCAGGGATCTTCGGCGTATGCCAGCACTGAGTTTTTTCCGCAGCAGAGCTGGATCGCCTCGGCGAGTGACCATGCGCCATTTGGATCGATGGCGACCCGCGCTCCCGGAAAGTGTTCGGCAAGTGCAGCAACGGCCTCCATCTCGAATTTTCCGTGGAAGACACCGCCCTTCAGTTTGAAGTTGAAAAACCCATATCGTTCCTGTGCCGCTTCGGCAAGACGGAGAATGGAAGGGATGGTGAGCGCTTCTTCATTGCGCAATCGCAGCCACGGGTCGGGAGCATCGGGCTCGGCGCGGTATGGAAGAGGCGTGCGCTTCCTGTCGCCGATAAAGAACAGGTATCCGAGAACATCCACAGGCTTACGCTGTTGGCCATTTCCCAGCAGCGAATACACGGGAACCCCGAGATGTTGCCCGAGAAGGTCGAGAAAACAGGATTCGATTGCCGTAACCACATGGATCGCGATGCGCTGATCGTAAGTCTGCACCCCGCGGCCTAACACGTCCAATCCGCCGAAATGCTTCAACACAGATGCGAGCAGACCTTCACGATCGCCTAGCAGCGATCCAACGACAAGTGGACGAGATTTTTCGAGGACGGTCCGGATCCCTTCCCCGCCGGGAACCTCGCCTGCACCGCAGTGGCCGGAATCGTCGTCAATCAGGACCAGATTGCGCGTGAAATACGGGCTGTGGGCACCGCTGAGGTTCAGAAGCATGCTGTCGAGCCCGGCCACCGGAATGACGCGCATGTTGGTTGCCCGAGGCGTATCGGCGCCGGATGAGGAGGCGATCATGCATTGCTCCCGGCGATTAGATCTTGAGGAGACTGGAGACGCCGGATTTCGCCGACGATAGGCAGATAGGCAACGATAGCCAACATTGCAGTCGCCGCTACGTACAAAAGCGCATAGTGGAACGTCCCGGTATGCGCGATGATCGCGCCGATGATAATCGGCGTGGTGATGCCGGCCAGGTTGCCGATCAGGTTGAACAGCCCGCCATTCACGCCCACGAGGCTCTTGGGAGATGTATCGGAGATGACCGTCCATCCCAGCGCGCCGAACCCCTTGCCGAAGAATGCCAGCGACATCAGGAGCATCACGGCCAGACTGCTGTTCACGTAATTGCAGGCAATCATCGTCATGGCAAGGAGCATGCCGGCCACAATCGGGGCCTTGCGCGCAAAGGTGAGAGAATGGCCTGCCTTGAGCAGCCGATCGGATGCCACGCCTCCAAGAATACCCCCTGCGAAGCCGCATAGCGCTGGAACTGCGGCCAGAAAGCCTACCGCCACAATCGACAAGCGCCGAGACTGACTGAGATAGATCGGGAACCAAGTGAGGAAGAACCACGTCAGCGTCGTGATGCAATACTGTGCGAGGTAGATCCCGATCAGCATGCGACTGCTCAATAGCCATCGCACGACTGGCCAGGTGAGCGTATTGGTGCCCGCTCGTCCGCCGGCATCCAGGCTCGCCAACCCGCCCCCACGCTCTATCCATTCGATCTCCACCGGGCTGATGCGCGGGTGCGCCTTGACATCGTGAACGGCCTGGAACCAGAGCACTCCCAGCGTCAGCGCGGTCAGGCCGGCAAACCAGAAGCACTGTTTCCAGCCCAATCTGTGGGCTATCCAACCCATGACGGGCGCGAAAATTACCAGCGAAAAGTACTGCGATGAATTGAAGATCGCAGAGGCGCGGCCACGCTCGGCGGCAGGAAACCACGCGGCCACGATGCGTCCGTTACCCGGGAAAACGGGCGATTGAGCCAGTCCGGAGAGAAGCCGCAAGCCAAGAAGAATGTAGAAAGCCACCGCCGCCGGGGCGTACCCGGCAAAGCCGGAAAGAAACGCACAGCACGACCAGCAAACGATGCTGATCCCATACACGCGCCTGGAGCCAAAGCGGTCGAGGAGGCTGCCAGCGGGAAGTTGCGCGGCAGCGTAGGCCCAACTGAACGCTGAGAAAAGGTAGCCGAGACGAAGCGCGTCCAGATGGAGATCGCGGCTGATATCTGTGGCAGCAATCGAAAGCACCACACGGTCGCCATAGCTGAATGTGCTGGCGGCGAACAGCATCAGCACGATGACGTAACGAACGTGCGTTGTCCGTGTGCTGACCATTGCCGCCGTTTGTTCCATGCAATCAGGTCCGGCCAGCGATAAGTCGCTTCAGCTCATCGAATTCGCTCGGCTCCAGATCCGTCAGCGGTGGACGCACCGGGCCGGCTGGACGGCCAATCGCCCTCATCCCAGCCTTCACGATCGAAACTGCATATCCCTTGCGGCGGCTGCGGATGGCCACATAAGGGAGCACGAAATCGCGCAGCATGGCGAAAACCGTTGCGTGATCGCGGCGGTGGACGGCAGAATAAAATTCCTGGGCAAAGCGTGGAAGAAAATTGAAGATCGCGGACGAGTACGTACTGACGCCGATCTCCAAGTATGGCAACGCAAAGGTTTCAGCCGTGGGCAAGCCGCCGATGTATACCAGCCGATCGCCGAGCCGCGCGCAGATGCGAGTCATGAGCTCGATGTCGCCATGGCCGTCTTTCAGCCCGATCACATTCGGACAGCGGTCACAGAGCTGCTCCAGCGCCGACTCGTTCAGCACCGCATTGTCACGGTTGTAGAAGATCACTCCAAGCCGCGTGGAATCGCAAACCGCGCGCGCATGGGCAATCAATCCTGCAGGCTCCGCATTCACCAGGTACGGTGGAAACAGGAGCAGGCCGTCCGCGCCAGCTTGTTCGGCCGCGCGAGCGAATTCCATCGCCACGCGCGCGCCATAACCACATCCGGCCAGCACCGGTAATCGCCCTGCTGCCTCATTGACAGCCGCATCGACAACATTCGCATAATCAGCCAGGGTGAGTGCAAAGTACTCGCCCGTCCCTCCCGCTGCAAAAAGCGCAGACGGATCGTTTTCGACAAGCCATGCGATGTGCTCGCGATAGCGCCCCTGAACGAATTCGCCTTGCTCATCGAAGTGTGTGACTGGAAATGCGAGCAGCCCCTCACAAATCCGGCTTGCAAGCTCACGGGGAATCATCCTATTCATCAGTCGCCTCGGTAATAGCCGCAACAGGGTTCGGCCACAATAACACTATAGAGAAGATTCGCTTCGTGGCAGATTATGCTCCACCGCCTCAGTCCTCATACCCACCTCGTTGCCTGGCTGAATTGCAACAATCAGCGGCACTGCTTCGAAGCCTGGCACGAGGTTAAAGGTACGTTCGTCAGGGATTGGCTCGAAGTGATGATCGGCCTCGACGCTGACGACGACCAAACCTTTATGCTTGGAGATGCGCACACTCTGCGGGCTCGCCTGCTCAACCCGTTCGCTTTGTCGGGCACCGGAACGATGAATTGCACCGAGGCCGACGGGGCGGCAGCCCTTGGGTGAAACGCCATCGAGCGGGTGGCCTTCGCCGAACAGGAAGCCGCCGGAAGTGAACTGATCGACGACCTGCTGGGCAAGCTTGCGGCTGCGGTCGAGGTAATGCGGCTCGCCGAGCACTTGGCCGCAAAGCACGAAGGCCAGAGTGGCTGTGGCAGGGCAGTTTACGTTGCCGGTTTTGATGCTGATCAAGCCGTCGAGAAATTTGGCGGCGGCGGCGGAAAGGCGCGAGATCCAGGCATTGCGGGTGGCGGCGTCAAGCACCACGCCGTGATGTGTGAGCGCCTCGGCTAGCGCGATGGCGTGGAAGACGGTAATGCCCTGCCACTGGGTGAGCGTGACGTCGTTGATCCAACTGCCGTCGGGGCGGCTCACCTGCGGCTCAGACCATTCATGGACAAGTTTCGACGCGCGCCAGTATTTTTCGTCGCCGGTCGAGTGTGCCATAAGGAACAGTGGGTAGGCGGCGTCTCCGCAGCGGCCGTGGATGAGGGCGCAGGCCGGGCAGAGTAGGCCGCCGTAAAACGCGGGCTCGCGCATCGCAACAATCTGACGGGCGATGAGCCCGTCGCACCAGGTCTTGAGAAGCGTGGAGTAGAGTCGGCTTTCAGCGGTGGCGGGCGAGGATGCAGCGGCGGGGGGCGTGACAACCGGCGCGGAAAGCGCCGTGCCCTGCAACGCGGCCATGCCGGCGGCGGACAGGCGGAGCATTTCTCTGCGGGTAAGCTTGTCTTGCGGTTGATCTGTAGGTATTACAGCTCGCATGTCACGTCAGTGAATTCAACTGCGCTTCAGGCGACTTCCCGCCTGGTAATTATATTGCGGACGGACATTCCCATGAATAGAATATTCGGCCTATGCTGTCGCGCCGCACCTTTGTGACCGGAATCGGTGCCACTGGATTGGCTCGATCGCTAAAGCTTGGCTTTTCCGCCGAAACCCCACATTCGATTACGCCGGTTCGGTTTGATCTTCCGGAACGAGCTTGCGATTGTCACGTCCACGTCTTCGGCGATGCGAAGCGGTTCCCGTTTGCGGCATCGCGCACTTACACGCCGGAATCCGCATCCGCCGCGGAATTGTTGGCGATGCATCGGGCCTTGCGCATCGGTCGCGCAGTGATCGTACAGCCCAGTGTCTATGGCACTGACAATTCCTGCACCCTTGACGCCATGAAGCAATACAGTTCGGGGGCACGGGGAATTGCGGTCCTGCCGGATGCAATTTCGTCCACCATGCTCGACGATATGCAGCGCGCAGGGATTCGCGGTGTCAGGATCAACCTGGGACTCGCGAAAGATACAAGTCTTGCCGATGCGCGACATCGTCTCAAGTCCGCGATCGAGCAGATTCAAGGGCCCAAGTGGCATGTACAGATTTACGCCGCCTTGCCGGTGGTTGCGGGGCTAAGCGACCTTGTACTGGCGTCGCCGGTCCCGGTGGTGTTTGACCACTTTGGCGGAGCCAAAGCCGCAGCCGGTCTTCGGCAACCGGGATTCGACAAACTCTTACAGCTCGTGGAAAGCGGGAAAGCATACGTCAAGATTTCGGCAGCATACCGCGCCTCCAGCAGTGCGCCCGACTATCCCGACCTGGCGCCGTTAGTGCACGCGCTGATCGCAGCAAACCCTCAGCGGATTCTGTGGGGTTCGGACTGGCCGCATCCTGACACGGGAACTGGCCGCAAGCTTGGCGATATTTCTCCGCTGCTTCGCGTTGACGACGGCCATCTCCTGAATCTGCTGGCGACATGGGCTCCGGACACGACCTTGCGCAAGACCATCCTGGTCGATAACCCCGCAACCTTATATACCTTTTGAGCCCGCATTTCCGCAGGCCGCTTGATCCTTTCTAGGACCCGGAGATCCCTGTGAGCGACATGCCACTCACAGCGCCGTGGCATATCACTTCGATTGGGCTTCCTCAGGTCGCCGTGGTCGACACCGTCCGGTAAACAGATCAGGCTCGGTTACGCTCCATATCCGCCAGCACTTCTCGCATGAAGGCATAGCTGCGGACGACTCCCGGAATGGGGTCATCGGGATGAACCTCATACTCTAAATCGACGAAGCCCGAGTATTTTTCCATAATTAGAGCTTCAAAAATCTTGCGCACCGGCATCTTGCCGTCTCCCACCGCGACCTGGCTTTGTTTATCCTGAAAGTTCGTCAGGTCCTTCATGTGCACGTTGTACAGCCTCGTGCCCGCCTCGTGAATGGCCTGCACTACGTCGGTACCCCCGCGAACCGTGTGCCCGACATCGATGCAGCAACCGATGCGGGGATCCAGGCTCTTGATTGCTTTCAACACATCCAGCGGCGAGTGCCAGATCCGGTCTTCCGGTCCATGATTATGAATGGCGACGCGGATGTCGTATTCGTTCACAAACCTTTCGATTCGCGGCAGAGTCTCGGGCGACGGATCACCGCCGACGATGACGGGGATCCCGGCTCGCTTGGCGTATTCGAACTTAGTCCGGATATCGGCATCTTCATCTTTGGTGAATGAAATCACTCCCGCCGCATGCAGGTGGATGCCAGCCGCAGAGTAGTTCTGAAGGGCGGCCGCCTCTCCATGCTCGTCTGCGGGAAGATGATCGCCGACATCTTTTGCATTCAGATCGACAACGTTGAGTTGCTTCATGAATCCGATCAATTGGGCGCGGCCGAAGTTACGAAATGTGTAGCTAGCCACCCCTAACCGGATCATCGATGGTTCTGGGGTTTTTTCCACGAGCGCCGCCATTTTACGTGGAGCCGAAAACGCGGCAGCCGCAGTGGCCGTGGTTCGTAGAAAGTCGCGACGCGAGATATTGTTCATGGGAGCCAGCCGCCTGAATCCTAGAGATGTGGTGCCCAGCCAGTTTCGTATTCACGATCCCAGAGTTTCATGCCGTCGGGATCCTCTTGAATGTGTCCATCTTTTGTGTCGAGATTCAGTTCGTGATTCACTTCCCATGCAATATTGGAGAGCTGCAGCATGGTCACAGCGATGTTGCCTTCCGACACGGGAGCGTTGAGTTTTTCACCGCTGCGAATTCCTGCAATGAAGTTGGCGAAATGCGCGTCGGTCATAGAGTCGCTGCCAACCAGGTCCGTCGACGAGGTTCGGCTTCCCGCCTTGAATTCGCTTGTCTTCTTCCCTTTGAGATCGTAAATCTCGTAGCCATCACGATCGACCAATACCGTTCCATCGGTTCCCAGAATTGCCGAGCCGCGGTCTCGACCGTAATACTTCATTCCTTGGCAGCTCTTGCCGTCCCAGGTGAGCATCGCATCTTCGTACTCAAAGCCGGTGACTAGAGTGTCGTAAAACTGCCAGTCGTCCCTGAAATGATATCGGCCGCCTGATGCCGTCACTCGTTTGGGATAGCCGACGTCCAGCGCCCAGCGGCACACGTCAACCTCATGCGTACCATTATTCAACGCTTCACCGGTGCCGTACATCTTGAACCAATGCCAGTTGTACGGCTGCACATTATCTTTATAGGGACGACGCGGCGCCGGTCCCAACCACAAATCCCAATCCAATTGCGGTGGCACAGGCGCTTCCTTGCCGATGCCAATCGACTTCCGCACATTGCAGTACCAAGCGTTGGCAAGGTAAGGACGGCCGATCACGCCCTCGCGAATCTTCTGGATGACCTCGATCGTATGCGCTGAAGAGCGCTGCTGATTGCCCATCTGGACGAGCTTGCCGTATTTCCGTTGTGCCTCGACGAGCAAAGCTCCTTCAGCAGGATTATGGCTGCAAGGTTTTTCTACGTAGACGTGCTTGCTGGCCTGCAATCCGGCGACCGCCATTGCCGTATGCCAATGATCGGGAGTCGCGATCGTGATCGCATCCAGATCATTCGCCTCTAGAATCCGGCGGAAGTCTTTGTCGGTTTTTGGCATTTCGCCCATGTGTTGTTCCACGCTTGAGGCGAACTTGCGCAGAGTATTGCTGTCGACGTCGCAGACGTGAGAAATCCGCGCAGACTTCTTGTTAGTCGTCAGCGATGCCAAGTGTGCGTAGCCACGTCCGTTCAAGCCGATCACAGCAAAGTTCAGACGATCGTTGGACCCAAGGATACGGGCGTAGCTCCTCGCGGAAGTTCCTATGGCGAGTCCCGCCGCACCCAGCGCAAGCGCATCGAGAAACTCACGTCGCGTGTAAGGCACTCTTCCTCCTCAGGGCAGCTCGCGGTTGAGGTACGGGCCGGAAGCGGCGCCTGTATTCTGATCTTCGAAATAGTACGCTGTTTCCGAAGTTCAACGTTGGCTCTGTCAAGCAACCGAACCGTCAGCGAGGCATGAGCCGAAAAAACAAGGGCCTGCTTGACAAAAGGTTCTACTTTTGCTTCCAGAGACCTGACTTAACGGAGTAAGAAACGGGCGAGTCCACATACTCCTCAGCCTGCTCGACCAGCCAGAACCTGGATGTAATGGCTTCAGAAAGTAAATTTCCCACCGAACTGAAGAACGCGCGCTGGGAACGACTGCGTGATCTGGCCAAAACTGCTGCTACCAACGTTATTAACGCTAAATCCGCCGAGACCACTCCAGTTCGTTTGGTTAAAGGCGTTGAATGCATCTGCCTGGAATTGCAGCGCCATACCCTCTCTGCGGCGAATCGAGAACAGCTTTCGTAACGATAGGTCCCACTGGTAAAATGCAGGCCCGGTAATGATGCTGGCGGGAGCATTGCCCGCACCGAGAGGAGATTCGGGCGCGAAAGCGTTCGGATTAACCCAGCATATCGCGTTGGCATTCGCACATGTGCCGCTAAATTGAATCGGCTGACCAGCAACAAAATTCGCTCGCCGATTGATCGTGATGCCCGTAGTGGAAGTGCCCAAGGCTACGGTGTCGGTAGCAGTGAACGGAGAGCCGCTCTGGTAGTGCACAATCGAACTCAGAGACCATCCTTTCACCACCGCTCCTCTGAGGCCGCTGAAGCTCTTGCCCCATGGCGTCTCGACCGTAAAACTGGCAGCAACGATGTGAGTCGCGTCGAAGCTTAATTTGGCGTAGTCATATTTTTGCCAGGACTCTACCACCCCGCCGGACTGGGTTCCCCCGATTCCACTGGCATTTCCGCCCGTAACAATTACTGGACTGGACGCTGTACTGACCAGGCAAGTAAACGGGCACTCCGGTTCCGGATTCTCGTTATAAGCGTCTCCCGCGCCACCCCCATCTCCCATCGCTTTTGAGTACGTGTAGGCGATTTGAGCGGTGATAAAACCTGCGCGTTTGGTTAGGGTAGCTTGGAGTGAATTGTAGTTGGAGTTGACATCGCTCAACTCCATCCCAAGATTGGAGTATCCGAGATAGGGGCGAAGCTGATCTTTCCCCAGACTGGCATTAGCGAACCCGCCGGTGCATCCATATGCAGCGGCGTTGATTCCAGCCGGGCACGCGTATGTGTTCGGGTTGGGTGCGACTGGGATAAATCCTTGAGACGTCCAGCTGGGTTCGTTGATATTGCTGGCGCCATTGCCGCCGCGCAAGATGTGGCGTCCTTGATTGCCGACGTAAGAAAGCTGTAGCAACATGCTCTGTGGCAGCTGGTGCTGGACCCCAAAGCTGTATTGATAGAAGCGGGCGACGACCAGCCTGGGGTTCACGCCACTTAGGCTGAGCGTGCTTGGAGCGGGTACTGTGCCCGCACCCGGCGCGGAATCGTACGACGACAAGGACGCGTTAACGCCTGAGATCGAGGCAGATTGTGACCACGGTACATAACCCTGCGAATTGATGCCATTTCCAAGGACGTTGCCTTGCGGATGATCGTAGAAAATTCCAAAGCCGCCGCGAAGCACGGTCTTATCGTTGATGGGAGCGTAGGAAAATCCAATGCGTGGAGAAAATAGGTTTTCTGGATTGTAAAAACCGCGCTCTGCGGCGGTGGATATGGCACTTAAGAGTTGTGGATTGACGGAGGTAGCCGGAACATTGTGGGCCTGGCTGGAAGGTACTTGCCCGGGCCGCTGTAGTCCGTTGCATTCGACCGACAGCACTGGATTACCCACTACGTCTAGCTGAGGGCCACTGCAGAGACCGGGAGAAGCAGAGTTGATCGTGCCGCCCGATCCAGCGGTCGTGAAAGTCGCATCCAGAGAAGGGTTGAACGCATAAGGGTTGAAGTTCGTAATGTTATTTCCTATGGCGTAGGTCGGCGTTGTGCGGATGTAGCGAACCCCCAGCACAAGACTTAACCTACGTGTCGCTTTCCATGTATCCTGGACATACGCCTCGACGTCATTGAACCTGAAATAACCCACATCATAGGCCGATGTCTGTGACAGGCTGCTAAAATTCCCCAGAAGCGCATCCGCGAAGGGGTCTCCTGTGGAGTTTGTGCCGCTGGTCGCGCCCGCGGTGTTTGCAAAAGTTACCGCGCCGTCGTAAGCCGTACGTGAGTTCTGAGTCTTGTAGTTCCGAGCAAAGTACCCCCCGAACTTTATTGCGTGGTTGTTCTTCACCATTGAGAAGTTATCCGCGACGCTCAGGTCGGCCGTTGGGGACTTTAGGAAGTTCAGCGCTGGACCCTGCACAACCGTCGGTGCCGCAGTCGGAAATCCTGAAACAGCCGTGAAATTTATGTTAGGAAGTCCATCGGCATATTGCGCAGGGCTTCCGAGCGGTGGAATGAACTGAAAACCGTATGTGGACTTCATCCAGTTAGTACCCAGGAGTGGAGTGTGCTGCTTATGCCAGTCCGCATTGGCCTTGAGTTCGTTGACGAGGGATGCGCTTATGACATCCGTCCATCCAATTTGAATGTTGTATCCAGGACGATCGCGCTGATCCGGATCGATGGGAACCTCCGGAGTAGCACCGAATGTCGAGTAAGGATTGGTGATTACGACATTGTCGTGAAGGTACCGGAAATAGACACTTTGCTTGTTGTTGATATGTTCATCAACGCGAATAATGTCTTCCCGGATATTGGCCGGGTTCGGCAAGTTGAAGGTGAGGTTGTTCGCAGTGGTTGCCGTGGGTAACGCTCCCAGCGTGGACAATTTCGCTGCACTCGTATACAGATTGGCAATCGCTGCCCCATCACCGGTGATGCACGCGGGATTTATGACGTTGGGTGAGACAAAGAGAGTACCGCCGCAACTCGAAGGCATTATTGCTGGCGTTTTTAGCACCAGCCCACTCCCACCGTTGTAGATGTCAGAAAAATCACCTGTCGCCTCTGTTGCTGTGGGAAACGTCTGGGCTTCCGTTGCAGTCTGCAATCCTGCTGCAGATCCTCGAAATCGCTTCCACTCCTCACCGGCAAAAAAGAACAGCTTCCCCTTTTGAATGTAAGGGACGGGGCCGCCCAGATCCCATCCGAAGTCGTTTAAATGGAATGGCGGAACCGCATTGTAGCCCCTCAAGGTGGGTACTTGAGCACTCGGCACAAATGTCAGCTTGGTCCCGGGATTTGACGCGTTGAAAATGTTGTTTTGAACGAATTCGAAACCGCCGCCGTGATATTTACTGCCACCGCTCTTCGTTACCACATTGATCGTGGACGAAGCGGAGCGCCCGAACTCGGCGTCGTAGTTCGAAGTCTGCACCGCTACCTCCTGAATGAAATCAATTCCCACTTCATTGAAAACACTATTGTTTGATCCGGCATCGAGATTCCATCCTCCATCTACGCTCCAGTTCTGCCCGTCCAGCCGCTGTCCGTTGATGTCAGCAATGCTGTTGTTATATCCGCTCGTGATGCTGGCGGCGCTCAGTCCCGAGCCTTGAAGGGAAGCTCCGGGTGTTAGGCCGACCACCGACTCATAATGGCGCTGGTTCAGCGGTAAGCCCTCAACTTCGGCGTTTGTGATGGTCGAAGAGATTTCTCCGGAAGTCGTATTAACCGTATTACCGACGTTTGTTACCTCGACTGTCTCGGTAATTGTTCCGACCTCCATCATTACGTCTACGGTCAAGCGTCCGCCTGCTGTCAGCTCACTTCCAGCTACGGAACTTCTCTTAAAGCCAGTTGACTCGACCGTTATCGCATATTTGCCGACTGGCAGGTCGTCGGCTATGTAGAAGCCGTTCCCGTTCGTTTTCATCGCACGAGAGAATCTCGTCGCATCATTGGTGATAGTGACCCTAGCACCGGAGATCGCCGCACCTTGCTGATCGGTGACAGTTCCGGAGATCCGGCCGACAATGTCCTGCGCAAACGCGAACTCGCCGGTCGCGAACACGAAAAACACACAGGCTACAGCGATCATGGATACCTTGGGGTCAAGTCTAGTTCTCGTTTTCGTTGTGCTGCGTGGAGAGAACGAATGATCTTTGGACAGGCAAAGAAACATGTTGGCATCTCCAGAAATGGCCGCGCTTTCTTCAGCTTGCGGAGAAGACTTTTTGAGCTCTTCAAGTCTCGCCGGGAAAACCCACCGAGGCTTGAACCACGGAACTGATCGAGGCCCAGTGAATCAACGCCGGTGATTCTTTGTCAATCGGCCCGGAGTTAGCTAACGGTGAATTCACTGTTAGCAGTCGCCTGTTATGCAAACGTGGCGTTGTTCCTGGCCGTGGGAAGCCATTTCGGGTCTTCGAACGAGTGTCAGGGTCTGAAAAATTTCTGCTATACTCCCCCCACGAGCGACCGGTGGGCCGCTGCCAACGGCTTATTTGGGGTGGCTATCGTGCAATCGGCGATCGACAGGCTTGAAGCAGAGCGAGCTGAAGTAGACAGCATTTTGTTGTCTGGAGTGTTCGGGCGGACCAACTACCCCGTTCGACTTCTCGCTTTCGTTTGCGAGAAATATTTTGAAGGAGCGATCGACGAAATCAAGGAATACAGCATCGCTGTGCAAGCGCTCGGGCGCCCGGAATCGTTTGACCCGCAAGTGGATACGATCGTTCGAGTTACCGCTCATGCTTTACGAAAAAAGCTCGAGGACTATTACGCGAGCGCTGGCGCGGAACGCGCCGTTCGTATTTGCATTCCTCCCGGCCACTACGTTCCCAAGTTCATTCATGCCAGTGATTTGACCGCTACGGGCGATGCAAAGTTCGACCCTGATCCACTCACTCAATCGCTCAACAAGGTTCTCGATAAAACGAACGGCCAAACCCACAATCACCAAGTGAACCCTGCTCAGCCGCGGCAGGAGTCAAAACCTGACAAAGGCCCAGAACTTGGCCATAGCCCGCGATCAGGGATCATGTTCTCGCCATCGGTTCGAGTTGCGGTGGCCGCTATTTTGGTGATCTCTTTATTTTTAGTGTCGGGTTATGTCTGGAAGAAGTGGAAGGAGCGGAGCGACAATCAAAATCTTATCCGGCCCCAACTCGCCGGTGCGGCTTCGGGCTACACTTCCGCCAACATTTTTCGGATGATGGCCGGTGCTTCCGCTCCTTACGCAGATCACGATGGCTTTAGTTGGTTTCCTGATCAGTCGTGCTCGGGTGGAAGCACTTTCTCCGTTACCGGTCACACGATTCAAGGAACTGAGGACGCCCCGCTTTTTTCGAGTGGGCGACGAGGTATATTTCATTGCAAATATCGAGTCCCGCCTGGAATTTACGAGGTCCGTCTCTTGTTCGCTGAAACGTCGGGGCTTCAGGAAAATAGTCGTAACGTGGGGTTCTCGATTAACGGAGGACCGTCTTACAACTTGGACGTAGTGGACGAAGCCGGCGGGGATGATATCGCAACCGCGAAGGTTTTTGCCGACGTGGCGCCCACAAGCGACGGAACAATTCATCTGGACTTCACTACTCCCGAGGCATTTCTAAACGCGATTGAGATTCTCCCGGGCACTCCGCATGGAATGCTCCCGGTTAGGATCGTCGTCGGGCACTCTAGTTATCGCGACTCGAAGGGCAATGTTTGGAGATCGGACCGATACTTTTTTGGCGGTCGTCTTAGCAGTTTTGGCGGCGATTTATTAACAGTCCCCGATGGTGGTCTTTATGCCTGGCATCGTTTTGGGCATTTCCATTACGTTGTGCCGGTTGTGCCCGCCGGCAAATACACATTGAGACTCTATTTTAAGGAGCATTGGTTCGGTGTCCAGAATGGCGGCATTGGAGGCGTGGGTAGCCGCGTCTTCGATGTCTACTGCAACGGGTCGACGTTATTGAGAAACTTCGATATTTTCCGTGAAGCCGGTTCTCGGCCTTTGGTCAAGTCCTTCCAGCACATTGAACCCACCGCCCAAGGCAAGATCGAAATCTACTTCAACCCCGTTATCAACTATCCGTCCGTAAGCGCGATCGAAGTGTCCCCCGAATAGAAGGGGCTAAACCTTCTGCCTAACTGCTTGCGTGCACCCGCAGGAGTTTTCGTCCCGTCCTTTACATGACGGCCAGAATCAACAAGTCGTAAGCTGTTGTCATCGAGATTCACCGTAGTCAGAAGTCCAGTTCGGGGTAGCTCGTCGAAAAAGAGATAGACCGAAGCAATCCGACGGTTCCGGGCGACGATGAAATCGGTTCCCGGGTAATCCTTCCCTCTCCTTGATTTGGGAGCCAACTCCCGATAAGTCTTAGTGCAAGTCGGCTAGTGGAAAGCTTTTCTAAGAGTGCGGTAGTTAACAGAAAACGCGAAGTAATTTGGCCTGTGACCTTTTGACAAACAAATGCGGGCGCCGATTCGAAGAATTGGCGGGAGCGACGGGACTCGAACCCGCGGCCTCTGCCGTGACAGGCAGGCGTTCTAGCCAGCTGAACTACGCCCCCGCAAAGGGCCGACGCGCCAAATTGACGCGCCGGCTTAGCAGAATGATCGTAATGGTGGGCCACTGTGTTAGTGTTCCTCCGCACGCAGCGTAGTCTCCTCAACGGATCGGGACACCTCCCTGCCGAGACGCAGGCCAGCTAAGTGATCAAAGCGGAAGTGCTGTCCAGCATAGATTCGGCTTACACCTGCTTCGCGCTTAGCAGCGGAGAAACTAGTGAAGTGGCGCGTGACTCCCGGCAGAACTTCGGATGTGACATCGAAGGTGAATTTGTCTCCAAAATAAAACGCCAATACTGTTGCGGCGGCGCTGCTGGTAGCACTGTGAGCACCGGGATAGGAAGGATCCGGCGCGGTTTTGGTCGACAATGGCAGCCAATCAGAATCGGTGAGCTCCGCCGGAGTCACCGGCCGCCAGAAGTGATAGATGTATTTCGCTTCGAAGAACGAGATCGTGGCGTCGGCCATGCCAAAATTCACTAGCGCGAAAACGCGTGCACTCTGTTCAAGGTTCAGGTTGTGCGCGATGGCCGCCGTCTGGGTGATCTCGTTCCAGTAATTTTGGATCTTGCCGCCCCAGAAGTTCCCGATCAAGGTTTGCTCGGGTGTGCGCGTTGTGCTGTCGATCTCGCCAATGCTCTGTACCTCAGCAAGGTCTCGAATGTATTCTTTGTCGGTCAATGCCGGCGGTAGGTCGGGAAGGAATTTGCGCGCATTGACGATCGCAAAGGGAGTCACATCGCCCCATTGCGTAAAGTCGGCCGGGGTGAAATCCGGTGGTGTAGCCCGATAGAATCCCGGAATGTTTTTGGCTGTGAATCCTGGCTGAGGAGCGCCGGAGCCATCATTGGCGCGGAATGCCAGGATCTGAGCAGCCACAGTCTGACCCACCGTGATGCCATCGTTCTTCACTTTCCCATCGGGAATCTGGGCTAAATCCTGTTGAAGTTCGGCGTCCAGTGTGGCCTGAAATGCGGGATAAATAGACAGCAACACATCATGCGCTGCCTGGTCCGCTGCCGCTACTTTAGACGTTTGTGGCGCCACATCGGCGAGACGCACCAGATAGGGATTGAATTTGCCGGCAATGTTATTGACCGCGTCATAGATCGCGGCGTGAAGAATCGCGAAGCTGTGCGTCGAATGAACAGTGGTCGGCTGGGCACCTGGAGTCCGCACGATTACCAGAAGAGTTCTATTCCACTCGATTACGGGGTTGACAGACTGATTTGTGTTTGTGGGGGGCTGTTCATGCCTTGTCCTAGAGCCCGATGTGACCTGCTGGGCTTGAAGACTCGCGCACATGAACGCAGCGACGACCAACATCTTACGCATAAATTTGCCTTTGCTCCGTTTTGTTGGAATTGGGGTACTTACAGAGAGGGAACGAGTTCTCTCAGCCGTACCCCTACTCTGTACAACCGTATTGGTCGCAGGCTTATTCCATTGGTATGACAAAATCGTCGAAATATCAGTGCGAGCCTGCTCGTAAGCGGGTTTCTCGAAGGCGACCCGGAAAAGGATGTTATCTACTATGAAAACTAAGCAGTGGCAATCGCTGCTGACTGGTATATTTCGCGGCACCTGGCTGTCCAGGCGGGCTTCGTTCCTCGCAGAATTATCCGCAACGCCTGGGAATAAACTAGCTGGCCGGCAGTTTAAGTATTTGTGCACATGTCTCTCGCGGAAATTCAACATGTCTCATTCGAAGAATTGGCTGTGCCATTCTTCGACCAGCTCTACACTTTTGCTCATTGGCGGGCAAGCACGCTTCGCCGCCACCCATCGGAGATAAGAACCGGATGCGCTAATCAGCGCCCGCCCGGGTCGGTGCGGGTGGTACCACGCCAAGTGGTATCCCTACCGCGATCGCCAATCATCCACAGAATACAATCGGATCGTGACGCTCAAACCCGCTCGCTTGCAGGAGTTTTACCTCTCGATGACAGATTTTTGACAAGTCGTGCTGAGTATGTGAGTAGCCTTCGGTCGCCACTTCTACACGCGCTTCGCGATTTGCCCAGCGCGAACTGCTTTCAGATGTCAATCTCCAATGATTCGCCAGCGATGCTTCTCCAGCTGCATCTCGTCTTCGATTGCCGACGTGAATGCAGACCGGGGTCTCGCTTCCTAAAAATTGGCATGGACAACTGAACCATCAAACTAAGGGGTCAAAAATGAGAAAGCTTTACTTCTGCCCATTCGTAGCGATCAGCCTGATGCTGGCTTCCGGCGCTCTGTTGGCGCAGGTAAGCACCTCAACTAAAGTGTTGTCGTTCGTCGGCGCCACAAGATTCAACCCAGGAAAGCCCGCCGACGCCCCGACTAACCAGGTCGTGCAGGGTCCCGATGTCGATGTGAGTTTTGATATTCCGGGCATCTCCGGCAACAACAGTCCGGCTCGGCTACCGGCAAATTTCGTTCCCCGCCCAGCCGGCAATTCCTTTGCCTCGGCAACATTCAACGGCTTCCACGGTCTTGATCAGTTCTCGCAGGCCGTAGCGCCCACCGGCTTCGCCGGCGGCGATAACGGACAACTCGAGCCCCCCGACCAGGGCCTCGCGATCGGGAACGGGTTTGTTCTTGAGCCCATCAACAATGCCATCGAGATCTTCGATACTACGGGGCACTCTTTCGGCTTTGAAGCGCTCAGTCTTTTCTTCGGCCTGCCGCCCACGTTCTTCGTCAATAACGGACAGGTCGTCGGCCCCTTTGGCCCCTTTCTCTCAGATCCAAGAGCTTATTTCGACGCGACCAATCACCATTTCATCGTCACCGAACTCGAGATTGATGTGGACCCCGTTACCGGCAACCTCACCAGCAAATCCCATATTCTGATCGCAGTCAGCCAGATCGACAATCCGCTGACCGGCGTCTGGAATGTCTTCACGTTGGATGTCAGCAACGACGGTGATGCCCGCTTCGGTGGTTGTCCCACCGGCTGTTTCGGCGACCAGCCTCTGATCGGCGCCGATGCCAACGGATTTTACGTAGCCACCAACGCCTTTGCTTTACCCCCGGGAGCCTTTAAGGGGGGGCAACTCTATGCCATGTCCTTGGCTCAGCTGGAAACCGGCAGCGGCGGCAGCATCGGCGCTGTGCACTTCGGTAATCTCGACGTGGTCCCAGGCGAGCCGGCCCGCTCTATCCAGCCAGCCACCATTCCTCCAGGCGGCACATTCGAAGGCGCGGCAGGCGGTACGGAATACTTTGTCAGCGCGCTTGATCCAGCCCACACCGTCGACAATCGGGTATCGGTTTGGGCTATCACGAACACCAGTTCGCTCAACTCCACTCCCAACCTGCATCTCAGCAACGTTATCGTCGACACAGAGGCGTATGGCTTCCCGCCCGCAACCGATCAGAAATCCGGTCCGACTCCGTTTCGCGATTTCCTGGCGACCCAAGGCTTCAAGAACCACGAAGAATTGATTGCCGCCAACGACGACCGCATGCAGCAGGTAGTCTTCGCCAATGGCAACCTGTGGACCGCAGTTCCAACCAAAGTGCAGCCTGGCGGTCAGGGACCGGTGCGCGCGGGTGCAGCATGGTTCATCTTTTCGCCTTCGATGAGCGGCGGCCAGCTTAGTGCTTCCGTTGTGAATCAGGGTTATGTCTCGATCCAGTCGCCCATGCAGAACAGCGTGCTCTTCCCGGCGGTGGGTGTCACGGCGGGCGGTAAAGCAGCGATCGCGTTCTCGATCGCTGGCGAAAACTTTTTCCCCAGCGCCGCATACGTTACTCTCGACGCAGTGAACGGCGCCGGGCCAATCGTGGTTTCCGATCCAGGGTTCGCTCCCGATGATGGGTTCAGTGGATACGTTCCATTCATCGTCAGCCGAGTCGGTCGCTGGGGCGATTACTCCGCCGCGGTCTCCGACGAGAGCGGAAACCTCTGGATGGCCTCCGAAGCCATCAATCCTCCGCTAGTTCAGTTGCCTCCCGGCGCACTGGCGGCAAACTTCGGGACATTCATCACCGAAATCACCCCATAATCCTTCTCCATCTCCGCAGAGAGCGTTCAGCGCCTCTGCGGAGACTCAACCCACCGACCGGGTGCGTTGAAGAACATGGGGGCAGCAAAGGTTGAGTTTCGTGACGCTCCTGTAGACAATGAACGCGTGAGTCCGCACAAGCACCAGATCACCGACTACCTGCGACCCAAAACGCTGACGATGTTGTTGCTTGGGTTTTCTTCGGGCTTTCCCTTTCTCCTGGTCGGCAATACTTTCGGCTACTGGCTGCGCGATGAACACACCTCCCTGACGGCGATCGGATTTCTTTCCTGGGTCGGCATTGCCTATTCGCTGAAGTTTCTGTGGGCGCCCTTGATGGATCGCGTCGACTTGCCGTTGTTTAAACGGCTTGGACATCGGCGCGGATGGATGATGTTTTCGCAGATTGTCGTCGGGCTAGCGCTGTCCGCTATGGGCGGAACTGGCACGAAAGCCGGGCTCGGTCGGCTTGGCGCTCTTGCGCTCGTGGTCGCGTTTGCGTCATCGACTCAGGATATTGTGGTCGACGCCTGGCGAATTGAATCGGCCGACGACGGAGAAGAACAAGGGCTTCTCGCGTCTGCTTATCAGTTCAGCTACCGCGTGGCGCTCCTGGCTACGGATTCCGTTATCCTCATCGTGGCAGCGACCGTAGGCTGGCGCATGTCATACGGTATTTACGGCGCATGTATGGCCGTTGGAATGATCGCGACCTGGTTTGCGAAGGAACCGGGGCGCGCGGATGCGGTGATGGATGCTAAAGAACGCGAAGCGCCGCTTTGGACGCCGCGCGGTTTCTTTGACGCTGTTGTGGGACCGTTCATCGCTTTCTTCCGAGCACACGGCTGGCTCGCGCTTGTGATGTTAGCGGCAATCAGTCTGTACCGATTGCCGGACTTCATCATGGGCCCGATGGCGAATCCTTACTACCACGACATCGGTCTCTCGAAGCAAACAGTCGGAGCGGTGCGTGGCTCAATCGGACTCATCGCTACGTTCGTAGGCATCGCAGCGGGCGGAATCTGTTCGCTGAAGCTTGGCTACATGCGCGCGCTCATCATCGGGGGTATTGTGCAGGCAGCCGCGATCGTCGCGTATGCGACTCTCGCGTTCGTGGGCACGAGCATTCCTCTCTTCGCGCTGGTCATGGCAGGTGACAACTTCGGCATCAGTTTTGCAGGGGTTGCGCTTGTAGCATACATGTCGAGTCTCACCAATCTGGGATACACCGCCACGCAGTATGCCCTCTTGAGTTCAACCTATGCCTGGCTGGGAAAGATATTGAAGGGGTTTTCCGGTGCTGAGGTCGAAAACCTGAGCGCCACGCACGGCCTCATTCACGCCTACGGCATTTTCTTTGTCGCTTGCGGACTGACCGGCGTGCCTGCCGTTCTTCTGTTTGCGGCATTGGATTACTGGCACAGACGAAAGCAACCGGCACCACCCGCTGCCTAGACGCCGGGGCGCAAGTTCCGCGTAAGAACGCCGCCAGATATTCGACAGAGAGCCCTTGGTCACAGTGTTTTGCCCTCTCAGTGAACCCAACTGCGGTTCCAGTTCACAACTGGAACGCACAAATCGCCCGGATGCGTGTCTGCTTCCGAAGAAAGGAGAATCTCTATGTCTCCAACTCGGACACACAAGTACAGCGTTCACACTGGATGTCTATTCACACGTGCTCCCCCACATGCAGGATGACGCAGCCGCGAAGGTTGAAGCGGCATTTACTCGGAACTTAAGATTGGAAATTACTTGAGCGCCTTACGGGAAACCTCGAACCTGTCGGCGAACTTCACGATTGATACACCCATTACGTCGCAAATCGCAACCAGGTCCAAGAAATCAAGTCGCCGCTCACCCGTTTCGTACTTGCTGATAAACGCTTGTTTAACTCCCATCGACTTCGCCAACTGATCTTGTGTGAGATTGCGTTGTTTTCTCAGCTCGCGCAGAACTTCAAGCAGAATCTTGCGTTCGCGTTGTTTCCTGCTTGCGCGCTGCGCCGATCCTGCCATTGCGCGTCAGGATAGGTCCCCAAGATGGAATACTCCAAAATGGATTACGTTCTTTGAGCGTCAAGGAAATCACTTGCAGCCTTCCTCAAAGCGCCGAGCAAATTCAGTCAAAGGCAATTTGATGGCATCGCAAATAGTTTTCAGTTCGAGCATGTCGATTCGTCGTTCACCCTGTTCATATTTGCTGATGCGGGCTTGGGTCACTCCAAGAATTTTAGCGAGCTGCGCTTGAGTTAATTTCGCCTCTATTCGAACCCGGCGGAGCAAGCGGAGGAATGCTCTTCGATCACGCTGGCGCTCAGCAGAAAGTCCTCCAATCCCCTCCATGCTCGGAGCATAGGAATCATTTGACAATTACTCCAAAATGGATTATTCCAAGACGGAATGAATGATCGCATTGCGGAACTGGATTGGCTCGTTGAAATAAGTAAAGACAGATTGATGATGCCCTGGAGTGCTCAAAAGCTTGATGGAGAATAAACGACGAAGCGGGAAGGTAAGACTGAGTTCGCTCCCGGACAAATCATTCTGTAAGTTGTTGTAGGTGAAAGCTTTCCATGTCTCCGACAGTGTGCGAGAGGACAAGTCCCCGCGGTCCTTATTAATGGGGCAAAGCGGGGCCAATCACGCAAGCACGAAGAAAGCAGGGAAGTCGCTAGTTTCAAAAGAGTTAAGCCGGGCGCCATCTGGGCGATCGCCTGTAGTATGAATGGTTCGATCACAATTCGTCTGCCGGAACTGGGCATTGCCGAGCCGCAAGAGTCTACCGTCAATCCGCCGGCAACCGAGATCCACCGTTCTGACGAAACCTTGATGGCAGAAGTTTGCCTGGGGAGCAGGGAAGCACTCGCCCAACTTTTTCGCCGATATGCACGCGTCGTCCGTGGAGTTGCCTACCGAGTTTTGCGCGATGGATGCGAGGCAGACGACCTCCTCCAGGACATCTTCTTATTAGTTCATCGTCTTTGCGGTACCTTCGACGGTTCCAAAGGCTCGGCACGCTTCTGGATCCTCCAAATGACTTACCGCCGCGCCATCTCCCACCGGCGCTATCTGACCTCCCGACACTTCTATACGCGAGTGGATCTCGACAACGTAGAAACCGAACTTGCTGACCCACGGAACCCGGCCGCTGAGATCGAAGACTCAATCGGCGCTAGGATTGGAAACGGTCGCCTGCAGAAGGTGTTCGAGGAATTGTCCGAAAACCAGCAGCAAACCCTGCAACTGTTTTTCGTGGAAGGCTACACGTTCGACGAGATTGCGGAAAAACTTGGGCAATCACGAGGCAATATCAAGAATCACTATTTCCGTGGCCTCGAGCGATTGCGAAAACACATTTTCAGTGGCAAATTGGCGGGACCGGAGCAGGATGATAAAAGGTTTCGTCCATCCTAGGAGCAGGGGCGTTGTCTCAAACCGGACCCCATGACGAGTTCCTGGAGCTCTGCGCCGTTTCGACCTCTGGTGAGTTGACCGAAGAGGAACAGAAGAGGCTCGAGCAGCATCTAGCTTTCTGCCCCTCCTGCCGCGAGGCTCTCCGCCAATACCAGTCTGTTGTCGATCAGACGATCCCTGCCATTGCCGCCACTGAAGAACCCGAGCAAGTAGGGCAGGATCACTCCTGGTCGCAGGCCCGAGCCGAGAAGGCATTATTTGATCGCATCGCCCGCAAAGAAAAGCGTCCGCCCAATCGGACCGGAAACAGAAACACCTCGTCTGATTTCCCCCATCGTGTTCTCCCGATGCCGAGTGAATCCACGTGGCGTCATGTCTGGATGCTGTACGCCGCCGGTGTCCTCTTGTTCGTTGCTCTCAGTTTCTTCGCTTACCGGATCGGCATACGCCGCGGAGCCGACACCGCCAAGGCTGTCCCTGCTCCGCCGAGCACACCAGCACCAGTTCAGCCTTCTCTCGAAGAACAACTGAGCGATGCTGGCCATGACCACGAAGTCGCGCGCACCGAAATCGCTCATCGCGACCGCATGATCGCCGCCCTTCGCCATCAACTGGACCGGCAGTCTGCGGAAATCACCGAAATGAAGGTGGCGCAGGATCGGCTGCAAAACGATGTGCGAGCAGGCGACGCCAGCCGGCAAGATCTGGTCCAGCAACGAACCGAACTGGCGCAGAAGTTGGATTCCGCCCAGACCAACTCCCAGGCGCTCGAGGAAAAACTCGGCACCCTCGCCCAGCAGTCCACGCAGGATGCCGACCGCGCCAAGGCAGCGGAAGCCAAGGTCCACGATCTCACCCGTTTGCTGCAGCAGCGCGAAACGGATCTGGAACAGCAGGATCAACTCCTGGCCCACGACCGCGACATCCGGGACCTCATGGGGGCCCGCGACCTCTATATCGCTGAGGTGTATGACGTGGCCGGCACCGGCGAAACCAAGAAACCCTACGGCCGGGTTTTCTATACGCGCGGAAAATCACTCATTTTTTACGCCTACGATCTGGACCGGCAGACCGAACTCAAGCGAGCCAGTGCCTTTCAGGCATGGGGTCGACGAGGACCGGACCGCCAGCAATCCATTAACCTGGGCATCTTTTATGAGGACAATGCCTCCAGAAAACGCTGGATCTTGAAGTGTGACGACCCCAAAACCTTGGCGCAAATCGACGCGGTTTTCGTGACTGTCGAACCCAACGGTGGCAGCCACAAGCCCAGTAGTAAGCCTCTTCTTTTCGCCTACCTCAAAGTGAACCCCAATCACCCTTAAGGAACTCCTGCTTATTATCATTATTGCTTTCGTGTCCGTATCCCGTACAGGTGCGCGGGTGAGCTTCGCTCAGCCGTCCTAAAATGGGGCTAACTGATACCCAAGCGGATCATCCTGCGAATCAATGGAGGAGTGGTTGGAAATCCGTTGCTCGCTGGAGAGCCCCCATGCGCTTCCCCCGTTTTGTTCCGCTGTACGTTTTCGTTGCGCTGAGCACACTTCAAATGCTTGCGCAGTCCCCCGACGGGAACATTAACGGCTTGGTCTCAGATCCTTCCAGTGCAGCGGTCGTCGGGGCAGAGGTCTTGGCGGTGAACGATGTAACCGGCGTACAGTACACCACAAAAACCAACACTGAAGGCATCTACGTTTTGCCGAACTTGCCTCCCGGCCCATATCGGCTTCAGGTGTCAAAGATTGGGTTCAAGACAATCATCAAGCCGGACATCATCCTTAAGGTGCAGGATGCGTTGTCGATCAATTTCAGCTTGCCCGTCGGGGCCTTCCACGAAATAGTGACGGTCAAAGGTGGCGCACCGCTGGTGAACACGGAGAATGCCACCGTGAGCACAGTCGTCGATCGGGAGTTCGCTGAAAACTTGCCGATGAACGGAAGAAGCTTTCAAACGCTAATCCAACTGACGCCTGGCGTCGTGACCGTTCCCAGCAACGGCAACGATCCAGGGCAGTTCAGCATAAACGGACAGCGCGCCTCTGCGAACTACTGGATGGTAGATGGGGTAAGCGCGAATATTGGTGTTCCTGCAGTTTTTACCCAGGGGAGTGGCATCGCTGGAGCTGCGGCTTCGTTCAGCGTTCAGGGAGGGACGAACAGCTTGGTTTCGGTCGACGCCATGCAAGAGTTTAGGATCCAGACCTCTACATATGCGCCGGAGTTCGGACGCACGCCAGGTGGGCAAGTTTCAATCGTTACCCGCTCCGGGACAAATCAATTTCACGGAACGGTTTTCGACTACCTGCGAAACGACATCCTGGACGCAAATGATTGGTTTGCCGACCACAACAGACTGCCCAAACCCGAAGAACGCCAAAATGATTTCGGGGGAACCTTAGGTGGACGAATCCTCAAAGATCGCACGTTCTTCTTCTTTTCGTACGAAGGACTGCGACTTAGATTGCCGCAGGTGGTGGAGTCCAACGTTCCCGATCTTCAAGCGAGGCAGAATGCACTCGCATCTGCTCAGCCCTTCCTCAATGCTTTTCCACTTCCGAGTCCGGGAGCGCCGGATAATGTGGCCACCGGGGTTGCTGCATTCAATGCCAGCTTCTCGAATAGTTCCTCACTCGATGCCTACAGTATCCGTGTTGATCACACGATGAATCACCAACTGACCATCTTCGGCAGGTACGATTATTCTCCCTCCGAACTCAATCAACGTGGATCGGTCGGGGCCCTCAGTCAGGTTGCGCCGGCACGCATCACGACACAAACCGCCACCATCGGCGGGTCTTGGCTGATCTCTCCAACGCTGGCGAACGACGCGAGATTCAACTACAGCCGGGTAAATGCCAATAGCCTTGGTGAATCGGATGATTTCGGAGGCGCCGTTGCGCTGACGACTCCTCCATTTCCCGTACCTTTTAGGACGCAAAACAGCCTGTTTGTCTACAACATCAACGCTCTCGAGAGCAGTTTGAACGTTGGCCTTCTGGGACAAAATCTGCAGAGACAAATTAATATCACCGACAATCTGACTGTCCAAAAAGGTTCCCATCGTCTCAAATTCGGCGTCGACTATAGGCGGCTTTCGCCTTCCTTCCGGTTTGGAACATACATTCAACAGGTGCTTTTTGCTGATGTGCCTTCGGCGGAGACCGGGAGTCCTCTATTTAGCGTGATCACGTCGGATCGACCTGGCACCCTGTTCTTCCACAATCTGGGTATCTTTGTTCAGGACAACTGGCGCATTAGTCGTCGGTTAACTCTGCTCTACGGGCTTCGTTGGGATTTGGACTTTCCCCCTTCCGCCGCCAACGGCGTGAGCTTAGCGGCAGTAACTGGATTCAACTTGCAGGATCTTTCCTCGCTAGCTCTCGCGCCCGCAGGGACGTCTGTGTTTGGGACGACTTATGCCAACCTCGCACCGAGGCTCGGGATTGCTTATCAACTTTCCCAGAATACGCGCTGGCAGACTGTGCTTCGTGGCGGCTTTGGGGTCTTCTACGATCTGGCAACTTCAGAGATCGGAAACACCTTGCACGAGGGCGTGTATCCCTTTGGCGCGATCTCTTTCGCGCTTGGTGGCACCTTTCCCTTAGATCCCGCCGCGGCCGCACCGCCGCCAATCACGGCTGCAGAATTGGCGTCGGGAGATCTGTTTGCCACTGATCCACATCTCAAACTGCCTTACTCACTCGAATGGAACGGGTCGTTGGAGCAGGCGTTGGGCTTGCAGCAAAGCCTCTCTGTCTCCTACGTAGGTTCCGTCGGACGGAGGCTCTTGCAAACAGCGTTTGTGAGTGAGCCGAACCCGAACATTGGCGCGGCCCAACTGACCACCAATATTGCGACCTCAGATTACAACGCTCTGCAGGTGCAATTCCAACGCCGACTCTCCGACGGGCTACAGGCGCTCGCCTCGTTCACTTGGGCGCATTCGATTGATACTGCTTCCGCCGGATCTGTGTTCGGGAACGAAGCGAATGCGCTCACGCAGGATGCGAGCGCGAATCGAGGCCCGTCCGACTTTGACATTCGTCGTTCTCTCTCTGCCGGGGTTACCTATACGGTTCCCACACCAAAATTGGGTGTGCTGGCTGATGCCCTTCTCGCCGGTTGGTCCTTGCAGAATGTCGTGCAGGCCCGTTCCGTTCCGCCCGTCGATCTGTACGATGGCAACCTGTTCTTTCAAGGAGCAGGTTCGTTCTTGGCCAACGTGCGGCCGGACGTGGTACCCGGTCAGCCCCTTTATCTGTATGGATCACAATACCCCGGGGGCAGGGCGTTTAGCCCTGGTGCCTTCATCCCACCGCCGGTCGATCCAGCCACGGGCGCTCCTTTCGAACAAGGTAACTTGGGTCGAAATGCTCTGCGCGCCTTCGGCGCGGCACAGTGGGACTTTGCTGTACATCGCGAGTTCACGCTTCACGAATCGGTCAAATTGCAGTTCCGCGCCGAAGTCTTCAACCTCTTGAACCACCCGAATTTCGGACCGCCCGTCGCCGACATCAGCAATGTCACCCAATTTGGACAATCCATCCAGATGCTGGGAAGAAGCTTGGAAAACCAGAATCAGGGCGGCGGAGGTTTCAGTTCTCTCTATCAGATTGGCGGCCCCAGATCGATCCAGTTCGCACTGAAATTGCAATTTTGATGGCGACATACAGCGGCTTTGTCGAACCATCCGGAATTCAACCAAGAATCCACAGCCGCAGATGCACCCGACTGCCCATATGAGTTGATTGATGAGACGAACTCACTCCTTTCTGCACCACGCGGGGACTCTGATTGCTGTCGTCGCAATCGCTGGGTCCGCGACAGGAGGACGCGCTCAAGAGCGGAGCAAACACTCTGTCACTCTCATGGATCTCAGAAGCTTGAGGGAGGTGAATCAGCTACAAATATCAGCTGACGGGAAGGTGTTGGCTTATACAATTGATGAACAACCTCAAATTTGGCTGGTCAAAACGGAGGCCGGAAGTGTGCCGCGTCGGGTCTGTGCGGGAACCTTCCCAGTATTCTCGCCGGATGGCCAGCGCCTTGCCTACTATTCGACTGCGTCTGGAACGTTCCAATTGTGGGTATTGCAACTGAATTCAGGCCGCACCGAGCAAGTGACACGTTTTCCCGGAGGCATTCAACCCGATGCCACGACCTGGGCAGTCGGCGTGAGCGGTTGGATTTACGATTCGTTGCGCTTTGCCTGGTCGCCGGACAGCCGGCTTATCGTCTTTCCGTCCCAGACACCTGTCCAAGAAAAGATCGAACCTGCGCATGCTAATTCCGCCCACCCAGATTTCCGCGGAGCCGCGCCCTTAGTTCTTACAGCAGAAACCCCGCCCGATTGGACGCTTGCCGGTTTGTTCCGCGTGGGAGGATTCAGTGGAATCAAAATGAGAGACGGAAGACTGGATTTCAGCGCAGCCAACGTTCGCCCGTCCCGTCCGACTTCGGATCAGTTGTTCATCGCAAACGTGAACACCAAGAAGATCCGACGTCTGACTTCCGATGATGATGGTTACTTTACACCTGACTGGTCGCCAGATGGACGAAGGATCGTCTGCGTTTCCTGGGAGGGCCACCCGCACGCTGCCGGGCAGCCTTCTACCACGAATCTCTACGCGATCGACGTTGCGACAGGCAAGAAATCCTCCCTTACTACCGGTTCAGCCTACCGGCGCATTCCGTCATGGTCTCCCGACGGAAATCTCATCGCATTCTTTGGAGCGTCGATCGAGAACCCATATCAGGAATACTTATATGTGCTTCCTAGTACCGGCGGTGACGCTCTGAACGTAAGTTCAAGGCTGGATCGGAGATGCTTTTTTGTCTACTGGTCTCAGGACAGCAAATCTCTCCTAGCAGTCTGCAAGGATGGAGCGAACATGCCTGTAGCTCGGCTAAACGTGCAGGCAGGTAGCTTCGAGGTAGTCAGTGGCAAACAGTCCGCCAATCGATTTTTGCTAACGGTATCCAAAAGCGGCGGAATCGCTTGGGTGCAAAGCGATCCTAAAGGTCCAGCGATCATCCAGTATCTGCCCACGGGACGCAATTCGTCCCATGTTGTTGCGGATCTTAATCCACAGGTCACACAGTGGAAGCTTGGATATCAGGAGGTCATTAGATGGAGGACACCTAGCGGTGATGAGAGGGAAGGCGTGCTAATACTGCCTATCGGCTACGTGGAAGGACAACGATATCCGCTCATCGTTGACGCATACCCGAAACTCGGTAACAGTTTCAAAGGCGATCCGATGTGGGGAAATCAGGCTTTTGCGTCCGAAGGCTATGCTGTGTTTTTTCCCGATGGCGATGGACCTCACGTTTGGGAGAATCCCTGGAAATCAATGTCAGACATCACTCGGGCTAGAGGCGCCGAGGGTGTAGCCATCGCGGTCGATGACGTGGTGTCTGGTGCGGACGAGTTGGTCAGTCGAGGGGTGGTCGATCCGCAACGAATGTGTTTGTATGGATTCAGCAATGGTGGCGGCGTGGTTGACCAGGTAATCACAAAGAGTCACCGGTTTCGTTGCGCGGTCTCCGTCGCCGGAGCTGTCGCAGCCGATTGGTCGTCACTATTCTTCTTACGCACTCAATCTAAGTTCATTGCTGACCTAGCCGGCGTCTCTCCTTGGCAGGCCCCGTCAACCTACCTGAAGCTTTCAGCTGTCTACCGCCTGAATGATGTAACAACACCGCTTCTGTTGGCCGATGGGGACGACGACGGCGGCTTCCTGCTGGGAAGCATCGAAATGTACAATGGCCTCCGCTTTCTTGGTAAGGACGTGACTCTGCTGAGATATCCGAAACAGGGTCACGGATTCAAAGGGGCTGCGCTGGCAGACTTCTGGAATCGAGAGAGCAAGTTCTTTTCCAAGTATCTGAAACAGCCCCTTGAACATGAAAGTTTGGGGCATTGCTGGAACATTTGTGGCGAGAAATTTGACGTACCTCTCCGCTAACCTGGAGAGGTACGTCAAGCGCGCGCCAGGACAAGTGTGATCGGCTTGTTTCACTCAAGCTCTTCGGAGAGGGCATTGGGAACAGTGATGTTGCCGTTCTCGCCAAAATGCGGCTTCGAACTCTGGATCAGAACAGCAGCGTCTCCCAAAGCCGTGATTTCAGGCTTGCTGTAAGTTTCCATGGTTTTCCTCCTTTCTCGACTACACCTTCTCGAGAACTAGTAGTCCGTATCGGCTGCTCAGATTGACGTCTGAGCTTGTTTGAAGGGTCCGGCCCATAAGTGCTTCGTTCCTCTTTAGTAGCCTTGCCTCGGCCCGTGGCAATCCGTCGATTTGTACGTCCAAAGCAGCATTCGGCTGCATCGGCTCACCGTTCTCTCCATAGCTCGGTTTGGGGCCCCGGAGTAGGACAGCAGCATCTCCCAGTTCAGGAATCTCTGGTTTGTTGTAAGCGGTCATCGGTTTCACCTCCTTTCTCAAGAATTTCCAAGCCTCATAGCCTGCGGACACCGGTCAATCTGTTGGTCAGAAAAAGGGGGTGTACTCTCTGTCATGAAACGTCCCTCTGCCGGCACCGACAGAATTCCGTGTTCGCAGGCGTTGCGCAGCCACACTTCCAACGAGAGGGCTTTTAGCAAACGGGTAAAGTCGGCTTGAACCTGTCCATTTTTCATGGCTTTCAGTTCCTGACGAACAAGGTCTCCCTCAACGTACCCAAAGCGCACACTTAACGGCGCTTTAAACAAGCGATCCACCTTGTCCCAATGTTTCTGTAGCGTCACGGAATAGCAGCGGGCTGCGGCAGCTTTGGTCTTTCTAGTGAGGGTCGCGGCAGGCAAGACAGTGGTGAGCGATCTTCTCATCAAGGACCGCCGTTCACCGGGGCGAAGCAATTGGTCCAAAGGAACAGAAGCTAGAAATTCGACAAGATCGATGTCCAGATACGGATACCGCTGCTCCAACATTGACGGCGGGACGTGAGTTACAAGCCGGGAAAGAGTCGAGAGCGTTTGCGTCGCGTCGCGAGCCGCTGGATTCCATACTCGGCGTCCATTCACAACTTCCAGTTGGCGAGCGGCCATTGCATAGGCCCGCGCAAAATCTCGATTGACCCACGATTTCAGCTTGGCTCGGGTTGCGAAGGCAAGGCGGATTGGGAGAGGCAGAATTTCGAGCACGCTCCCATAGAACAACTGGATCCAGGGTATCCGGGTTGCCAAACTCCAAGCAATAAGGTGTTTCGCGGCGTTGATCACGTGTAGACGCGCGAGCAGGTCGGCAGCTTGAACGCGGCAGTCCAGTGGCTGGCCGTTCATTTCGTCCCCGCCAAGACCGGAGAGTCCCACCCGATAACCGTGGCGCTGAACAACCTCGGAAAGGGTGGGTTTAATTTCCTCTCTCAGCCCGAAACCCGGCGCCGCGACAAACCCCTCTTGTTCGAAACAAAGCGAATCGCCACATCCTGCCATTTCGCAATGAAAGCCCGCCTTGCCTCGTTTCTCTTCCGCCTTGATGACGTGAATGAAATCATCGTCGTCAGGTTCGTTGCTGTCGAAATAAGAGAAAGTATCAATCCTCGGTGTTTCTGCACCTTCTCGAGCAATAATGTCATCGGCAGTAAATACAATCGCGGTCGAGTCGTAGCCTCCGCTCAGTCCGGCAAGTACGGGCGAGTCTGTTCGCAAGCGCCGACGCACCGCCTCGCGAAGCAGTGCCCTAAAGTGACCCTCGTATTCGGCATCGGATTTATAGTGAGTCCTTCGGTCCGGGTTCAGGCTCCAGTAGCTGTGGATGGTTGCCTCACCCTGTCGCACGCGAACGAAGTTCCCGGGTGGGACAGAGGAGATTTCCGCATATGGTGTGAGCTCGGCATCTGGATAGAACGCAAGGTAGCCGGCGATGTATTTATCGCTAATGGTTAGCTTGCCCACGGACAAGACCAACGCAGCCAATTCGGTACACCAAACAATTCTCTCCGGAGTCTTGCAAAAGAACAGGTGTTTGACTCCGATCGAGTCGCGCGCGAGGATCAGTTCGTTTTCCGAAGAATTCCAAAGTGCGAGCGCCCAGTCTCCTACCAGTTTCTTCAAAAAGTCTGTGCCCCACCGCTCGAATGCAGCCCTCACCATGCTGATGTCGGTCGTATCGGGGGAGTTTGCCGAGCATCCCAATGCCGCGGCCAGTTCCCCCCGATTATCAAGCCTGCCATCCCATGTCAATGCGTATCCCTTCCCAAAGGTAAGAGGCTGACGCTCGGCACGCGACTCTTTCGTGGTATGAAACGGGCGATACAAAAGGCCAAAGCAACCCTCAGAGAGCGTTGCCTCGTCGTCGTGCCCGAAAGCGGAGAGATTTCGGCTAATTTTCCGCAGCATTTCTGAACCGACAGGACTGCCGTCGAAATTGGCAACACCGGCTTGCACGCTCATACGTCATCCTTCAGCAACGATTCCAGATGCGATAGGTTCTTTGAACGTCCCTACGCTCGTTCACTGCTCGTCCGTCCACTTCTGTCCAAGCGTGCGCCTTGAATGGCAGGTTCTGCGCGCCCATTACCATTTCTGCCGCAATGCCGCGACTCCGCAGCAAACAGGTCAAGACGGCGGACCGTTGCAGGCACAGCACCCGTTTGGGATACCAAACGCAGGCATAGTTGATGGCGGTACACACTTCGACCACGTCGCCTCTTTTCCTGGAGGCAACCGGAAAGTCGCTCACGTATCGACATAGTTTCCCGAAGTTCACGCCCAATCTCTCCAGATCGAACGCCAGTAGTCGTAGCAGAGCTTTGCAGACCAGCAGAGGCACGATCGGCGGGTACGGCACGCTTCTTTCGCAGGATGATGGTAAACGTCGGGATAGAGAATGCCCGCGTGTCATCGCGTCTGCTCCGCCCCGTCACCATGAACTAATCCGTTGCGTTCGAGCGCATTCAGCAGTTCGTCGACATCTGCCCGAACCTGCTCGGACGGTGCGTTATATCGTTCACAGATCTCACGGATGATTTGGCACTTGGTATGAAGTTGCTCCAAGCCGTTGAGAATTAGAGAAGCGGTTGGATTCAAGAAAAATATCTTGCCCGTCCCGACGTCAAGCGCAGTTGCACCATCCTTGTTCCAAGTGCAACGGAGATCGTCGGAAACTTTGTACATTTCACCCCATTAACGTCGAGTGACAGATACGACCAATAAGGCCACCTTGACACAGCGATCTTTCGGAAGCCACAAAAAGGCGAAAACTTTCGGTAAAGCAACATGACAGAAAGGATCTTACGAAGGATCAAGACGATGCTTCTCGTGCGGGCAGGTTGGGAAAAATCAAACTGTTCGTTTTTGGGCCATCTATGCGGCGGGACTCACAACTTCTTCCCCGATGGATAAGTTACTGGTACCTGCTATCACCACCAGCCTTTGATGGGATCGTCCGCAATTCAATCATTCAATCGATGAGAGCGAGTCTGAAGCGAGGGTGGGTTGGCGCAAACGCGAATCCAGTTCCGGCAATCATTCGCAATTCTTCCTTATTACCCGAGCAGCGAACACGTAATCTCGTTCCATTCTTCGGTCAGCGACCTTCGTGACGGAATCTTGCACGCCCTCTGGTACCAATATGCGGCGTTCGAAGAGTCTCCTTCCTTGCGGTGGAGGTAGGCGTGCACCCACGCGCCTGCCGGACCTTCATCTTGTTGCGCCGATTCGTGAGCCTTGGTCCAGTCGCCCTTGCCATCCCACCACAGGGCTGTCAATGCAAGAGTTAACGTCGTCGGAGGTTCGTCGTGTCGTAATGAATCCTGGAACTCATCAAGTGTCATGCAGGACAGATTAGCTCGGGTCGGCAACGCATGCCATGTACTCTTCTTCCGCGCGCGGAGACGGGCGGTCAAAAGCGCTCACCTAAGGACTTGGGACTGAAGGGCGGGAGACTTCGTCCCCGCGCCTTTTGGGTCAATAGGGCCCCGGTATGGAGCTTTTTTGAAAGCTATGGTGTGGAGATCAGTTGGTTTTGAGGTTGTCATCGCCCATCGTTAGATCTCCTGGTCGCCGACGACGGCCTGGACGACTTTGACCAAACGAGAGATCAGGGGAAGTTTCTCCGAGTTCCGATTCCATGCGATACGGATGCGCCACAACGGCTCCTTCCAGCCCAGTTCACCCAACGCCCTGATGCTCGAGAACTTGGCCATGTACGCCAGGCTCGGCTATCAGGAGTTCTCTCGTCGTCGTGATTCCGGCTTTGATCGTGTTTTCTTCAGAAAATTACTTACTAAGTGGAGGAGCGTTTGACGGGAACAGCGCCTTCGTCCTGAGCCCGCTGTTTTCGAGATTCGGGGGTATCGAAAATAGCCGACTTTGCTATTTCGCCTCGGGCGTGCGACCGGCGGCACTCGCAGAGGACAGGTTTCGCGTACTTCCATCGGGGGCAGCAGATTTCCGAAAGACATCCGGATCGCGCGTGAATATGTCCGGACTGCTGTCGCAGACCATCCTTCCAGCTGAGAGAAGGAGAACTCTTTCAAATGTAGAGAAGGTCGAGGGCCGATGAGAAACGCCGATGATTGTCGATGACTGGAGACAGTGTCGAAGATTGCCAAGGACCAACGCCTCTCCTTCCGGATCAAGGCAGGAAGTCGCTTCATCCAGAATAAGGATCCGCGGCCCTTGCAGAAGAGTTCTTGCGATCGCCAGTCGTTGACGTTGCCCCCCCGACAGTTGGCATCCGCTTGGCCCAATGCGATGGCGAAGGCCGTCCGGCAGAGCGGAAACGAATGACGAGAGTCCGACCGTCTGAATGGCGCCGAGCAAGTCTTGTTCGGTGACCGTCGGTTTCACCAGGCGAAGGTTGGATGCAATCGTGCCATCAAACAGGGTGGGTTCACGGGCCAGGTAACAGAAGTGCCGACGCAGGCTATCCAGTCGAATGTTTCGGATATCTTCGTTTCCGCAGCGGATCCTGCCGTGAGCCGGGTCATAGAGCCGAACCAGCAATTTTCCCAGCGTGCTTTTTCCAGCTCCATTTTCTCCGGTTATGACCAGATGCTCGCCCTCGCGAATTCGAAGGACAGGAATTCGGAGCGTGTAGTTCTGTCCTGGATAGGAAAATTCAACGCCACTGAACTCGATCGCTATGCCATGATGCTCGACAAGCGGAACTGCATCTCGCGCATTGGCTACTTTTGTCCGCAAAGCAAAAGCAGACTGTACCTGCCGCACGCTGGCGAAAGTTTTCTGGCTCCTCGCGTAGAGTTCAGCCGCACCACTGAGCGGTTCAAACAGTTGCGTCACGAATCCGTAAAACGCCACCAGGCTGCCAACGCTTAAGGTCCCTGCCAGCACACTCGCGCCGCCATAACCGATGACTGCACATAGTGCGAGAGCAACCGCCAGGGAACTGCAAACGGTGAACCAGGCGCCCGTGGAGAACAGTTTCTGCTGCGATCGTACCGCACGCGCCAGAAGCCGGAAAGCCCGTCGTTCCTGGCGTTTTTCCTGGCCCAAGAGCTGTATGGGAATTACCGATGAGAGGTGCTCCTCGAGAAAACTGCTCCATCCGAGGTGATCACCCTGGACCCTGTCGGCGTCATCCCCGAGTCGCTTCCGGAACCGTTGCCGCGTAATAAGGAACACCGGCACCAGAGGAACAATTGCCAACGTCAACACGGGACTGAGCCAGAACATGGTCGCCAGTGTGAATCCGGTGGTAAGGACTAGGCGCAGCATCGCCGGCAAAAGGTCCGAGCCGAAATAACAGACCTCGTCAATTGGTTCCTTCAGCGGATACATCACGCTGCCCACCGATGTGTTCTCGTAGTATTCGGCGGATAGCATATCGAGGTGCCGCAGCAGCTCGATGCGTAACGTGAGGATCATCTTCTGCGCTGCGCTCAACATCAGGAAGTTTCCCAGGCTCGTGAGTGCCGTTCGGCCCTGATAGCCAAGGAAAATCAGCAAAACCGAAAACAGAAGACGCTCCGTATTTTTCTGTGGAATGACACGATCAATGAGCCACTTCAGGATGAGTGGAGTGAGAAGCGCCAAAAGGCTGCCCGCCGTAATGCACAAAAAGCTGGCCGCATGCCAATGCATCAGTGGGCGGATCTGCGTAGTTAGCCAGCGGAGTTCGCTTCGGAACTTAGACAGCGAGGCACTTCTCTTTTCTGAGGAAAGGGACACTTCTCAACCTGAGAGCGAGAGTATGCAGAGCGGCATGGAACTGTACAGAAAATACGTACGTTGTTCGACTTTCGATCAACTTGGAGGATTTTCCAAACAATCAGCAGCGTTTTTGAAACAGCGCATCTGCTCCCTTCGTCCGGAACCTCGACAACTTACACGATGCTATAAACGAGCGGAAGGCTCGCGTGCTGTCTAAGAAGCTTCGAACGCAAGCCCTGATCGCGAAGCGGCTAAGTTGAGAACAATCAAATCAGTTTGAAGTTCGTCCGGAAATTCCGACAATTTACACGAGCCCGCTTGCGATCATGACAATTTGCCCGACCACTTCAACGTCCTGGCGGTAACGGAACAGGTCCGCTCGATGGAAGTTCTTGGCGTAGGGATGGACGACCAATGTCCCGTTCTCGATTCCGCAGCATGCGCATAGATACGTTCCGTCACGCTTGAGAAGCACGTACACCGGTTGCTGGCACAGCGGTTTAGATGCGAAATGCACCGGCCTCCTCCGCCGGCGATTCACCAGGGCTAGCAGTCCGTTCTCGAGGTAAGGATGCAGAACTTCCTGTCTGCCACCGATCCAGAAGAAATCACCGAGGGAAACGCCGCCGAGTCCGGAGAGTTGTCCTATCGATTGCCGGAGAAAAAACGGCACCTCCTCCCATCGTTCCAGCATGTGCTCCAGGAATCCTCCACGATCAATCCCCGCGGAGGTTTCAAAGGACTCGACAGGCGACACTCTGGATGCCAAACCGTCGGGCATGGTCTCCGTGCCGGTATTTTCCACGTCGATTCTCATAGCTTCGAAAAGAGTTTGGAGCGGCAGGCCATAGAGCGAGCACAGAGTAATGGCGGTTTGGGGGCGATGTGGCTCCGTATTTAGAAGTTCATAGTCGCAGAGGGAACTGGGGGAGATGTAGTAGGTGTCATCCTTCAGAGTATCGGCAATCCTGCGGCTCATTTCCGATGCTTCGCGTAGCGATATGCGCTTGGTGACGCGGGCGTTGCGCAGCAGTGGGCCGACGCCGACATCTTTCGATAGGGGGCGTGGCCTCCAGTGACGCGCTAGCTCAGCAGGAACCTCAGGTGGGTCGAATCCGAGCGCCGGGCGGATGGCGAGATCCACGACACCAACCAGCTTCGTTTCCTGAGGTCGGTGCAACTCGACTTGTCCGTAGGAAAGTTTCGAACTCAGGGGCACGAGCACGGTGTCTCCGACGGCGCGCAGGTGGCAACAAAACAGACCCTTCGAGTGCTCGATGAGGAAGTATCGGCTGGAGGCACGGTTCGCCCTCGGGGCAATATCGTCCGCTATGTTGGGGTTCACGCGCACGATTGTTCCTGGAACGAGTACCGGATAGGCAAGTGCGTCCTGCTGCCCGATCTTGGCATACAGAAACCTTGGATCGCCGGTACCGAACAAGGAACCAATTTGCCTGGGGCCGGATGTCCTGAGCAATTGTCCGAGAGGCGCGACCGGAGGTATGGGAACGTTCCCCAATCTGTTTTGAAACCACGGAACCCAGGCTTGAAGATCAACCAGGGAAGAATCGAGCATGATCGTACGGCGCGATGGCAGTTCGACCTGGAAGCGGACGACGGTTTCGACATCTGCCCCGAATACGCGCAGCCAATCCGGCAGCCGATAGCCGGTGGTGCGACTCAGGGCGACGCACTGGTGAATGCTCGGGCTGAAGGTACCTGCTCGGAGGTCATAGTAGAAGTTGTGGGGAACAAAATAGGGAGAGGAACGTCCGTATAGTGTCTCTGACATCTGCGATGTCCGGGAGAGACTAAGACCTTTCAGTTCGAGGATGGAGCGGACTCTCTCTCCGACATTCGTGTTGGGCAACGATTTCTGCCGTCGGCTGGCTGACACGTTTTCCCACTGCTCCCACCTGCGAGAGTTCTCTGGTTTGGACCGGTCATCGGGCGAACTCGTTCATACCAGGCAAGCAGGCGCCCGGAAGTCGAGCATTTCTCGAGCCAGGACTTCTGGATATCTGCTCGCAGAGACTCAAACTCTATAGGCAGGATGGCCCGCAATTGCCACAACTATGAGGGAAGTGTCCGAATCTGCGACCGTTGCGCAGGTATTCCTTAACGGCACTCGTGAGATACGCGGTCTGGACTCCTAAATCGCAGTTAGGCCGACGGTCGCGGTCTCGGACGCGAATCAGAGCACCTATTCCGGATCCTTCGGGTTTCGTAAACAATCCATTCTGTTCGTGGATAACAGGGCAATTTGCGGTAACATGGCAAATTCCATCGGGATAGGCAGTACGATGTTGGCCTCGTCATCCAGCCTGGAGTTTGGGAAGCGGCTGAGAGCTGAACGGGAGCACCTGCGCCTGTCTCTTCGCCAGGTGCAGGAATTGAGTCGCGGCATCGCGGCGCAGAGGAAGAATTCGGAGTACTACATCGCCCACTCTTCTCTGGCGGACTTTGAGAATGGCAAACAGATTCCGAATATCTACAAGCTCTACAGCCTGAGCGTCATCTACGGTCGCGAGTACGAAAAACTGGCAACGATTTTCGACGTTCCGGTGGACGACGCAGAAAAAGATCACAAGGCACTGGTTTTTCCGCAGACCTATCTGCTAGGAGCCGCTTCGGAATTCAGCGAGGCCGCCATATTGTCATCCCACGAACTCCGGGAGAGATTGCGCTTCGAACGAACCAATCTCTTGACCAAGATACTGGAGAATTGGAAAGATGTTTCGCCCTCGCTGTTGCAACAGATCGACTGGCGCGATTCTCTATACGGCTACATCGGAATGGAGGACCGCACGCTCGACCCGATCATTCGCCCTGGTTCCTTCGTTCAGATCGATTCCCGGCAAAGAACGATCCCGCCCGTAAATTGGCATGACGATTTTGATCGCCCGATCTTTTTCTTCGAACTGCGCGATCGCTACGTCTGCAGTTGGTGTGAATTGTATGGCAGCCACTTGATTCTGGTTCCTACTGCGCATTCCCATGGACATGCCCGGCGCATCCATTATCCTGGCGACGTCACCATCGTCGGGCGGGTCACAGGAGTGGCGATGCGTATTGCAGAAGTGCGTGAAAGTCCGACGAAAGTTTCTCCGTTGAGCTGACCACCTGACAGCAGACGTCTTCTCGATTGGTGCGGTGGACGGACGTTATTAACCTAGATGGGACATTCGGACGCAAGCGGGAATCCATGATTCTAGGTCAGAGTTTACCCGCAAGCAGGCGTGGAAGCTCGCTCAAGACCACTTGCGCCCGCTCAATCGGGGGATGTTTCTCCGCTCTCCGATGTGATGTTTCGCGAGTTCGTTGAACGTCACTTTGTCCCCTATTTTCTGCCACGCTGAAACTCGCAACCTAAAAGAAGTATCTGTCAACCATCAACACTGATTTGCTCCCCGCGCCTTCGGTTCCATTCGATTGTGCGAGAATCGGCGCGCTCGATTTGCAGCGATTTGTTCTGGCCAAGATGCACAGCGGTTTTGGCTGGGAGTCGTGCGATCTACTCCGCAACCTGATGTCGAAGGTTTTCAAGGTGGCCAACGTGGCAGCTTCCCACCGTCAATCGTTATCTGGAGGCTCGGCGGGTCGCTGGTCATTCAGGTAGAACGATGCCGCAACGTTGGTCGGAATCACAAATTTACGGGGCCGCTGCCGAAAGTCATAAAAAGCCTGCAGATCCGTGCTGGATCGCTGATCCGCGAATCCCAGTGCTCCTTCCTGCATTCCGAAGTTGCCCTCCGCAAACCGCAGAATGCTTCTGAAGTCGTGCTGATTTACGCTATCGATGAACGGCCTCGTGTATGCCGAAATGAATAGCAGCGGCACCCGAAAGCCCAACTGATAATCCCCCTGTCCCTGGTTTGGTGCCGACAACAACGGCGGCAGCACATGATCGTAAAATCCTCCCCAATCATCCCAAGTCACCACGATCGCCGTGTCTTGCCAGTACGGCACCTGCCAGGGACAGGGGGATT
>Ga0210403_10000475_pt1 | contig 42168 bp, 32 predicted proteins | sample IncBWC19MmetaG_FD_150863 | JGI IMG/M metagenome (GOLD analysis project Ga0210403, IMG submission 150863) | Forest soil microbial communities from Barre Woods Harvard Forest LTER site, Petersham, Massachusetts, United States - Inc-BW-C-19-M | ecosystem: Environmental > Terrestrial > Soil >...
TCGCTTTCCGGCGGGCGCAGGGACGGATGCAACGGCAAATTATGCTGCGCCGATTCGCGGGCAAGTTGGGATAGACCGCGTATACGCCTGGGTTCCAGAATGGCCGGCAGATGCACAAACATGGTTCGCCGCACTGAAAAAAGGTCGCACGTTTGCGACGAATGGGCCGCTGATTGAGTTTACGCTGGGGGGACTGCGCGTTGGAGACGAACTGAAGTTTGATGGAGCGCAGGCGGGGGTGGCGTTTACGGCGAAGCTACGATCAATTGTGCCGGTGGATCATTTGGAGGTGGTTTGCAACGGGCGAGTGGCGCAGACGCTGAAACTTGAGGGAAAGCGAGATTCAGCGGATGTCACTGGCACGCTGCCGTTGAAAGAAAGTGGATGGTGCGTGTTGCGGGCCTCAAGCGACGGCGCGGAGTATTCGGTGCTGGACAATTATGTGTATGCGACGACGAGTCCGGTATATGTGACGATTGGCGGGAAGGTGCCGCGCTCACCGGAGGATGCGAAATACTTTGCGGCTTGGATTGCGCGGACGATTGAGGTCACATCGAACTATCCCGACTGGAATTCGGCAGCGGAAAAAGAGTATGTCCTGAAGCGGCTCAGGGAAGCGAAAGCGATCTACGAAAAACTGCAATAGTCCTCATGGAAAGCTGACAGCTCACAGCCGAAAGGTTACAGCCAGGGAGATGAATTTTGTCTAGGCGCGCGGAGACGCAAGGTAAATGCGAACAGCGAACAGATCCGTGAGCCTGATCGTTCTCGGTTTCATAGCGCCCAGTTTTTTGTAGAAAGAGAACGCCGCGGCTCAAGCCGGCCACGGCGTGCGGTGCTTGGGTAAGGTTGGTGGTAGTGGGGCTGGTCTCCCGGAGGATTCGGAGTGCTTGCTCAGGATATGAGATTCGCTGCATTGCTATGTGGATGGTAAGCAAAACTTAGGAACGCCAAGGTGGCGGCAGAGCAATGAGGAGAATCGCGAGGCGTGGCGCGGGCATGTTCGTGGTTGCGCGAAACGGCAGTTCGTCCATCCGGAATTGAGATCGCGCACGAATTATGCCACGCCAAAGAATGTGCCAACACCAAGAAACTGAGCGGATAGGGGAGAAGTAGATGCGTCCGGCGGCGGACTCGCGTCTCTGAGGGCACACGAGCGCCCGGAGCGAGAAGAGTCGCTGGCTGATTTCGGAGAGTGGTGCGCCTGCCAGGATTTGGACCTGGGACCAACGGAAATTTTGAGAAAAACCATGTTATTGATTCTTCTAGCCTCTAGCTGCGTCATAGATCACGATTTTGGGCCTATTTTGGGGGTTTTGTTCTCAATTAGTTCTCGAATTTGAACCTGTAATTGAACCTCCGCCCTCCCCAAGAAATTTCGAGGGGTCTTGCAGGTGTTTTGTTCTCGGATGGTTCTCGACATTGAACCTGGAAACGAACCTTAATTCGCGAATGACATTTCAATCGTCTTTGCGCTTGAACTCTGTATTCGAATGATTTTTCGCCTTCGAACTCCTTATCCGAACCTTTAATTCTGGCAGAGTTCTCCCGTGCGTTATTAATAGCAGTTTTCTCAAATATTTTCTGACTTCGGACCTGTATCCGAAGCCTGAATGTTGCACTCATCCAGGAGACGGCAGAAGAGGGCGAACGCCCTATTCTGGGATGGTCATAACGCCGAACGAATAATGGAAATTCTCGTGCGAGGCGGGCTTAGTGCTTAGTGTAAGAAACCGCGGAGATATTACGTTAGATAGCAGGAGGCGAGAACCGATACCGCTACTCTAGCAGTACGGCAAAGTAGAGGAGAAATGAGCTGACGAGCGTAGGACAATCGGCAACTACGAAGACTGTTCCAGATTAAAAAAAAACGCGAGGTTAGAGCGCTAGAGCGCCCTCAACCCAGAATACAGGAAATCCATCGTTCCGATCACTTGAAGGTTGGAAAGCCGACATCAAGCTCCGGCACTGTGACGCTTGCTCTTACTCTGCTTTGTGGTGAGCACCGAGGAGAGCACTTGTAGGCTTGAGTTGTCGGCGGCTGCGGAGTCGATACTTGCAGAGTCTTCAGATTGCAAACCGTTCTCCGGGAACAAGACCACCCTGAATGTCTTCGCAAAAACAATACCATCCAACCAAGGAGTCCAATTGCGCACATACCAGGCTTCGATCTTGACGCGATCTTCGAGGGTCAGTTGGTTTCTGCCGCTCACTTGCCAAAACCCGGTCATGCCGGGACGGGCGGAAGCAATCGTGTGAAGGTCAATTCCGATGCGATCGAGTTCGTGAGGGAGGTATGGACGGGGACCTACCAAGCTCATCTCGCCCTTGAGAACGTTGAACAGTTGTGGAAGCTCATCAAGACTCCATCGCCGAAGGAAGGCACCCAGCCGCGTGAGGCGAGGATCGTGCCCCCGCAATTTGGCATACTTCTGCCACTCGTCCATCGCCTGTCGGTTGGATTTCAGATACTTCGCTAACAATTTATCGCCATCTACGCGCATCGTCCGAAATTTGAGACAGAGGAAATTCCGTCCCCGGTATCCAAGTCTTTCTTGAACGAATAGCGCAGGCCCCTTAGATTCCAACTTGACCAGAAGAGCGACGACCACGCATATGGGAAGCGCGATCAGTGTAAGGGCGGTCCCGAGCAATAAATCAAACCCACGCTTCAACCAGCCATTCCAAGGCTTTGCCAGGCTGTTGGAAAGTTTGAGCATCATCACACGCTCACGAAGAAAACCATCCACTTGCAGATTCATCATTGGCAGGCCCCACAGTTGAGGCACAACATAGATGTTGTCGCAATGTGGCTGGAGCTCGTGAACGAGAGCCAATAGCTTCTCCTCACGCAGGTTCGGCATGGCGATCAATATGTCCCTGGAGTTCGTTTGCTCCATTTGCTCGCGGGCTTCCGAGAGATTCCCCAGGACATTTACGGTCGTGCCTTTGCAAACCCCTATGCAACTGCCTTTCTTATTGGGATTGTCATCGAGCACTCCGGCAACCTCGTAACCCAAAAACCTATCAGACGTCAATCCCCGCATGGCGAGCACCGCCATGTCGGTCGCTCCCAGAATTAGAATCCGCTTTCTCCATGGGCCCAGCACCCCCAGGGAGCGCTTGGTCCAATAACGGACGATGGGCAAAAGGACAAAAAGATTCATCGAGGTGAAAAGAATCGTCGTGCGGGACACGAAGGGGCTGAGCTGAGTCAACGCGAGAGCTGCCAGCATAGCGATCAGGCTCAACGCAACCCCTTTAATTAAGTAGCCGACTTCATTCCATTGGGAACGGCGCCGAGTGTAGAGACCTTCGGCGCTGAAAAATATAATAGGTAGCAGCCACAACCACCCGAAGGATAGGTAGTGCACGAATGGGAAGGTCGAGGGCTGGAGATAAGCGTCTATGTGGGGAACGAAATACCTTCTCGTGAGTATCGCTAGCTCGAGAGAAATGGCAATCGCAAACAGATCCGTCAGAACGAGAACGAGGACGCAAACCACCTGACGAGACAAGATGCTCGTTCGCGGCCGATGGCCAGACAATTTATTTCCGTTCAAGGGCTGCGGCCGGCGTTCTGGCGCTATTCTGACAGTCGACATATATCTCCTAAGAGAAGCGGGTTCCACACGGCACTTAGAAGGGGAAGACAAGTTCGCCGAGGGTAAAAAGATCGCGGACAGTTGCCGAATCGGAAAAGCACGGTTATCGGATTTAGGCTGTGCTGAGAGAGATTGAGAACTCTTCCTTACTTGAACTGACTGGGTCGACGCTCAACAAAATCTTGAAGGTTCGACTTTCGATTTGGGTCAGGAATGATTCTTCCCGGGTCAGTCGTCTCCAATGTTTCCGGCTGCCGATGTAGTCCTTTCGACTGCAATTTCATGCCTCGCTGTGGAAAATGGCTCGGTATCTAGCGGAGGGATATCGCAAGCGTTCGATATGGAGCGTTCGAATCGGCAGAGAATTTCGTCGCGATTCAAATGAGACACAGCGTACTTTCGCGCCGCGTGTCCTAACGTCTGGCGCAAATCGCCGTCGGCCGCGAGGCCAAGCAAGGCTGACACGAAGGCATGCACATCACCGGGTGGGACAACTATCCCATGTCCTAGCACCGCGCTGGCCAACTCGGTGCCGGGGGTGGCCGTTGCCAGGACGGGGCGGCCACTCGCAAGCATTCCCGTCAACTTCGACGGCATCACGAGGTCGGCAGCGCCGGCGCGTTGAGGAAGGAGATGGATGTCCGCCAGGTTGAGCAAATCATTCAAGCGCTCGGCTGGTTGAAACGGCAGGATATTGACATTCGGCAAGCCTCTTGCCTTCTCAACAAAAACCTGCCGATAAGAACCGTCACCGCAGAAGACAAATCGTATATCGGAGCGGTGTAACAACTGACGAGCAGTATCCACCAAGAGGTCGAGCCCTTGCTTTTTTCCCATGCTTCCCGAATACAGGGCAACAATGACGTTATCCGAGATTCCGAGCTCCCGCCGAAGAGAACTAGGATTGGGAAGAGGGAAGATTGCGCCCGTATCAACCCAGTTTGGGAAATGCACGCAACGCGACTGATCTACACCTTTTAGCAAGAGGCGGGAAACCATTTGACCGGAGATCGACGAGACCCGAACAAACTTGCGAAGCAGCCATCGTTCGAGGGCATGAGCTAAAATTTGTCCGCGGGATGACGTTATATCTCCCAATTCGAACGCTGCATCCACCTCAAAGTCCTGTACATGCAGCCAAGCTGTGGCGCCAGCCAAGCGCGCGGTTAGCAATGCTGAGGGGGCACAGCAGAACGTCGGCTCAACCAATAGCACGAGGTCGGGATGCCAAAGCACTTGAAACAACATGACGGGCAGACTGCTGAGCGCAAAGCTGGCGAGGTGAAGCAATCGATTTAGTCCGTTTGGATTCTTTGGCACCCAAGTTGGGCATCGGGAGACCTTTAGCGTTTCTGGCTGCGAGGGAAGCTGCCGCCAGTCGTAGCGCCATGCACGGTATCCGGTCGTGACATGCCATTGAGGGAAAGATGGCGGCGCTGTGACAACACGGACTTCGTGCCCCGCGGAAGCGAGCCAGTGAGCCATTTCGCCCGTATACTTCCCGACTCCCGCAGCTTCGGGATGGAAATTAATTCCGTGGATGAGAATGCGCAAGCTTTATGCCTTCGTTGCGATAACCAGAAGACAATCGCCTCGTCGGAGTCGATTGCCAAGCCACAGTGCTGGGAACAAGACAAACCTGGAAAAAAGCATTAAAAACAAAGTCAAGAATGGACTCCGCAGGCGTGAGTTTTTTCTGCCTTCTTTTGCGAAGAACCACGCGATGCAAGACTGTGTAACCCAGAGCGCAGGTGTGATCTGACGGAGTTCCACGTTCTGGAATCCAGCATCGGTCAATAAACGCTGAAGAGTCTCCGCAGAAAAGTGCGAAATGTGAAATGGCACATGCCAATTGATCCAGGAGCGGCCAAACACTTTTCGCAGCCAGCTCCGGCTGTTCGGACAGCTGATCCAGAGCTGGCCGCCCGGCTTCAGGTTTCCACCAACATTGAGCAGAACTTTCTTAGGATCGGGCGCGTGCTCCAAAACATTGGAGAGAACAACCACATCATAGGCTGTGGGTGCAATGAAATCGGTGGTATCGCCCACGTGAACGATGAAACCTGATTCCCGGGCCACCGCAGCAGCGCTTGGGTTCAACTCCAGACCTTCGACCTGGAAACCATTGCGCGCATAAATTGGCAGTCCGCGTCCTTCGTTGCAACCCGCGTCCAGCAAGCGTCCGGCGCCTTTGCGCCCATGAAACGAAATATCGCCGTCGAGAAAGATCCACGTGCTGTAGAGCCAGGAAGAAAAGAACCATTCGCGTAGGCGTGTGTAGGACGTGTCTTGTTCGCCGCCAAAGTTGTAGTACGACTCATAGAGTCGGCTCAGGTCTGCAGGTGTTGGGACAGGGCAGATCTGCTCTAAGCCACAATCTAGGCAACGCCACGCTTCGTAGGTGCCGCCGATCCCAAAGCGTGTGTCAAACAGTTCGCCCACGGACTTCTCTAGTGCGCCATAGCATAGAAGGCAGCTTGCCTCCACGCGCGCATGACTCCTCCCCAACTCGTCAGCTCTCATCGGCGTCGTCCCGCACTCAGTGGCCTTCGCAACTGCTTGCTGCATGCATTTCCTCCGCATTTCAACTTGCGATTCCGCTCGTTACGGCCCCCGCCCTAACACACAATTCCGCGTCCTCGGGGTTCTTCTATTTCTGCGAGGTCTGGAATTTAGCGATAATCTCACCAAGGCCGTCCTCAGAATTTGGACTTAGATTTCGGCACTCGTATCCCCAAAATTCGAGTAGGCGGCGGCACTCAGCTTCCACTTCTCTTCCGTGAGTCGCTAGGAACAAAACTGGGTGAAAGCGTTGAAAGGAACGCGCAGCACCTCTTAGCGCCAGCACTTCGGCGCCTTCTATATCCATCTTCACATAGTCCGGAGGTTGCACCGTGCCGTCATCTACCAGAGAATCCAAAGTTGCCGTCCGAACCGTTATGCCACCTTCGTCTGAGAGGCGGCCCATAAAACCGGTCTCTTCAATCTCGAAGGAGAAAGCGCCATTCCTGTCACTCACAGCGACCGTCAGGACTTCCACATTCGCAATACTATTGAGCGCCAGGTGCTCCCGTAGGTAGGCGAGATTCCTAGGGACCGGCTCAAAGGCAAACACTTTCCCGGAACCAACAAGTTTCGACGCCAAGAGCGAATAGAACCCAACATTTGCCCCCACATCCCAAAAGACGCTGCCCGGCCGCACTTCTCGCGAGATTAATTTCTGTTTTTCGTATTCATAGAATCCAAGCCAGCATCGATGAATCGCCGACCCAACGATCCAACGTTTGCCACGAAGGTTACCCATCAATACGCGCACGGACATTGTGGGCGGTACTAACTTCAGCGTGTAATGAGCTAACCCAGCAAGCATATATTCACTCTTCAGCGCCGCGCGCGTCCAGCCGACCCTGCGCAGCGCTTAAGCTACGCACCCAATGTTGTGCTCCCGCTTTTCTTCCAGGGCTGATTCCGCAGGTGGTTCACGTCTGCGCAAGTTGGCACGCAGGTGCCAAATGGACTTTGACGTAGAGCCCCCGCTGCAATCGCAGTCCCCACATCAGCACAACAGTGAAAACGAATGTTATAAAGTTGTCTTCAAAAGACGCGCGGGCAAAACAGATCATCAAAAGAAAGAGAACTGCGAGCAAGAGTGCCTGGCTTTCCATCTTCGATGTCAGTTTCGCTGACAGAAAAAGAATCATGATCGTAAAAGATGGCAGCAAGATGACAACGAAAACGCCGAAGTTCGCGTACAACTCTCCTAGCTGAGTCGTGCCAAGACTCGTGACTTCTCCCGGCTCATATAACTTGGCAATCTGCGCCGGATAGTTTTCGGGTTTATTTGGATACAGCGCCCGAGGTACGAGAAAAGTGATTGCCTTGGTGTAAGTTGACCCATAGAAGAAATCGAATTTATCTCCAAAGTCGTTAATCATATGAAGCAACTGCATCACATTTGTGCCCTCGGTCGTATCGATAAGCGTTGTCATCGCCCGGCCCTCAATGTCCCTTTCCAAATAGCCGGGCAGGTTCTCTGCAATGTTGCTTAAGTCGTTACGAAGAGAGGCCCACCCACTAAAGAATAAGAGAGCTAAAGGCGAGATAAGCAAAACGGCCGCTATTAGTCTTTTGCGTTCATAGACCCAGCAAGCCGTCAGAAAAGAGAGCCCGTACAGAGCGACGAAGATCCGGTTTCCACTCATTGCCATCTGTAGGACTAAGCCGAAGCCAATTAGCGTGAAAAATCGCCACTCCGATTTTCGCAATTGCAGTTGCCGAGCGGTGAAAAGCGCGACGGATGCGGTGAATACGATTTGATTTGCAAGTGACAGCTGGGCGTACAAGACAAATAGATCTCCGAACTTAGCAACAGATTCTTCCTGTCGAAGGTACCAGTGTGAAAGCAGGAAAGATTCCAAGCCGCCCGAGCGCCAAATCGCGAAGACGCAATCTAAAATGGAAAAGCCCAGAGTGAGAAAAATTGCTCTCCTGAGTCTTCGATCATCCAGGGGTAGGTTGGCTGTGCTCCCCGATGACTCTTCTTGCGGGCGCAGGAATGCGACCGACTGAAATGCAAAAATCAACGAGAGCCAGATAACCAACATTGGAATCAGGTATCGGACGTCCGAGAGGTTGACGGAGGCGTATCGCGCGTTCGCTTTATAGAAATCCGGAATCTGATAGCCCCCGTGCAAGACTAAGATCGTTAGCGGAACGACCACAAAATAGCCGAGGCCGACCAACCACCCCATGAGGGGCGTAAAGGGTGTACGTCGGTCACGCGCACACCTCAGCGCACGCCAATAGCTCCACAGGAGCACAACAAGAAGTGGAAAATATAACAATCTCATTCGATAACCTGAGAAGACGGCAAGGATCTGACTAAAAACCTTTCACCATCTCGCGCTTCGCTCATCCGTGTGTTTAGCATCAGCGACTTGGCGCTGATTTTCTTCGCGACGTTTCGGAATCCAGGCTTGGGGAACTCGCCGGGTCGCTCCGAAGTACAGAGTGGCTCGTATCGATGATTGACCAAAGTCTCGCCGAAAGAGGCGGGTTCACCAGATGCTGGTATTCCTCGAAAGCAGACTTCTGCATCCTCGCTAATCGTAAAGGATCCGTGGCGAGCGACTTGATCGCCAGGTATAGCGACTCTTCTGGAGTACTGTGGTCATACAGCAGTCCTCCGACACCACTGCGAATGAAGCTGGGCTCCGGGCCCTGGTGTGAAGGCAGATCATCGTGGGTGATAACCGGCAAGCTGAGGGACATGAGGTGTTCCACGCTCAGGCCTGCATTGCCCGGGTAGCAGCCGAGAAAACAATTCAACGAAACTTCCCGAATTTGTTCATGAGCGTAGATCTCCCCGTGCAGCACAACCCAGGGAAGGTTGCTTGTATCAGCCTGCAGGGATTGGGTCTCCTCACCAGTCCCAATCACATGCAGCGTCAGTGGCAGGCCGTCCACTCGACGAAGTCTCTCGATGACGCGGACCAGCAGCGGTACGTTATTGCCTGAGCGAAGCCTGCCGATAAAGAGGATTCCCCGTTCGTCGCCGCGCTTCTCCTGCGGCTGGACCGGAAAGTGGTTGATGAGCGAGTTGTGCGCCACAGATAGTTTTTGTTCGGAAAAACCGTGGTCGAGGAAGGATTGCCGCACAACGGGCGCATAACAGATGTAGGAAGTGGCGAGCTTCAAGAGGAGTGTCATCATTGAGTGATAGAAAGTACCGATGTGCCGTTTCTTGTAGAGTCCATGCCCGTGGACTTGCACCGGAATGCGCAGCAGTTTTCCCCAAAGAAGCGTGGTCCAAAAGCTCAAATAGCGCGGATTGCCAAAGATCATGATGGCATCCGGCCTCTCGCGGCGGATATACCTTCCCACTCCCCACTGGATCATTCCTAGCTGTTCACCGAATGGCTTGAAAGTGGGAACTACAAAGTAGCGGACCTGCGAATTCGGCGGAGGAGGAACATCCCCAAATCCCGTCCCAGACGGCGTTGGTGAAAAGACTAAATCCACCTGACAATGCTGGGCTAACTCCAGGAATGTCTCGCGGCTATAGTTCGAGAGAAGCGGCTGGATGATACATAGTCTTTTCATTTGAATTGCATCACGCGCTTAAAACGGCGGAAGCTAGCCGGGTGTGGCATCCCGTGAAGACATCATCAGGAAAAAGATGCGACTGCCATGGGATCCAAGTTGGAGCGGGCCGGGACGCGGTCGAGCGTAATTTGTTCGATGATTGAGCGCAGCGCGACGTCAAATTGGGAAGGCCCCCATTGTCGGGCTCGTTCCTGGCCGCGTGAAGTAAGATGCCGGCACAACGCGTCGTCCTGCCATAACCGACGAATACAGTCCGCCATTTGCTCTTCCGAATGCGGGTCAAAGAAAAGCGCGGCGTCACCCAACTGCTCAGGCATGCCGTAGATACCGGATGCGGCCACGGGACAACCCAGGGCGAAAGCTTCGAGCGGCGGGATGTTTGTCGGGCCGAAAAACGTGGGGAAAACCAGGGCGCGCGCCCGGCGATAAAACTCCGGGATGTCCGCATCGGGAAGGTACCCGACAAATTGAACGTGATCCCGGAGTCCCAGCTGCTCGACATGCAAACGAACACGCGAATATTCCTTCCCAAGAGAGCCCGCCAGAATGAGACGGATATCACCGCAGGTTGCGCGAACTCGAGCGATCGCATCGAGCAAGCGGAGATGATTCTTGTGCGGCCAAAACTCCGCCGGATAGAACAAGAATTTCTCGGGAAGACGGTATTTTGCTTCAAAGTCTGACGGCGCTTCGGACTCGTAGATATAGGACGGAGGAACATAGGGGAGGATAAAAACCTTGCCAGGATCAGCCCCAAATGACTCCAAGACGTGCTGCTTTCCAACCTCGGAATCAACCAGTATACCCATGGAGTAATTGATGAGTTCCTGCATATAGCGTTGACGGTAGCGCTGCCGGACGAGTCCACCCGCTTCTGAGAATCTGGCTTCGTAACGGTGCATGAGATCATGCACGGCTGCGAGTGCGGGGACAGGAAAGCGGCTGCTCCAGACGTCCTGACGGGGAAAGATCCAGAGGTCGCAATTCTTGTGTACGACTTCGCGAACCGCAGAAGAGAACCGCACTGCACATCGCAGCCAAAGTTTGTGGGAGACGCCCACCGTGGCCCAAAGGGCCGCAGCTGAGGAAAGCGTCCGACCGAGGCGCAGAGGAAATCGCTCAACACTAGGGGGAACGAACTGGGTCCAAGCCGGATCATAGTAGCCAACGACTAGCTCGTTTCCATCTCGCGGCAAAGCGAGGAGAGCGGACAAGACGGCCATGCTGTACTGAAACATGCCGCCTCCGTTTGGGCCGGCAGTGAGGAATAGACCGATCCGCTTCATCCCTGCGCCACGAAATAGACGCCCCAAGTGTCGAGGCCGGGCTCTCTCTCTGTCATCCACTCCCGAGCTTCAAGGATTTGCAGACCAGCTTGTTCGGCAAGTGAATCTATTTCGGGCCGAAAGAGATACCGCATTCGGTGCGCTTCCCTGACAATTTCGAGAGTTCCGGTCGGGCGATTTTTGATCCAGAGAGTGTAGTTGACTTCCACGACGTTCTCGTTAGGACGCATCGTGGGTTCGGCCACTCGAAGAAGGCTGAATTTTTCGTTTTCAAACTCTTTGGCGCGCACCGATGGACGAAGATGAAGGACAGCGGGCCCGTACCAGCAATCGAAAACGCAAATTCCTCCAGGGGCCAGATGCTGTCTGACCGTCTGAAACGCACGCTGCACGTCGGCGTTGCTGGTCATATAGCTCATGACATGAAAAAGCGAGAGCACACAATCAAATCTTTCGCCAAGGCGGAGATCCCGGATATCGCCCTGTAAGAACGTCAGCCGCTGCTGAGAATCGCTGGTAAGAGCCGCATGGCTTGAAAGAGCGCATTCCACCATGGCAGAGCTGCCGTCAACTCCGCATACCGAGAGCCCCGAGGCCGCCAAGTGACGTGCATGCGTGCCGGTGCCACAGCCAAGGTCCAGAACGCGAGCGGCACGCGGACTAAAGTTCTGAATGACCCCTCGGATGAAAGCGGCCTCGGCGGCGTAGTCCTTATCCCGATAAAGCAGATCATAATAGGAGGCGTAACTCGCAAATGTGGTCATGAGAAAATCGCGTTCATGACTTCAATTACGCGATCCATCTGATCGTCAGTGAGCCCGAGTCCGCTGGGTATGTAGAATCCGCGCCGGGCGAGGCGTTCCGCAACTGGATAAGACTCCTCCGAAAACAGCCCCATCTTTTTGAAAACCGGCTGCTCGTGCATGGGCCAAAAAAAGGGGCGTGTCCCGATTCCCTTGTCGCCCAACCTTCGCATGACTTCCTCGGCATCGAAAGGAACAGCATCACCCAAAACTACGCCATAGACCCAGTAGACGTTCTCGGCGTATTCAGTACGGCAAAGCGGAAGCTGTAGCTTTGAGAGGTGGGCCAGGTGCTGCGTATACCGGCATCCCATCCGCCGCTTACGCGAGACAAATTCATCAAGCCGTTCCAGCTGCGCAACGCCGACTGCAGCCTGCAGATTCGTCATCCGAAAATTCCAGCCTAGCTCATGATGAACGAATCGCTTCTTCGGCTCAAAACAGAGATTGCGAAGGCTGCGGCACCTCTCGGCAAGCGCCACGTCGTCAGTGACAACCATGCCCCCTTCGCCGGTGGTGACGTGTTTATTCGGGTAGAAGCTGAAAATGCTCGCATCACCGAAGCTGCCGCACGGACGGCCACGATAAACTTGCCCGTGCGCCTCCGCTGCATCCTCAAGGACGCGCAGGCCGTGGCGCTCGGCGATGGCGAGCAAAGGGTCCATGTCAACCGGAAGCCCAAAGGTGTGGACGACCATGATCGCTTTCGTTCGGGGCGTGATTCTCGATTCCAACTGACCGATGTCTATGTTCCAGGTTTGCGCGTCGCTATCCACTAAGACGGGGGTAGCGCCAGCCCGGAGGATGGCGGCGGCGCAAGATATGATGGTGAACGAAGGCAAAATCACTTCGTCGCCAGCAGTTAAGCCCATTGCGGCTACGGCTGCCTGAAGAGCCACGGATCCGTTGGAGACAGCAACTCCATAGCGGCGCCCGACTCTACTCGCAAACTGCTCTTCGAATTGCTTGACGAAGGGACCCTCTGACGAGATCCAACCCGAATCGATACACTGATTCAGGTAGGCCTTCTCGTTGCCTGTGAGGAGCACTTCGTTTACTGGGATGGGCTGCAACATGCTTATCGCCGGAATCTGACACTCTCGGCCGAAATCCCTTCGAATCGACGCTTGTCCTCTTCGCCGGCATAGGGCCCTTGCTTCACTTCAATCATTTCGGTTTCTTCCAGCACTTCGAAGCCATGCCCGCCCGCCGCGAGCAGGATCACATCACCCGTAAATAAAATCCTGCTCTCGAGGTAGCGCTCGTTCGCTTCATAGAAGTCGACGCGAATTTTGCCGCGCTTGATAAACAAAACCTCCAGTGTGTATTGCACTTCACGTGGGACTTGGTTATGCACATGAGGAAGAATGATTTTACCGGACGGATGACACATGCAAGCAAGCTGCTGGGAAAAATCATTGGGTGTGAAAAAATGGATGCCGGGATCACGAAAGTTCGCAGGCAGGATAATAGCTAATAGGCTTTCTGCATGCCTTACATATTCGACGTCTGCCGCCTTCGACATTCGAGGATCGCTAGCGGCTGTTGTTGAAAGCATTTTCAATTTCTCCTTTGGTCCGTGGAGGCTAACCGGCACATTCAGTTAGCCGTGCACTGCGGATTGGCTTGATAGAAAATGATTCCGGGAAACTAATATGTTTAGTGTCGTGCCTTCAGATAAATCGTAGAAAAATAGCTAACGGCGAGAGCACAGGTGTACGCCGTGGCGGAAAGAAACATCCCGTAAACTGCGCCGGGCAGGCCGAAGCGAATCACCAGGGGAATCCCCCCCAGTAGCGTCGCGGCTCCGCTGCACAGATAGGCATAAAAAACCATTTTGGGATGCTCGGTAGCTTTCAGCGCATCGTTCATGGTGTTGCCGATTCCCATTACCAAAGGCAAGAAAGCGAGCACGTAGAGCATGGGTGCGAGATCATCAAACTTCCCGTTATACAGCCAATGCATCACAGGCTTACCAACGATTCGGACGGTAAAAGCGAACAGCGTGGTCGCAGCCACAACCGCCACTGCATAACGCTTCGAAAATGCAAGGAAACTGCCTATCCTGTTGCTCGCGAAACGTGCGGCCAGTGCGGGGAGAACCAAAAAAGATATGGCAATGAAGGCCTGGTCCATCGGGGCGACTAGCATCTGCACGGCCCTAAGCCCCGCGACATCTTTGACAGAAACAAATCCGGCGACGATCCAATAGTAGCCCTGCGTAGTGAGCTGAAACACAAACGCGGTGGAGAGAACCCATTTCGAATACTTCCAGTGTTCGCGCCAATAATTCGGTTCCAGATCCAAAAAGGACGGACCGGAGCGCCCGATATCGAGTTTCCTTCTCAAGCCGAGCCCGGCGGCGATCCAACCACATGCGAGGATCATGAATACAGAAAAACCGCTCAGGAGGTGTGCTTTGACCACGAGCCAGAGCGCGCAGGCGACCGTCACAAAGCAGATGAGAGACGCTTGCGCGGCTAACGCCGGCTGACGCTGCAGGTAAAACACGCGCCGGAGAAATGAGCCAGACAAAAGGAATCCCACGGTTAAGCCCAGCCCAAGCAGCGAGAGAGAGACGTACTGAGGAGCGGCCCAGTAAAGCACCAGGCAGACCAGCAGAACCACCATGCTGAGCAGGAGCCCGACAAATGCGTTTATGCGAACCATCAACCGCAGGTATTCCGAAAAACGATTGCGATACCTTCCAGATCCATAGACGGTGCAAGGTTCGAGGAGGGCGGAATTGTGCAGGCCCGCCAAAAACGTGAAGAGCGAGTAAGAGAGCGCGAACATCCCGTACTCTTCCTTGGTCTGCGTGCGGGCCAGCATCACATTGGCCAGAAAAGTAGCCCCGACAGCCAACGCCTGGTCAGCGAAGCTGTACGCAACCGGCGCGAGTCGGGAAGCAGCGGGCAAAGCCGAGACGACGGAACGAAACCAGCCGTTTGACTGTCCGATTTCGTTCACAACAGGACGAGGCAGGCGCAAGGTCTCGTCAGTGTTCAATTGAGGCACATTCCCCATAATGGCTCGTAGAGCACCCACAGCTTTAGCATTTGTTCAAAAGTCTATGATATGAATTCCGAGTACCGAAGACTTCTCACTCTGGATCGACGGCAGCCTTAGCAAGCTGGCATGACATCAGTCTCGTCAATCTCCACTGCCACCGACCGCATAATCAGTTCGAACGAGAGGACAAAGCGCGTCTTGTTTTTTCTTCGCAAAATCGTTCCCTCCAGCCCTTGCAATGGTCCACTCCTGACTCGCACGCGCCGCCCAGCTGTCAGGTATGGATGTGGTTCGACCTGATGGCCACGGTCCAAGCAGTTCCGTATGGCCTGGATATCTTCTTGTGGCAACCGAGCGGGATGACCATCGAAGCTGACCAAGTGAACGACGCCGGGAATCTGCAAAAGCTGCAACCGATCGCGCAACGCCAGCTTTACGAACACATAACCCGGGAACAATGGCATTTGAAGTTGCACACGGCGATCTTTCCATCGCCGCACCGACTCGTAGAGTGGCAGATAGTGCTCGACAGATCGCTTCTCCAGTTGCTGTGTGACACGTTTTTCGTGGTTTGCGTTGGTGTAAACGGCATACCAAAGCGGCTCAAAGAAGCTGGCCGCCATGCCCGGATAGTCAGCTGAATTCGTCGTGCGGTTCGAAATTTCCATGCGCATCGTCTTTCCTTTGATGCAGCTCCGCCCCGTCACTTACAGGGCGTTTGCGACCTAACCCCTTTAAAATTAATTAGCTACAAACAAAAACTCTTATTTCTGCGCCGCTTCCTTACCATTGCGGCGGAACCACGGGCGCGACTTCTCGGCGCTAGCGATCTCTCCCTCACCGTTCTGAGAAAAATGAGGAATCGCCGCCTTCACGGTTGTGAAAACTTCCTGCGCCAACTGTTTGCGCGGATCATTTGAGTCCGCCTGATCCCAGGAAGCTTTTCCGAACACCCAAGTCGTGGCAGCCGCAAAAGACAATGTCATCCCCAGAAAAAGAATCAGTAGGCGCGGGGGGAACGATTTTTTCTCCGGAATATTTGGGTGGTCAAGAACCTTTACCGCCGGGATCTCTTTGACCTCCTGGACCTTAGCCATCTCATATTCTTTGGTCAGAGTTTCGAAGACCGCTTCCTGCACCCTAGTGCGACGGTAGAGATCCGCATACGTGACGCCTAGCAACGGGAGTTTCCGGATAGAGGGATAGAGAGAGTCGCTCGGCTGGCTGGAAACCTCCGTCATGCTCTCGCCCTTCCCACCCAGCTTATCGAGTTGGTGCTTCAACTCGTCAATACGGGCCTTCACAGATCGCACGCGCACATTATTGTCGGTATAGATTTGCTTGAGTCCCTCGTATTCCGATTCCGCGGCGATGAGTTGACCTTGGAGCGTCGCTGCAGCCTCCACCATGGCCTTGCCTTGTTCCTTGACATCGATCGCCGCGTTCTTGCTCGCGAATTGGCTGAATTCTTTCTCAGCCGATTCCAGATCTTTACTCACGGCTTGCAGGCGTTCTTCGAGGAAAATACGTTCGCGGCGAGCGGACGAAGTGCTCAATTCAGCGACAAGCCGGTTGAGCTCTTCCACGTACGCCTGCCCCATTGCTGCCGCGCGCTTCGGATCGTGGTCCGTGACGGTAAGAGTGATGACTTGACTCTTACGATCAACGGAAATACCTGTGCGCTCGCCTAAGCCTCTACCTGCATCCTCCATGCCGCGTACACCATAGATTTTCCTGAGCTCAAATTTCTGGACCAGTTTGTCCTGAACGGTGCGGCTCGAGAGGATCGCGACAAAGATGTCGCTCGTACTCTTAATGCCAAGCACATCGCTGGCAATGCCCCCGAGGCCTCCGGGGCCGCCTGAGAGTGCCGCTGCAGCCATAGCGAGGCCTCCAGATTGCGTATTGTCTGGCGGCATAAGGCGCGCCGTCGATTCGTAGCGGGTCGGGATAAGGAAGGCAATCAGCAGACTCGCAGCTAGACCAGCGAGGACCACCCGCGCGAGAGGCCGTCGATGTTCCCAAAGAATCCGCAGATGTGCGACTGCGTTTTCGTTGGCTTGCCGACTCTCCTCCGAATCGGGCGAGAGAGGAAGACTGTGTTCCGGCTCTTCGGTGACGGGCTGGCGAACAGGGGCGCTGGCGGAGAAGTTCATGGGTGCCCCCCGTTTGCAGACGTTTCGTTTGTTGTGTCGGTATGACCGGTGTGAAAAATCTTCCCTGGCTCAAATTCAATTCCGATTGATGCCGTCACATTGTGCGCGGGGTTCGGCTGGATCGTTGGGTAGAGCCACCGTTCGTCTTGCACGGAAAGAGAAAGACTGAGATTGGGACGCAACGAATAATCAGTACGGGCCCCCACGTCTGTCAGCGAGCCGCCGCCGGGGAGGAACTCCTGACTCACCTTCTGGTGGCGGAAATAAAGCTGCAAACGGTTGCGTGGGTTAAACCAATAGTTCGTCCAGGCTTGCGCGCCTTGTCCGCCACGGCCGACCCAACTGCCCATTATAACCCCGTTGTTTGTGTACCCGTTGCGCCACGTTCCGTTTTCATAAAAAGAACCCGGGAACTTCGTGTTAGCAGCTACTCCCCCGGGCACATCCGTGTAGACACCTTCGACCCTAAGGTCCAATCGCGAGATGTGGGGGAAGTGTGATAAATAGAGCCCGGCGTGCCACGCAGAAACATCCACATAAGCGATCGGTGAAAATTCATCATAGGTGAGGCCATCGGCGTAGAGCGTTAACCAGTCGCGCATATAGGGGAGACGATAGCTAAAGCTCAGTCCCGACGTTCGTTTCCCTGGCTTATCCAGGCTGCCAGCAGGTGAATTCCCCGTCGTGAACAGACTGGTTATCAATGCATGCCAAGTGAAGGGATACCCTTCGCCGCCGAAGATCGTCGTGCGGTAAAAAGCGAAATCAAAATTAGGTGTCGGCTTAAAACTGATTAGCTGTCCGTGAATAAAGGGCTGCGGATTGAGCGACTGTCCGAACTGCCCGACTAGCCCAGATGGGCTCAATATAAACTCATGGCCCGTCAATTGGCCGAGGAAGAATTCCGTTTTCATGGGGCCCAGCCAGCGGAGAAAGCGGGGCAGTTGCAATGGTGTGATGCGGTTGATGTGAAACATCTTAATCGGTGGCGCATTGTTGCTGAGGTCCAGTGACCCACCGTTTCCGGATCCCCACGAGAGACTCTGCTGCCCAAAAGTGACCTGCCAATTATCGAAATTCAACCCGACATAAGCATCGAGAAGCTGTGGCTGGCTTACCGAAGGTATGGGCGTGTCCGGCGGAGTCAGATTAGGAGCAATATTACGGTTATTAATTATAAGAGCCGGTTCTGGAAGCGAGGGGGCGGAAGGGCTCTGCTGGTATTCGGCCCGAACATACGCGACCCACCGGCCGGCGGTGGTCCAAGCGGAAAACCCAGTTACGGAATTGAATCCTCTTTCGTACGGGCGGCCGAAGTCATTAATAAGAGTCTGGCCAAATGTATATCCGTCCGAAAGCGCAAGAGGTTGACCTGCAATTTCGGTGGATCGCGTGTAAACGGATTCGAGACGTCCTCTAAATGAAGAGTCTGCGCTTGTTTCGTCTAGTTCATCCTTAAATTCGACTGCGAGAAACTGATAAATTCTTTGTGCATCAGGAGGCCCTCCGTCAACTCGGTCAGAAGCTTCAGACAGGAGTCGCGCGCATTCGCTTCTCGTCCATGGACGGACTCCAGAAAAGCTACTGTCAATCATGCCCATTCCAATCAGGCGATCGAGAGCCGGATAGACCCAGCTATCCAGTGGGACATACGGCGAACCTTGATTTGCAGGAGTGGAGCTTCCATCGCCGCGAAAGATTTGGCTGATCGATTTCCAAGCCTCGCCTCCCAATCCGGGGTCATGGTTTCGCGTGTAAATATTTTGCGCGATCAGGTTCCCCATCATGCTTCCAACGAAGACATCAGAAGGAAAATGCTGGCGCCCATGAATTCGCGAATAGTCAACGAGAGACGCCAAGCCGTAAACCGCGATTTTCACGAATGGATTGGGATACTCGTGGGCGATGACACCTGCCACCGACCAGGCTGCGGCCGCATGCTCCGATGGAAACGATGTACCGCCTTGAAAGAACGGCCCAGTCCCGTTGCCTTGGTAAGGTCTTTCGCGCCCAAGCGAGTATTTGAGTGACTCGACCGTTATCAAGCTATTTAGGGCCGCTTCACCGGCCAGGAACCCCGTCTCGCTCCAGTGTTCATTGTGCTTGACGTGGCCGAGCAGCCACATTCCGCCAGCGCCCCCGATGAGCGCTCCGATGCCAGCATTGGAAATTGTGGTGTAGTGACTAATCGTTGTAGGGTTGTGCGACAAATGTCTGCTGTAGTCCGTGTCCGTCACGAACAGCCCCGCCGTAATTCCGCTTAGCGGCACCAACCACTGCGTATCCGAGAATCGAAGCTTTGCAGGACTCGTCCAGATTTGTTCTTGGTCTAGCAAGAATTCTTTCCCTAACCCCTTAAAGCTCCAAGCTGGTGCCGCGTTAAATTCTGAATCCGGATCCACAACGATTTTTTTCTCCGCGCTCATTTTCTTTGCTTCCGAGGCCGAACTGCTCTCTTTTGAAGTCCCTCCGCCTTGTTCATCTGCCTGCGGAAATGCAGCCAGAGACGCAGCCGCTGTCAGCATCAGACTCGAAGCTGCCCAGCCAAACGCCAGCACGATAAGACATTTCCGCACCATGAGCATCCTTGTCACGGATGGATATACGCCACTGCCAAGGCTACGGACGAAGCCACCGACGCTGTTTGCATGATCAGTGCCCAGTTACGACCGCCGATCTTTGGCGCTTTTTCAGGCACAACAATCGTGTCACCCGCTCGCAAGGTCGCGCTCATCGGATCACCTCCCCACCAACCGCTGCTGTTGTTCTTCGCGGAGATCACCGAGCCGTCTGCGCGGATCACAAAGATGGCCTTTTTGTCAGCAACCGCGGTCATCCCACCTGCTTGACTGAGGTACCACTTGGCGCTGTGCCCAGGTAGGGTTGCAACCGCAGTAGGATTGAACACTTGCCCAGTCACCGTTACATAGTTCGCACTCTTGGGAATGATTAGTACGTCGCCATTCCGAACTGGAATGTCTGTCGGCCCGTTTCGCCAAGTTCGCAAATCCGATCGAACATGAATGACAACCCGCCCAATCGGCGCAGCAGCCTCCAGCTGGTCAAGCGTCGACTGCGTCTGCGCAATGAGTCTCAGTTTTGCGTTTTTCTGATCAGTATCGGTTTCCGGTAAGGTCTTCACATAGTCCTGTTCGGCCTTCACTCGCAGGACAAGTTCTACGTGTGACTTTATCTCGAGTTCTCGGACTTCCTTTCGAACCAAGACCGCGCCATAGGGGTATGCTTCTGGACCGAATCCGCCGCTTCGCGACAAAATAGAGCTCAGTCGTTCTCCGGGCTCGATGCCGTAAGTACCCGGGTGCAGAACTTCTCCTCGCACCGTCATGGACGCGCCGATATCGTCCCACCGTGGAAGCTGGCGAATCGTGAGAACATCTCCGTCACGGAGGGGAACGTCGGCTTTCTCATCTCCGTTCAGGGCCGCCGTGATGTTGACATCCAGGCGATTGCTCGGAGTCGATCGAGAAGCGCTCATCTCGAAACGAGAGAGATCGGCGCTTTCCAGGTAGGCGCTCCGCTTTGCACCACCAGCTACGCGGATCAAATCTTCAACGTGCATGTTGGTCGTGAGAGGGTAACGTCCCGGCTTGGCCACTTCACCCTTGATATAAACCGTCGGCGGATCAACTCGGGCGGAATTGCGGTGTATGAGCAAGCGGTCTCGCGGCTCAATCAAAATATTGCTCACGGAATTCCCCGCGAGCGCTTCGCGGAGATCTACACTGAGAATCTTCATTGTGCCGTCGGGCTGAGTGCGGAATAGTTGAGCAGAGTCGAGCGAAGCGTCCTGCGTGACCCCACCCGCCTGATAGACAACATCTTTCAAATGCGCCTGGCCCGATGTGCGGTATTTCCCAGGCTCCCGGACCTCTCCGCCAACCCAAACCTCTGGAGCGGGCTCAAAATCATAGCGGCTGAAAATGCGGACGGTATCAAGCGGCTGAAGCTTTGGCGCGGAAACTGGATTCAACAGCGCCGCAGTCAAATCGAAACTTTCAACGCTCGGATGAAAATCTGGGGGATTTAACCTGACAATCTCTGCGTAGTGCGCCGCAGGTTCCGGCAATAAGTCTTTGTATGAGCCGATAAGGTCAGACATGTTCATTCCTTGCTTATAGGAATATCGCCCAGGACGCAGCACATGTCCCTGAAGGTAGATCGCGTCTTCGTTGTAAGGAGCAATCGGAAAGATGTGAATTTCATCGCCGTCGTTGACCTGGAATGATTCCAGCTGTTTGTTGGTTGATTCCGCACCGCCTGTTGGAGAGAGGTCAAGGGCAAGCATTGTGCGTCTCTCGTGGGCTTCGATTCGCTGGACTTCGACGTGCCGCAGGGTCGCAGTGGGTAAGATTCCCCCTGCGAGTTCCAGCGTTTCGGCGAGAGAAGTTTCGCCGTGCAATTCGTAGATAGCCGGTCGTCGCACCATTCCATCCACAGTCACTTGTGGTCCCAAGGATGGAACGAGCAATGTGTCCCCGTTCTCCAGCCGGAGCATATCGGACCGGACGCCGTGTAAGAGCAAATCGTAAGCGTCCACCTCTTCCACGAGTTGCTTGCCGCGATAGTGTTTTAGGGCGCGCAGCGAACCGCGAGAAGTAACGCCGCCCGCCACAAACAAAGCGTTGAGAGGCGTTGATAGCGAGCTGATATCGTACGCCCCCGGTTGGGCAACATCCCCGACCACATAGACGCGAACCGTTCTCAATTTTGAGAGTGAAACGTCCGCCGAGACATCGCGATATTCGGTTCTCAACGCGCGCTGTACGGCCTGCTGCACCTCTCCAAGATTCCTCCCGCTGACGAGAAGCGGTCCAGTTTCGGGTAAGGAAAGACGCCCTTCTCTATCGACGATGCGGAACATGCGCTGCGAAACGCCGCCCCACAGATCAATCTCAAGGCTGTCACCGGGACCGAGTACGTAGTCGGGTCCCACCGGAAGATCCATTGGAATTGCTCGTGGGTCATTCGAAGTGTTACGAAAGATTTCCAGTCCAAAACGCTCAGCCGGGCGCTGGTGCGCCGCTGCTTGCACATACATGTCATAAAGAGAGGGGATATCCGAGTAGGGATTGGCGCGGCGAACCATCCTGACGGGAGTTAACTCTTCCTCCTTGGCACTTTTGAGCGGAACTCTTGAGCGCAAGGGTTGTTCTACTCCATTTTTTGCTGTCCCGGAGTCGGTAGCCCCGTTGCGTTCCACTGGCGTAGAAGGCAAATTCCGTTCGGAAGTTGAGCCATCGATGGCTCCCTGGCCCAGGGATTGAGAGCCAGTGGGCGGATTCGTATCGCGCTTGATCGGACTGGATGTCATTTCATAGTTCGGTGAAATGCCAGGAAGACTTGCACCGTTTAGCGGATCTTCATCTTGCGGCAAACCGTCTGCTCTGAGGATACGCGACGGGCTCTGAGATGGCATTTGCTCGGGCTCTGCCGGAGGGTTGGTCCCCGGCGAAGAGATGCCGTCGGGAGCGCGTGCCTTTTGGCGGCGGTCGACCGGCTGCTGCGAGCAATCTTCGTCACGCCGCGGGTCGCATGTCGAGGTGCGTTCGAGATCTCGGTCGCTCCTTTGAGGTCGAAGCGCCTCGGAGTCTTCTTGTGCTTCGATTTGAACAAACCGACGCGCCCGTTCCTGGAGCACTAATTGCTTTTCTTTTGCAAAGTCGGAATCTGGATTAGGGGTCGGAGTTAGATATCCATAGCGCTGCAAGAGGCGAGTCGCGATGGATCGAAACGCGACATCCCGATCCAATCGTTCATAAATTGCCTGGTCCGCCAGAGTCGAATCCTCTACGACTTGGCCGTTGTCTGTAGCCTCTTTCGCTACCCAGCGCTTCAATTCCACCATCAGCCCTTCGTCCTTAACCAGGACGCTTCGGATCTGAATGGCAGAAGCAGCTACCCGGCCGAGGTTTTCCTGGCTCAAGTCGGGGGCTTGTTGAACACCATATTCGTTACGGGATGGGTCGCTGGACTTCGGTTGTCTGTCGGTTTGCTGCTGAGCGAACCCGGGTGCGCAAAACAAGAGCGCCAGCCCAAGAGCTGAGAGAAGATCCTTCGAGGCCTTGAAGTTCACCATAATTCACCTTTGTGCCGGGCATAAATTAAACTGTTCAATTCGTTCCATTCGCGACCAGCCCTTTTCGCATGGCGTTCAACATTCCTTCTTCGGACGCCTCAATGTTATTGGAATGAATCTCGAAGGAGGCCCAGTAATAGACGATGTAGTTGCTCTCTGGGGCAACAGCTATTACGTGCACTCCCGGATGCTCTCGAAGCAAAATGTCGCAGATGTGCGGCCGTTTGCCCGGCTGATCGAGCGCAATGACCACAAAATCTGGCAAGGTCTTTTTCACGCTCTCTGAGATTTGCGATTCATCCGCGATCTCGCCGACAATTTCTATGTCAGGTTGATCAGCGAAAGTTGTCAGCACAATCTCCCGCATGAGACGAGGATGGTTCGCCACGAGGACACGAATCGATTTTTCCATGGCACACTCCGAGCTCCTGAAGTCTCCAGCCTGGAGCAGTTTGATGTAAGCACCAATTCGCATCCTCACGAGGGACCTATTCCATTCAGGCGGCGAGTAGTACAGATTTAGGGGGGGACCAAGATTGACCTATCACGGATAGTCCTGCCAGGCGTTTCGAGCAATGTCGGAAAAAGATGACACACGAGCTGAGAACGTTCTATTGGGGATTTCTTGAGCAAACCCCTCCCCCGAAGTACTGCATCCGTACTGACTAGTGAATTGAACTCTGTAGGTTAGGTACCAAACACTTCCCACTGCCCAGATTAAAGATATTTAGACTACTTTCTGTTGACATGTATCAGATATATAGATTACCTTTACCGAGCAGATATGACGGTAAGTATCGTTGTTCGGGCTCTGCATTAATCTCTTGCTGGGTATTCTGCTTAAGCGCCAGGTCTTCGATGAACGACTACGTCCCCGGTTCGTCCATACGCGTTTTTCTGTTGGTAGAGAATCGCCTTCTGCGCGAAGCCTTAGTTCGCCTCTTCCGCAAAAGGGCCGATCTCTTGGTCGTCGGCCAATCTTCTCTAACCGATGAAGCACTGCATCCCATCCTTGGGAGTGAGTCAGACGTTTTGGTCGGCGATAGCTTTCTTCCCGGCGGCGCGCTGTCCATTCTCTCAGCTAATGCCGGGATGCCGCCCGCTTGCAAAATTCTTCTGGTTGGCATGGGGTCTGACGAAGAGCAGTTCCTGGCTGCCGTGCGCTCCGGAATAGCGGGGTTTTTATTGCAAGAAGCATCCGCTTCAGATGTCGTCAATGCTGTGCGCGCTGTTTTTCGCGGCGAGTCCGTATGTCCGCCTCAAATGTGCTCCGCGCTTTTTCGCTTCGTCGCTCGGACGGCCCGGAACTTACCCCTCCGTAATTCAGACTCAAAGCCTGATCTTACCTTGCGCCAGCAACAACTGGTCACTCTAGTCGCTAAAGGTCTTACGAACAAAGAAATCGCTTCTCATTTGAATCTTTCTGAGTTTACAGTGAGAAATCACATCCATCGAATCTTGAAACAGGTGGACGCAGGGAGTCGAAGCGAAGCTGTAGAGACCATTCGCGCCTACGGTTATTCGATTAGTGCATGAATCATTCCCTGCCCCTTCGTAACGAATCGAAACAGGTTATGATCCTATAGGCTCGCGCGATAATTAGGTTGACTGCAATTTGAGGAGTTCTGCTGCAGATGTTAAGCACTTTCGTGTTGGTCTTGGCGCTCCTGCCCTTCGTTTACTACCTTCTTTCTCTCTTCTGCGTGATCAGCTATTTCCGCAACCTGCGCAATGCCTCGACCGCAAGAATGCCCTTCATGCCCCCCGCCAGCATCGTAAAACCGGTACGCGGTCTCGACCGTGAAGTCTATGAAAATTTCGCTAGCTTCTGCCGGCTTGATTATCCGGAATACGAAGTGCTCTTTGCCGTGTCCGGCACCGACGACCCGGTTTGTGCCGTCATCGAAAAACTGCGCGCCGATTTTCCCGCGTGCTGTATAAGGTTGATTACCAAAGTCCCGCACATCGGCACGAACGACAAAGTCAACAATCTTTGCCAGTTAGCTCAGAACGCAAAATACGATTTGCTCGTCATGAGCGACTCCGACGTGCGTGTGGAACCTGATTATCTCAAGCAGGTGATCGCTCCCTTCGCCGACCCTGAGGTGGGCGCTGTAACTGCGTTCTACAAGAGTCTCAGCGCTGGGAATTTAGCTTCGAACCTGGACGCCTTGGGCATGTACATGGATTCAGCTCCCGCCGCCCTCGTCGCAAAAAAAATGGAAGGCAATATGCGTTTCGCCTTCGGCTGGACCATGGCCACATCAAAGAGACACCTCGCCGAGATCGGTGGTTGGGAACAAATGGCCAACTTTCATTCCGACGATTTCGAGTTAGGCAACCGCATCGCGCGAAGCGGCCACCGCATTGAACTAATGAAGAAACCCGTCTCGATGGTTTTTCCAAAAGAAACTCTCTCGGAGCATTTCCGCCGCGAGTTGCGCTGGTCGATTGGATTAAGGAGCGTTCGGCCTTTGGGCTATTGGGGTCTCCTCTTTACTCACGGCTTGCCCTGGGCTCTACTGGCAGCAGCCACTGCCGTGTCCATCGGCTCTATCCAGCTGGCTTTCTCCTATCTGGCCGCCTACATGATTCTTCGGGTGGGCTTGACTTGGACGACAGGCAAATGGGGACTCGGCGATCGGCAACTCCTCAAAATCCTCTGGCTTGTTCCACTACGAGATGCGCTCAGCTTCATCATTTGGATCTCAGGTTTCTTCACAAATAAAATCACGTGGAGAGGCCTCACCTACCACGTGAAGCACGGCCAACTCATCCCGATTCCATCTCAGTCTCACCCCACCGCCCCTCCCCCGGAATCAATATCCACCGTCGTCAGCAAAGCATAGCTGTTCCCTTGGTACTTCTTACCACTCCACGGAGTGCCATCTCTTAGAGTCCATTCAGAGAATCTCCGCCGATCGTCTCGCCCGAATGATTTACGATATACCTCCCGAGGCAGATCCCATCGGAGCGCACCTTCATTTACCTCCCGTCGCTAGTTCACAAGGACTCCTCAGGCTCTCCGATTTGTCCTAAAGACTTGAAGTTGGCCTTGCTCTCACATTTCAAGAATGTATCGAAAATCTCGGCTGTGATAGGGCGGGAACTTATGGTTTACCTCCTGGACGCGTGGTCCGACGCGCCTGAGCCGGAACTTGCGTGTAATGTAACTTGCCGAGACCGGGTTTGACCTTCTCTAGCTAACGAAAGGAAAAGGCTATATACTTTCGTTAGCTAGTTTTTAACGAAACGATGGTTTTGTGATGGCGTCACCAACCAAACCGAACAGCCGCCTCGGGACTTATGTCGTCAAGACCTTCAAGGACGAGTCCTTCAGGGCTTATGTGCCACCGCCATTGCCTCCAGACCCGCCGCTGGCCCTCCAGCCGCTCTTGCCATTGCTTGAACAAGCGAACCAAGCACTCGGACGTCTGGACGGGCTCGCATCCATTCTGCCCGACCCCTCGTTATTCATCTACTTGTACGTTCGAAAGGAAGCTGTGCTCTCTTCGCAGATCGAGGGCACACAGTCGTCGTTTTCTGATCTCATGCTATTCGAGAGCGCCGAAGCCCCCAGCGTCCCGCTAGAAGACGTTCAGGAAGTCTCAAATTATGTGGCAGCGATGAATCACGGCCTTCGCCGGCTCCGCGAGGATTTTCCGCTCTCTTTGCGGTTGATACGAGAAATTCACAAGATTCTCTTGTCCAAAGGACGAGGCAGTCAGAAGCGTCCTGGGGAATTCCGCGAAACCCAAAACTGGATCGGAGGCACGCGGCCCGGTAACGCAGCATTTGTCCCGCCACCACCTGAGAAAATGATGGAATGCATGGGCGGGCTCGAAAAGTTCCTGCATCGCGACCACGAAGACCTGCCGATTCTGGTCAAGGCCGCACTCGCACATGTGCAGTTTGAAACTATTCACCCCTTCCTGGACGGAAACGGACGACTGGGCCGCTTGTTGATTACGTTCTTGCTGTGTGTCGCAGGCGCGATCCGCGAACCCATTCTTTACCTCAGCCTTTATTTCAAGTCGAACCGGCAGAAATACTATGAATTGCTCGATCGCGTACGTACGCATGGAGATTGGGAGAACTGGCTCGAATTTTTCTTAACAGGCGTCAAAGAAACCGCCCAGCAGGCAGCCGATACATCGAAGGAGATACTCACGCTCATCGAAAAAGATCGCCGCAAAATCGAGGGGATTGGCCGACCGGCTGCGTCAGTCTTGCGCGTTCACCAACACCTACAGCGAAAGCCGATCATCACGATTCCCGTGACAGCCGAGCATCTCTCTCTCTCTCCGCCAACTGTGGCGAAGGCTTTACAGCACATGGTGAAGCTCGGCATAGTTCGTGAGACAACCGGCAAACAGCGCCATCGCCTCTTCACGTATCATCGCTACCTTGACATCCTCAATGAGGGCACCGAACTACCTAAGTGATCGGGTGAAAAAATTCGGCGAATATTCCTGCAATACCTGGACATTTGAGTCAGCTACCGAAGCCGAAAGTCGAAATCTTTGCCGAATACCGTACAACACCCTATAGGACGGTGCTACAACATCACATGCCAGCCACTATCCTGCAAAACCTGTCCGAGATTCCTCTTAAATTATTTTCATCTGCCAGGAAACCTTTGACAGTCTTCTTGCGTCTAGCAAGCAGATGAGGTGAGTTTTATAGCCATGCGCACCTAAAAACTCCGCCTCTCAGCTCCACCGAGCCAAATATGACCCAGGCAAGGAACAAAAATAATCGTGAGCAACCGGATCGATACGGGCTCACGCCTTCACTGGGCTGAGGCGTTCGGCACCCGAGTAAACGAAATTGAGAGCCGGTACCCGCGCAGACTCCCTCCACTGTTGGGCGGTAATGCCCCGTAGAAGCGTTACCGCCCCTACTTTGGTACAGGAGCAATACACGCGTGTCCCGAGCTTATCGGCCTGCGGACTTTGAGGCCTTTCTTCGAAAGCATTCCGGTACCTCTCCGTCTCGACAAACTGAACAAGTTGACCGCGCTCAGATGGAGCGGGACTCGCGCGCAGGCTCAACTGGCGACCGCCAGAGTCAAGATCAAAGAGACTCCAGCAGAGACAATTCCGATCGTTTCCGCACTACCTACCGCGACCGCAATCGGGAGTACTCGCTCCGCGAGTCAGAAGTTCAAACTCTCATCGAGTTAGGCAAGTTTCGTATCGTCCCTACCGATGACCTCGCCAGGTTAGGTTACAGCGGCAACCGCTCGCGGATGGAGAACGATGTTCAGCATCTCCGTCACCAAGGACTCATCGAGCAGCGCAGCATCGAAGGACACGAGTCCTACTCGAAGCAAGTCCTTGCTCTGACGAAAGAGGGACACAAGCTTCTCTCGCGTCACAATTTTATTCCTGATGGGCAAACGATTTATCACGGTTTCGTCAAGCCCAAAGAGGCTCGCCATGACGCCGATCTCTACCGCCTCTATCACAAAGTTGCCAGGGAGATTGATGAAGTGGGTGGAAAGGTTCGCCGCGTCATCCTTGACTACGAACTCAAACAGGAGCTCTACAGGAAGCTCTCTCGGGTCGATCCGAATAAGAAATTGGCATACGAGAGGATCAGAGTCGCAAACGAATTCGACCTCAAAGTTGTGAATGACAAGATTCCTGTGCCCGACCTACGCATCGAGTACGAGGACGAGTGCAGAGAACTCCGTCGTCTTGACCTCGAAATCGCCACGCGTGACTACAGGCCCCAGGGGCTCGGCGAAAAGGCCAAAGCTGGATTCCACTTGTTCGCGCGGCAGCAAGACCATCCCAAACTTCGCCGCGTTCTCGACACCCAGGAAATCAGCGCGAGGATCTTCGCTCTATGAAAATCCTCCCCATCCACACGGAAGCGCTCCGCTATTTCGGCTATACGGAACAGGAGTCCTGTTTCCTCTACCTTGTGGCTACGCATTCCGGGTATTTCACCTGCCAGCAGTTTCTTCAGTTCATCAAGATGAAACCCGGCAAACGCAGCGTCGCCTTTGCTAAGAAGGTTGTGGAAAAGAAACATGCCAGCTCAAAGGAATACCTTCGGCATGGCCGCGTCTTCCATGTCTTCTCGCGGAATCTCTATGAAGCCATTGGCAGGGAGAATGTCCGTTTCCGGCGCGTGCACTCGACCGAATACATCAGAACGCGGCTCATTGCTCTCGACTTCATTCTGCGAAATCAGGGCTTCACTTATCTTGAATCCGAGGAACAGAAGCTATCTTTCTTTTGCGACCAACTGGGAATCGATAAGAAAATCCTCCCCCACAAACGCTACTCCGGGGCTATAAAGGACGGCTTCACCGACCGCTATTTTGTGGATAAATTCCCCATGTTTTACAACCCTGCCGTTTCTTTCTCCTCTGCCATGACCTTCAGTTTCATCGATCCGGGATTTGAAAGCCTGGATAGCTTCAGAACCCATCTGGACGCGTACTTGACGCTTTTCACGAAACTTTCGCATCTCCGTTTTTACTACGTCGCCACGCGCGACACGCATTTCGAGCGCGCCAAGAAGCTGTTTCATGGCACGTTTCAGAAGCTTTGGAACCCGGCGGGCCCTCGTGGATTGTTCGACTATTTCCGTACGCGGCGAACATGGGATGAGAGGAACTACGGCAAATTATCGGAGCACGATGTCCTGTTCATGAACCAGGGAAAAGAGCGATTCGGCAGTCCGGGCATAGAGTGTCTGTACCAGAGATGGCGTGCCGGGGAGATTACCGAGAACACGGTGCGGTCAGAATCTCTGAAATTCCAGATGCCCTCCCAGGTCACGTTTATTTGTGCAACCGTGAACGGACAGGCCGCGTTGTTCGAGCGGCATCCACATCAGCCAGTGAACGTACCTGGGAAAAGTTCAGAGGCGACATCTTTCTCGGGGGATTTCACCCCCGAGATCACCCTGGCATGGAGATAAGCAACAGAGGAGAAAGCAGATGCGACGGAGGAGGCATGAAAACCGAGCGCGGCCAAAACACGATCAGAGGCGGGAGCGACCCCATCGCGCCGCAAAATCGCGGCCCGATCCCTTCGGGCTTCGGGGGTCACTCCCGCCTCCTGCTGCTGGAATCCGCAGCTCGTGTTTTGGCCGCGCAGGAGAAGAGAAATCAGAAGCTTTGTAAGACAGCACGTCCGACAAAACCGTAAAGGAGGAACAAAGAAAAAGCATGGCAATCATCAAGGCACCACCCAAGCAACCAAAGTCAGTGACGATCCAGGCGCGAGTCGAGGAGTCGGTGAAAGCGCAGCTCGATCGATATGCAATGTTCATCGACTCCACTCCGTCCTACGTGATAGCGGAGGCCTTGAAAGTCCTGTTCAAACGCGATGATGAGTTCAAAGCTTGGCTAAACCAATACGCCAAGCACCACAACTTAGAACAAGTCCAAGGAGAGGTTCTCACGAAAACCGCGTAACAACTATGAAGCTCCGTCCAATCCAATTCGGTGAGCGCGTGAATACAGCGTCCCCACGACAGCATGCCTCGCGCCTGGAAGTTGATCCGCATTCGAACGGTGATTCACTGGTAGCAGAAAATCCGGAGACTTCGCTGATTTCGCAGCCTCACGCGCTGTCAGCGGGAGTTTCCGAGAGCCCTCTAAATGCCGCGTCCCAAAACGCGGCCACAGGGAAAATGGAGAGAGACGAAGGCCCTCTTCTGAACGTGCAGGAAGTAGGCTCAACTGTTGCATGTCCCTGTGTCTTGGGTCTATGAGCGTGTTCGCAGGCGCTCGCTGGAACGATTGCCGGCATACCGTCTCGGAAAATATTGGCGCTTTCGCGAGGCCGACATTCGGGCCTGGATCGAGCGTCAGCGCATGGGAGCGCGCTTCCATGCTTGACGCGAGCGCTACAATCATTGTCGACGCAGAAAGAGGCGGAAGAGTCAGCCGAAAGGAGCGTATGACTCGACCGCGTTATCAAGAAGGTTGTTTGTGGACTCGTGGTAAACGAAGAAAGATGTGGGTGGTTCGCTGGAGAGAGAACGTTCTGCAACCCGATGGCTCGGTGCGAAGGATACAGCGCGCCGAGACCTTGGGGCCGGTCAGCAAGATCACCCGGCAGCAGGCACGAGCGTTCCTGCAAGATAAAGCAGCCACCATTAATCTATGCCAGCGCCGACCTCGCGCAACCATCTCACTCGAAGAGTTCATTAGAGCGGAATGGCGGCCCAATGTCGCGCTGGCGCTAAAGAGGAGCACGGTGAAGTATTACGGCTACCAACTCGACAGGCACATCATCCCTGCCCTCGGCAACTGTTCGCTTTACGACATCAGCAGAGCGCAGATTGAGGCAGTCCTGTCAGACCTGAGACAGAAGGGACATGCGAGCGGTACGCTCCGTGGCGTTCGAACAACATTTTCAGCAGTGTTGCAGTCCGCCATGGAACGGGGCTATCTCGACAAAAATCCGGCGCATGGCATCCGCATCCGCACGACGGGAATTCGGGTCGACCCCCGGTTCTATTCTCCGGCACAGGTACGTCAGCTCTTGCCCGAGCTAACGGAGCCGTGCCGCACCGTCGTTCAATTTGCCGTGCTTACCGGGCTGAGGATCGGAGAGATCCTCGCTCTTCGTTGGAAACGCGTGGACCTGCTTCGCGGCACGATCCAAGTCGCCGAGACGTATTCTGACGGTGAGTTTGGTCCGCCGAAAACTCGCAGCAGCAACCGCGTTATTCCCATCAGCGGATTCCTTCGTGATCTCTTGGAATCCTATCGGGGCAGCACGAACTGCAGAGGGCCGAACGACCTGGTGTTTTGCACGCCGAGCGGAACGCCTCTTAACCAAAAAAACCTCTACAACCGCGTGCTCGCGCCCGCGTGTGATCGGATAGAACAGCCACGTGTTTCCTGGCACTCGTTCCGTCACACACACGCAACGTTGCTCACGGAGGTAGGAGAGTCGATCAAGACCGCGCAGTCCTTGCTGGGCCACTCGGATCTTGGAACGACGCTCAACACCTATTCCCACGTGATCCCCGACTCGCAAAGGCGTGCAGTGGAAGGGGTTACGAAAGTTTTGTTCTCGAATGTTCTCGAATCTGAGGAAAACGCACAAAGCGGGAAAACCAACTGATTGCAAATGCAGGACTTAGAAATTAGTTGGTGGGCCCGCCAGGATTTGAACCTGGGACCAACGGATTATGAGTCCGCTGCTCTAACCGCTGAGCTACGGGCCCCACGCAGTTCCTTATCGTACATCGAAAAGGAGCGGCGCGCAGCCCTTCCCTGCATGCCCCCTGCATGCGGAGCGGCGCAGCGGTGAGCTACTTTTTTGCGGAACTGGCCGCGTTGCTGTCGAGAGCCGCGGCTTCGGCGCGGAGTTTGGCGGCTTGTTCAGGCTGCTTCAAGGCATCGTACTCTTCCGCCAGATCCTTGCGGGCATTCACGAGCCAGGTCACTTTCATATCCATTTGTTTGACGAGAATATCATAGCCAGCGCGCGTCTCAGTTTCCGCTTCGGCGTAGCGGTTCTGGCGCAGGAGAGTTCTGCCGAGTTTGATGCGCGCAATGCCGGTGTTGATGTGATTGGCGGATTGCGATTCCGTAAAAATCGGAATCGCCTGGCGGTAGATCTTCTCGGCTCGTGGCCAGTCCTCGCGGCTGGTATAGACGCTGCCAACATTGGAGAGCGCGACGGCGAAAAGATAGTGATGTTCGCCGTACACCTGGCGATAAATGTCGACCATGCGAAGAAAATATTGCTCCGCAACATCGTTCTTGTGCTGCTTGAGCGCGGCAGATCCAAGTTCGTTCAGAGTGGATGCCACGGTCGGATGCACTGTTCCGTAGACGCGCTCTTTGATGGCAAGGGATTGCTGTAGCAAGTTTATGGCTTCGTCGTAGCGTTCTTCCCTGACGAGCGCTCGCGCAAGAATCGTCAAGTCGGCAGCAGTTTCAGGATTGTCCTTGCCGTACCAGGATTGAACAATGTCCAGCGCCTGGCGGTCATAGTTCTCGGCTTCTGGATAATGGCCCAGATCGAACTTGATGGCCCCGAGATTGATCAGCACGTCGGCGACGCGAGGATGGCGTTCGCCGTAGATTTGACGGTACATGGGAAGCACACGCTCGTTGAGAGACTCGGAAGTGTCGTAATGGCCGGCATAAAAATGCGCGCTGGCGAGTTCGTAGAGGCTGGCGGCAACTTCGGGAGTGGCGTTGCCATTGACGGTTTGCAGGCGGATGGCTTCCTCGAGTGTCTTGATGGCTTCGTCATAGGAACCGCGATCTTCGAGAACGAGTCCAAGCGCGGCAGTCGCTTTCGCGACGGTTGGGTGATTCGGCGGGAGATGGCGCTTGCTCATAGCGAGGCCTTCTCTCACCAATTTTTCTGCTTCGGGGAGTTGGGCTTGGTCGGCGCGAAGCAGGCCAAGGGCGACAAGACCTTCCGCCACCGGTGCGGCATCGGGGCCATAGAGTGACTTGCGAGCTTGAAGACTCGAGTTCAGCAGCGTGTTTGCTTGATCGAGTTTTCCAAGTTTTTGGTACAGAGTGCCGAGCGTTTCGTAGAGTTCAGATTGGACTTCCGGTTCCGCATTGAGCGACTGCGCTTCTTGAACGCCACGATCGAGAAGAGTTACTACCCGGAGATTGTCCGCAGGGCCGGCGGAGGCGTCGCCACCCTGGAAAAGATTGGTCATGAATTTCTGGATGCGCTGTGTGCGGGCGGCTTCGGCAAGAGCCGCGTTGCGCGCGATGGCCAGGCGCACCGTGAAGAAAATCACCAGGGCGACGACGAGCGCAAAGGCAACTGCAACCGCCGCGACGGGCCTGCGGTTGCGCACGCCGAACTTTCTCAGACGGTACCCGAGCGTGTCTGCGCGCGCCTCCAACGGCTCGCCCTTCGAGTAATGATCGATGTCGCGTATCAGCGCTTCGACGGAGCGGTATCTGCGCTGGGCGTCCTTGTGCATGGCCGTAAGACAGAGAACGTCCAGATCGGCCCAGGCGCTCTTGCTGATGGAGGCGCCATTTCCTTCGCGCTGCGTCAGCGGAGCCGTCTCTCCCGCCGCCGACGGCTTTTCCGCTTCTTGTTCGGTTAAAACCTTTTCGGCTTGCGCAGGGGTGCAGTTGGAAACATCAAATGGAAGCCGGCCCGCCAGAAGCTCGTACAGAATGACTCCGAGAGAATAGACATCCGCCTGGATTCCAACTTGTTCGCCACGGATTTGCTCCGGCGCGGCATACGCAGGCGTCATCATGCGCATGCCAGTCAGAGTGCGGTCAGCGGCGGATTCGCCAAGGCTCTCCAGATGTTTGGAGATGCCAAAATCCAGGAGGCGAAGTGTTTCGTCGTTTTTCACGAGGACGTTGGAGGGCTTCAGATCGCGATGAATGACGGCATGCTGGTGCGCGTAGAGCACAGCCTCGCAAACGGACCGAAACAGGCGCAGGCGGCCGTGGATGGAGCAGTTGTTTTTGTCGCAGTAAACAGTCAGAGGAACGCCTTCGACGTACTCCATTACGAAAAAGGGAGAGCCATCGGGCGAAGTGTCCGCGTCGTACAGCCTCGCGATGGATGGATGATTCAGTTGCGCGAGGGTGCGCTGCTCCGCGGCGAAGAGATTGCGGCGGCCGGGCGAAAGCCAGGCGTCGCGCAGGATTTTTACGGCGACGTGGGTGCCGAGGTCCGCGCGTTCGGCCAGGTAGACGACTCCCATTCCTCCCTCGCCGAGCGCTCTGACGATGCGGTATGGGCCGAACTCTTTGAAAGGAGGAGACGCATCCGGCTGATCGCTTAGAATCTGATTCGCGACGTTGGCGATACCGCCATCCAACAACGAAGTGCCGCGAGCATCTTCCTCCAGCAGGATCAGGATCTCAGAGACGAGCGCTGGATCGCCGGCACACCGGGTCTCAAGGAAAATGCGTTGCTCGGCTGCGGGAACATCAGCCGCCTGGTGAAACAGAGTCTGGATTTTTTGCCAGCGGTCGCTGTCCATCACTGTGCCTCAAGCGGCGGAAAAGAGTTGATCGATTAGCTGGCTTCGCGAAGTTCGTGCGCCAGCCACGCTTTGGCGGCCCGCCAGTCGCGCAACACAGTTGCCTCGGACACATTTAAGAGAGCCGCCGTTTCGGGAATATCGAGCCCGCCGAAAAAGCGGCTTTCGACAAGCGCCGCTTGCCGCGGGTTCATGCGCGCAAGCTCATCCAGTGCGTGGTCGAGGCGCAGCAAATCTTTTCCGCAGGATGGCATTTTTTGGCAGGAATCGTCGAAGCTTACGGTGACGTCCTGTCCACCGCCGCGTTTCCCGGCATTCCGTCGCCGCGCTGCCTCAATCAGAATCTGGCGCATGGCGCGTGCGGCAATGCGCTTGAAGTGCAAGCGCGAGGCCGGGGCGATATCCGGGGACTTCGCCATCTTCATCCAGGCCTCATTCACGAGAGCGGTAGGATTGAGCGTGGCGCAGGGATCGCCCCGCTTCACGCTGGATGCCAGCCGCCGCAATTCCTCGTAAGTCGCACTAAACAAATGGTCTAGCGAGGTTTGCTCCTGCGCGGTCAAACGCACTTCGGGGAACTCCCTCTGCGGCGCCTCTGAGAGCGGCTGCGCGGGAAACTCTGGTGAATGTCGTCGGAGATTTCTCGCCGTCATGACGGTTTTCTCGTCCGTTTTGCGCATTGCGTAATGAGAAGCAGCAAACCCACCAGTTTGCCGGTGCGGGGAGACGGGGAGGTTAGCCCCTTCATGGGATGGACTTTATCACTGGGGCGGCCAAGCGGCAACGGTCAACCTGGATTTGCTGAGGCGTTGTGGCAGTTAGGCTGGCACCGTGGCGGTTTCTGATTTTAGAAACGTCACACAGGACAACAAATTCAAACTTTGAGAATGGAGAACGACATGGATCTGACATGCCCCAAGTGCAAGAGCGAGGACACCCAAAAAATCACGATGGTTGCGTCAGCTTCAGGCCTGTTTGGAAAGATTCTGCGATTTGGCGCGGTGTATGTCTATAACATTTGGATTCCCGTGGCGTCCGTATTTTTCGGGATCGCTTTTGGGATTGTCTTTGGATTGATCAACGGGTACCTCGGTTTCTTTGCTTTTGCCGGTACCTTGACGGCAGGCTTTTTTGCCCGGAAATGGGTCAAGGCGAAGACGCGGTCCAAGTTTGCGGATCTTTCCGACAACATGAAGCAGAATGGCTTCCAGTGCAAACGCTGCGAGCATCTCTTCATTCCGGTGGAATATCTGCCGGCTCCAAAGGTGCAAACCGCATCCGCATAGGCCGACTGCTTCCCGGTGAAATCGGGGATGGAAGTAGGCGAATTTTGAGGAGGTCTCGTATTTAACCGTATGGTTAAATACGAGACCTAAAAACTCTGGTCTAGCCCCCTCGCCTGGCCCTGCTCCTGCCACAAGACCTCTCCTGAATACCTCACAACTGCCTCTAGACACAGGGCTTAGCTGCAGCGGCCCTATCCTTTATATAGCCTCCCACCTCCCCTTTTCACCCGGCCCGCAGGTTGCCCCCACCTGGAGAAGAGACTATGCTTCTAGGGCCGCAAGAGGCGCCGCCGAGGGCGCGCCGCGGGGGTGCTGACCTCATGAATAAACTGAAAAAGTTTTGCGTCTCTCTGCTTTGCATTTGTCTGCCCAGCGCGATTCCATCCTCCGCAGGAACCGACGCGAAACCGGCGGCAAACTCTCTTGAGCAAATCCGAGCGTACATTTCGACGGGTTGGGATTCGCTTACGCGCTCGCTGACGGATTGCGCCACCGTGGTGGACACAAAACTTACTTCGGCGTCCGTACTTTATATTCCGGCTGATTTTGCAGTGCCCGCCTCCGTCGAGCGGCTTCAAAAACAATGCAAGGTGCAAGTCCAGCACTTGCCTGCGGTGATCCACCACATCGGCGAAATGGACCTCGGCAAAATCGATCCAGCGGGACTGCTGTACATGGAAAATCGCTATGTTGTCCCCGGCGGACGATTCAATGAAATGTACGGCTGGGACAGCTACTTCATCCTTCGCGGACTGGTTCGCGACGGCAGGATCGATCTGGCCAAAGGGATGGTCGAGAATTTCTTCTTCGAGATCGAACATTACGGGGGCGTGCTGAACGCCAACCGCACGTATTATCTGACGCGTTCGCAGCCGCCATTCCTTACTTCCATGATCCTCGCCGTTTACGACGCGGAGAAATCCAGCGGCCGCGCGAAAAATGAATGGCTCGCGAAAGCATACGAATATGCGGTTAGAGACTACAGTCTTTGGACGAGCGAACCTCATCTTGCGGGTTCGACGGGACTCTCGCGCTATTTCGATTTCGGCACTGGCCCAGCGCCGGAAAGTCTGAAAGACGAGACGGGCCATTACCGGCAGGTGGCGGCGTATTTTCTGCAACAGCCCGGTCTCGGACGAGACTATGTACTGGAGTCAACGGCAGAAAAACCATCTCCGCTCGCAGCCGGGCAAATGTTTGCGCTGCGGATTTGCGATATCGCCAACACTATGGCGCCACCGGCCTGCGATCCTGGGGGAACGGTCGCACTAAGCGCCGACTACTACAAGGGCGATCGCGCGATGCGCGAATCTGGTTTCGACATTTCTTTCCGCTTCGGTCCCTACGGCGCTGGAACGCATCATTTCGCGCCCGTGTGCCTCAACAGCCTGCTTTATAAGACCGAGAAGGACCTCGAACAAATCAGCGCCTCGTTGGGCCGCAAAGAAGAATCGGAAAAGTGGCGGCAACGCGCAGAACAACGGAAAGCCGCTATTCAGAAATATCTTTGGGATGGGGAGCGAGGTCTTTTCTTCGACTACGACTTCGAGAAACAGGCACGTTCGACGTACGAGTATGTCACTACGTTCTATCCGCTGTGGGCTGGCATCGCAACGCCAGAACAAGCGCGCAGCGTGATGCAGCATGTCGGGAAGTTCGAGCAGCCAGGCGGGCTGGTGATGAGCCCCTACGAAACCGGCGGGCAGTGGGATTTTCCGTATGCGTGGGCGCCCAATCAACTGATGGCCATCGAGGGAATGCGCCGCGCAGGATTCAATGAAGATGCGAACCGGTTGTCTTACAAATTTCTTTCGATGGTCATGGAGAATTTCCACCGCGACGGCACGATTCGCGAGAAATACGACGCGGTGAAGCGGTCTTCAGAGACGCAAGTCACCGCAGGCTATCACATGAACATTGTCGGATTTGGCTGGACCAATGGCGTGTTTCTTGCGCTTCTGCATGAACTGCCGCAGAGTGAAGTCGCGCGGCTGGCCAAAGAGCAGGATCAAGCGCCTGGCGCGACGCACTAGCGATACCTTACCGCCTCACTCAAACCGTAGCAGCGCGAATTAATTCCAGGCGGGCTTCATCGGGGCCCGGCGTTGCACCGGTCTGGCTCGCAACCCACGATCCCATTCGGTTTGCCGCTTCGTTCATGGTGGCAAGAGAATCGCGGCGCAAATAGTGATAAACCAGAGCCGCGGTGAAGGCATCCCCGGAGCCTACCGTGTCGGCGACCTGCACACGAACGCCGGGGTGCTCGTGCTTGGCATATTCGGTGACCAGCAAACTTCCTCTGGCGCCGCGCGTGATGCAAACCAGTTTGATGTGAAACGTATTCAGGAGCCACTGCGCTGCGGACTCTTCATCGTGAAACGGGAACCCCAAGAGCTGCACGACGGTCGGCAATTCATCGTTGTTTAGCTTGATGATGTCCACCTGTTTCGCAGAGTCCGCAAGGATCTGCGCGGAATAAAAGGACTGTCGGAGATTCACATCAAAGACGCGTGTGGTTTCCGGCCGGATTGTTTTCAAAAAGGAAAAAATGGTTTGGCGGGACTGCACACCGCGTTGCGCCAGCGAACCAAAGCATACGGCGTCTGCCTTCTGTGCGAGGGTTTGCCAAGCCGGCGTCCATTCGAACGCATCCCAAGCGACGGGCCGTGCGATTTGAAAGGTCGGCTGGCCTTTTGCATCGACTTCAACTTGCACGATCCCCGTGCGATACGTCGGGTCGAGCTGAATATAAAAAGTGTTGAGATTCAGATGCTGGAGACGGCGTTTCGCCTCTTCGCCCAGTTCATCTCCGCCGACACGGCTAGCGACTATGCCTTCGTCACCGAGCAAACTCGTCATGTAGGCAAAGTTAGCGGGTGCGCCGCCAAGCTGGCGCCCTTCCGGGAAAATATCCCAGAGCAATTCGCCCAATCCGACTGTCGTAAACTTTTTCATGGACGACCCGCGTTCCCCTGCATAACTGCTGTTCCGCTTCGCAATGTGCGTTTTCCTGCCGCGCTTTCAACAACGGTGTGCGATCCCAAGTGCTAACGCCAGATGGAGCCCAATTTCCATACTGTGAGCGAGAGCAATTTGCCTTTCCCCGCGTCCGAATACAACTCAATTCCGTCGCTACCCGGCGAAGGATAGATGCGCTCGGTGAGAACGGCCTCGCCGTCGTTGACAAAAACTTCCAGGCTCGAACGATCCATAAAGACGTGCAGCTTAATTCGCGATCTTTGCCGCACAACCGCTTTGTGACGGCCAGAAAATTCCGGTGCGAAACCAATTTGTCCGGAGCGGGTGCGATCTATGAAGATTTCCTTGTTCGCAGGGGTGAATCCCACCAACGTTTCTTCGTTGCCGCCTTTGCGAAGCCGGAAGCCTATCTCTTGTGCATCACCGGGCGCCAGCTCCGCCTCGATTTCGAGCGTCTCTCCGCGCAGACTTGCCATGCGCATCGCCTGGTTCGCCATCTGAATGGAAACTCCAGTCAGCTCCAGAAACTCTCGTTCGCGCAGAGTTATCGTTTCGGCAATGGGCTTTTGAACGAGCCGGATTCCGTCCGGAAATTGTTTAAGGCTTAACTCGCGCGGCACTGACTGTGCTCCGCGCCAGGCTGCAGTAGGCTCGCGGTTCGCGTACTGCCAGTTGCTGATCCAGCCGATCCATATCTTGCGGTGATCATTTGGCGGAAGATCCGAAAACGAATTCGTGGCATAGAAATCCTTGCCGTAGTCGGCCCAAAGCTCTTGCGTGGCCGGAGTTTCATTCACGAAGTTTGTACCGTCGAAGCTGCCGACAAAATAGCGCGTTCCCGTGCCGCCGGCGGGCGCGCCTGGGTTGCGATTCACGATGAGCACCCATTTTTTGTTTTTCAGATTGCCGTCCACGGTCAGTTCGAAGAGATCAGGACACTCCCACTGGCCCTTATCCGTGCCACCGATTTCAAACGAGCTGCGGTATGTCCAATTCTTCAAATCTTTGGAATCGAAGAAGACCGTTTTTCTTTCGTCCGCGAGAACGGCCACCATCACCCATTTCTTACCCGCGTCATACCAAGATACTTTAGGATCGCGAAAGTCGGGCTGCTTCAAGTCGGCAATCGGATTGCCGGAATAGTTTGTCCAAGTGCGGCCCTGATCGTTACTGAAGGCGAGATGTTGTTTCTGTGAATCCGCGCCTGCCGCGGTATAAACCGCGATCAAGCAAGATGGGTCCGCTGCACTGGCCGGCGTGCACAATCCGCTCGCATTGTGCCAGTCCACGACCGCGCTGCCGGAATAGACCATGTACTGGCCAGGGACTTCAGGGATGGCGACGGGCAGATTTTTCCAATGCAGCATGTCCTTGCTGACCGCGTGGCCCCAGCTCATGTGGCCCCATTCCGTTCCTAGTGGATTGTACTGGTAGAAGAGATGGTATTCGCCCTTGTAATAGACAAGGCCGTTCGGATCGTTCATGAAATTTTTCGGCGGTGTGAAATGAAATTGCGGGCGCCAGGGTTCGTTGTACGTTTCCTGCCCAAACAGAGCGGACGCGCTCAACAGGAAGAGCCACGCTCCGAAGACTCTGCAACCGCGAAACATCCTATTGGAAAAGCTCATCGGGTGGCGCGCCCCTTCAAGGTCTCGCGTTCTGGCTCTGTTCCAATTGGCCGGCGAGCTTCAGCTCTCTTTCGGCGTCTTCGTTCTTGCCCAGATCCCGGTAAGCCTGCCCTAAAAGGTGATGTGGAACTGGATTATTCGGGTCCATCGCAAGAGCGCGCTGAAGGGCGCGAACCGCCAGCTCCGTCTCGCCCTTTTTCTGCAACACTTTGCCGAGGAGTATGTACGGCCCCGTGGAAGTGGGATCCAGCCAAATCGAGCGTTGCAGCAAACGCTCCGCATCATCGTATTTCTGGACGCGCGAATAGCCATCCGCGAGTTTGTAGTACGCGGCGGCGTTTCCTGGATTGATCTCGAGCTCTTTGCGGAACTCCGCGATAGCGTCCTCGATTTGAGAATGGTAAAGGTAAAGTTCGCCAAGAAGCTGGTGCGCCATGGGAAGCTTCGGATCGAGGGCGACGGCTTTGTGCGCGTATTCTTCGGCTACAGGAGCAAAATCCTGACGCAACAGCATTCGCGCGGTGAATAAGTAGCTGGCAGCCGATTCCGCCGACACATCGAACATTCTCGCAAAGGCTTTGCGGGCGTTGGGATAGTCCTTCGTCTGGATGTAGCAAATCCCCAGGATGTACGAAGCATCGACATTCGCGCTGGCGTACCACGTCTGCACTTTTTCCAGCTCTGGAATTGCCTCCGCGGGCCTCTGCGTCAGGTAATACGACAAACCTAGCAGTTGTTCCGCCTCCGCGTCACCCGGGTCCTGCTCCCGCGCCTTCTTAAGATAAAAGATGGCGTTTGCGAAATTGCCGCTCCTGTAATACGCAGCTCCCAGTTCGTGCGCGAGCCCTTTCATCGCCGGATGCTTCGCTTCCAGTTCGTGGAGAGCCGAGATTGCCTCGTCATATTTCCCTTGCTGCAGGAGGCGGCGCGCCTGATCGAAATCGACCTCTTGGGCTTGCGACGGTTCTTGAGATGGGCGGGGAGCATCGGGCACGGAAGGTTTCTGCTGCGCTCGAGGGAATTCCGCCCAGGCAGGCGGCGCACTCAAGATCAAACTGCCTAAGAGAGCAACGGAAAACCAGTGAATCTTCGGCATGCGCGTGTCCCCATGCAAATCCAAAAACGATTAGAACATAAAAAACGGGGAGCCTGTGAGGGCTCCCCGTCGGTTTGGGGTGTTATGTCTGTTTTTTGCTTAGAAAATGAATTTAATGCCGAATTGCAGTTGGCCAATGCAAATC
>Ga0210403_10000476_pt1 | contig 42095 bp, 32 predicted proteins | sample IncBWC19MmetaG_FD_150863 | JGI IMG/M metagenome (GOLD analysis project Ga0210403, IMG submission 150863) | Forest soil microbial communities from Barre Woods Harvard Forest LTER site, Petersham, Massachusetts, United States - Inc-BW-C-19-M | ecosystem: Environmental > Terrestrial > Soil >...
TGAGCGAGCCTTCACGCCCTCTGCAAACACTCGCAGCCAAGCAAAACCCGCTTTTTCTCTCCCCCTGCAAGACTCGTCATCAGCGGAGTCGCTTGCAGCCTCACCGCAAGCGACGCAGTCGAATGGACCCCGATACCCTCAGCACCACCCATAGGGAGCTCGCACCTTTCCACCCCCCCGCCAAACCAACCCTGTCGATACCCCCAAAACCGCGACCATCACCAACAACAACGCACCCTCCCGCGCCTAAAATGCTTGGCGCAAACCCTCCTCCCCATTGCGTACAATTAAAAGTGAGGAAGAAGAAACCAAAATATCCCCGTCCCAAGTAACCCCTTTGGAATGAATATTTTGACCTCTAACTCGCTTAGAATGAATATTCTACGGCCTGCACCTCCTCGTATCTGCAAGTAAGCAAATAACTTACCGCCGGGCAATAGTAGGGGGGCATCCCCCCTGAGAAAACGAATCGGCCGCCGCACGTCTAAGCAGAAGGAGACCCAACATGCTGCTTCGCAAGTCCTCGAAGACCGACATCCCCTCCTCCGAGATCACCCCCGAGCACGCCTTCCGCGCCCCCGCGCCCGACCGCCGCCGCTTCCTCGCCGCAGCCGCCGCCCTTGGAGCCGGCGCCCTCGCCGCCACCCGGATTCCCAGCATCCTCCACCCATCGAGCGTCCTGGCCGACACCCAGAAGCTGAACACCGCCCCCAGCGCCTACACCGTCTCCGAGCCCCAGACGCCCTTTGCCAAGGCGACCAACTACAACAACTTTTACGAGTTCGGCACCGACAAGTCCGACCCCGCGCACAACGCCCACACCCTCCAGACCCGCCCCTGGACCGTCGAAGTCACCGGCCTCGTCCAGAAGCCCCTCACCCTCGACGTCGACTCGATCCTCCGCTATCGCCCTCTCGAGAGCCGCGTCTACCGCCATCGCTGCGTCGAGGCCTGGTCCATGGTCATTCCCTGGGATGGCTACTCGCTCGCCGAGTTCATCAAGTTCTGCCAGCCCCTCTCGAGCGCCAAGTACGTCCAGTTCGTCTCCGACCTCAACCGGCAGCAGATGCCCGAGCTCCCCGGCGGCTTCAACTGGCCCTACTCCGAAGGACTGCGGCTGAACGAGGCCATGAACCCCCTCGCCCTGCTCACCTTCGGCTGCTACGGCAATACCCTGCCCAACCAGAACGGCGCCCCCATCCGCGTCGTCATGCCCTGGAAGTACGGCTTCAAGAACGCCAAGTCCATTGTGAAGTTCAACTTCACCGACAAGCAGCCGCACACCCTCTGGAACGACACCAACCCCCAGGAGTACGGCTTCTACTCCAACGTCAACCCCAGCGTCGACCACCCCCGCTGGTCCCAGGCCCACGAGCGCCGCATCGACTCGAGCGCCTTCCCCCGCACCATCCCCACCCAGCCCTTCAACGGCTACGCCGACCAGGTCGCCAGCCTCTACACCGGCATGGACCTCAAAAAGTTTTACTAAGTGTGCCCGGTCTTTCTCGAATTTGTTGGTCTTTAAATACGCCCCATAACCACCTGCCGGCTGCGCTGCCGCTTGACCGCACGATAAAAAACCCGCGCAGCGAACAGCACCACAAGTACCGCAGTAACCTTCCAAGGCGTCCGCACACCGGTCTTCACCAGCCACCAGTAATGAATCACCGCAGCGATCGCCGCCACATAAATCAGCCGGTGAAGTCGTTGCCAGTTCTTTCCTCCCATCGCCCGCAACACCGCCAGCGGCGAGGTCACCGCTAAAGCCAGCAGAATCGTCCACGCAGTAAAGCCCACCTGAATGAAGCGGCGCTTGCGGACATCGCCCAGCATCGTCGGCCAGACCTGCTTGAACTGCCGCCAGAGCTCCATCGGATGACCCGACTTGAGCCCAGTCCAAGCCGTCGGAACGTCATAGCCCGAGAACAGGAAGACATACGTTGCCAGATGCAGCGAGGCATAGAAGAACGCGTACAGACCCACCATCCGCCGCACGCGGACCAGCGGAGCCAGCGCCGGATGCAGCCGCCGAAGCGGCGTAATGGCGAGGTCGGCAAGCAACAGCCACAGCGCCCAATCGCCCGTGAAGTGGGTGATCAGGTTCACCGGATCCGGATTGAGCGCGAGCGTTCCGTTGCGGTAGAGCTCTACCAGGTAGACGAACGGAGCGAGGCACAGCAGGTGCAGCAGGCCCTTGAGGATCGGCATCAGGCGAGTAAGCATGTCGTGGCTGTAGTGTAGGGCATTCCAGCTTAGGACATTCCCGCGCGTCCGAGCCACGAACCTCCGGCTGCGCGGGAATGACTCGATCAGACGCTCTGAGGCGCTCCCAGCTCGATCAGGCGAACGCTCGCGATGGCCTCTACCTTGCGCAGCGTCTCCATCGCGGCGGTGACTGAGGCGGCGCTGGGAACATCGATCTGGACCACGGCCAAAGCCTGACCCTGGGGAACGCGCTGCGGTCGGCCCAGGGAGTTGTAGGCGCGGCCCAGAGCGAAGTTGCCGATGTTGATCCCGTGCTCGCCGAGGATGGTGCCGATGCGGCCGACCACACCGGGAACGTCGTGGTTGCGGATGGCGAGCAGAGTCCCCTGCAGAGGCGCCTCGATGTCGATGCCATCGTAGCTCAGCAGCCGCGGCGAGCTGCCATGCAGCACCGTAGCGGTGGCGCTGGCGTCGCCACCCTTCTCCCCAGCCTCGGACGAGTGCAGCACCAGCTTCAGCACCGAGCCGGTTCCACCGGAGACGAATTCCTTCTTGTCCTCGTGAACACGAATGCCGCGGTCGGCGGCGATGGCAGCGGCGTTGATGCGGTTGACCGGATCCCCGTTGGGGTCGGAGTCGGCGAAGATGCCCGCGATGGCGGCGTTGCGGATCAGGTCGGTCTTGCCCTGGGCGATGCGGCCGTTGTAGGTGAGGTGGATGCTCTCCAGGTTAGCGGTTCGCGAGGAGGTGGGCAGCGCGTGGGAGAGAAAGTGCCCCAACCGTCCGGCCATCTCGATGTAGGGAGCGATCTCGGCGTACTCCTCGTGCGAGAGCGAGGGCAGATTGACGGCGTTCTGCACCACGCCCAGCTTGAGGTAGTCGCGCACCTGCTGCGCCAGCTGGATGCCGATGGCCTCCTGCGCCTCGTCGGTCGAGCCGGCGCTGTGGGGGCTGAGCAGAACGTTGTCCAGGTCGAAGTAGGGCGAGTCCTTGAGCGGCTCCTGGCGGAAGACGTCGAGTGCGGCACCGCCCACCTGGCCGGACTTCAGGGCTGCAGCCAGGGCCTCGTCCACGATCAGCTCGCCGCGGGCGCAGTTGATGATGCGGACCCCCTTCTTCATGACGGCGATGGAGTGGGCGTTGATCAGACCCTCGGTCTGCGGAGTAAGGCCGACGTGCAGGGTGAGGTAGTCGGAGGCCTTGAAGATGTCGTCGATGCCGACCAGGGTGACGTTGTTCTCCCGCGCGATGATGGGAGCGATGAAGGGATCGTAGCCGATGACCTGCATGTCGAAGGCGTTGGCCCGGCGCGCGACCTCGAGGCCGATGCGGCCAAGGCCGACGATGCCCAGCGTCTTGCCGCGCAGCTCCTGGCCCTGCAGGGACTTCTTATCCCACTTGCCGCCATGCATGGTGGAGTTCGCGCGGGGAATGGAGCGGCCCATGGAGATCATCAGGCCGAGGGTGAGCTCGGCGACGGCGACGGCGTTGGCGCCGGGGGTGTTCATGACCACGATGCCCTGGCGGGTGGCCGCGTCGGTGTCGATGTTGTCGACGCCCACGCCGGCGCGGCCGATGACGCGCAGCTTGGGCGCGGCGGCGAGCAGGGTGGCGTCGGCCTGAACGGCGGAGCGAACGACGAGTGCGTCGGCGTCGGCCAGTTCGGCCGCGAGTCCATTTTTGATCTGGTCGGGGGTGACGATCTTCCAGCCGGACTCCTGCTGGAAGACGGCTAGAGTGGCGGGAGAGACCTTTTCGGCGAGTACGATCTTCACGATATGAACCTCAGTCGAGCGATGCAGGTAGGGTACTCCCCCTCCCCTGGAGGCGAAGCACTAAAAGTATTCATAATGCGCGACTTAGGTCCAATCCAGAACCGTAAAGTCTTGCAATCATTGGAGTTACACGCAAAGTCCAGAATAAAAAGGAGTTACGCTAGAGCGGGGGCCCGGATACCGTTGTGTCTGGTGGCTCTATTGTAGTGATTTGCAGCGCTTCCGGAGCCGGTTTAAGTCAAGTCCGGCGAGGTTTTTATTGGCTCTGGCAGCAGGCGGCTTGAGTTGCGGGCTAGCGTTCCGCCAGAAGCCCCTTGTAGTCTGCGTCGAGGCTCTTCCTCAGGCCTTCGAGGTAGTGGATATCGGAAAGCGCGGTGGCGCTTCCCTGAATCATCTCGTCGATTTGGGCCGGGGTGAAGGCGGCGACATCAGGATTGATCTGGAGCGGCGTGGCGCGGCGTTCACGTGGCTGACGAAGATGCTCGCCTGACTGTTGACGTACTGCTGCTGACCGTAGACGAGGGTGTAGCCGTGGGCATCGTCGTAAGACATGAGGGCGATGACGCCGGTGTTGCAGGCGGTCTGCCAGGCGGCGTCGGTGGGCCCGTTCCAGTGCCAGGGGAAGGTCCAGCTTGGGAACCGGCGAGTTGCGGTGAGCCTGGAACGCGGCGAGAAGAGCGATATTATGCCGAAGCGTCTCGGCGTTCGAGGCTGGGGTGGGCAACAACCAGTTGAACGTGGCTCAAGTCTCGGTCTGAACACGAGGACTCGCTCCTGGCTTTGGCAGGCCCACCTTTTCCGGTGGGCCTGCTTGTGTTTGCCAAGCGGAGAGGAGAGTTGGGTTATTTGTGACCGAAGCCGGGTTGCAACATTGAGCAGCAGGCGTCGGTGCGGCCGCAGAGGCACTTGGCTTCAGCGGCTGCGGTCGGGGAGCGTTCCGCGTAGACCTTCTGGGCGGCGATGAGGCCGTCGCCGAAGCTGACCTTGCTGCCGGGGAAGGACTTGATGGCAACCTGCTCGAGCGCGCCGATCAGGGCGATGGTGTCCATGTAGTCGAAGAAGCCGAGGTGGGCGATGCGGAAGATCTGCCCCTTCATCTCGCCCTGGCCGTTGGTGATGATGGCGCCGAAGCGGGATTTGAGCTCCTTGACGACGACCCCGGAGTCGATGCCGGCGGGCGGCAGGACGGCGGTGGCGGCCGACGACGGCGCGTCGGGCGCGAACAGCGTCATACCCAGCGCGGTGACCGCGGCGCGGGTCATGGCGGCGATGGTCTCGGCGTTTTCGACCAGCTTTTTGCGGCCTTCGGCCAGGTCACCGGCCGGGTTGTCGGCGGTGGCAGCCTGGGCGGCGATCCAATCGAGCGCGGCGCCGAGGGCGGCGATCAGCGCGACCGCCGGGGTATAGGCGGACTCGCCGTTCTTGGCGTTCTTGCGCTCCTTGCGCAGGTCGAAGTAGTAGCGCGGGTTGGAGGTGGACTCCATGCGTTCCCAGGCGCGGTCGGAGAGGGCGAGGTAGCTGAGGCCAGGCGGAATCATGACCGACTTCTGCGAGCCGCCGATGAGTGCGTCGACGCCCCAGGCGTCCATGTCGAGGTGGGTGGTGCCGAGGCCGGTGATGGCATCGACGATAAGCAGAGCCTCGCTGTGGGTGTCCTTCAGCAGCTGGGCGACGCCGGGGACGCAATGGCGCACTCCGGTCGAGGTCTCGCTGGACTGCATGAGCACGGCGCGGGTCTCGGGCTTGAGCGCGGCCTTGACCGCGTCGAGCGAAAAGGTGCCGCCGTAGGGGGCGCTGACCACATCGACGGTGCAGCCGAATGCCTTGGCCAGGGCCGACCAGCGCTCGCCGAACTTGCCGGCGGTGAGGACCAGGACGCGATCGCCTGGAGAGGTGAGGTTCGAGACTGCGGCCTCCATGGCTCCGGTGCCGGAGCTGGAGAGCAGGATGACATCGTTCTTGGTGCCTACGAATTGCTTCAACTGAGCGAGTACGCGCGTGTAGAGCGCGCGGAACTCGGCGGTGCGGTGATGCATGTCGGCGGCCGCCATGGCGAACTGGGCAGCGGGAAGCAGCGGTGTCGGACCGGGCGTGAAGAGACGTGTCTTGCGAAGCATGCACCATTGTAGCGAGGTCGGTGCGCGGGCTACGGCAACGTCGTACGATTTTGCGAAATAATGATTCGGACGGAGAGTCGGACCAGGAGATGCGAGGATGGAGAGATGAAGATTTCCGACAGAGTTCAGGCAGAGATCGTAACCGCCATGAAGGCTAAGGATGAGCACAAGCTGACCACGCTGCGCATGGTGAAGTCGGCGATTAAGAACAAGGAGATCGACAAGCGCGAGGCGCTGACCGATGCCGAGGAGGCGCAGATCCTGACCACGCTGATCAAGCAGCGGCGGGAGTCGGTGGAGTCCTTTACCAAGGGCGGGCGGCCGGAGCTGGCGGCCAAGGAGCAGCTGGAGATCACCATGATCGAGGCGTATCTGCCGCAGGCTGCGACCGAGGAGGAGATCCGCCGGGTCGTACAGGGGGCGATCGCCAAGATGGCCGAGGGTGGCAGCAAGCCGGGGCCGAAGGACGTGGGACCGGCGATGCGGGTGGTGCAGCAGTGGCTGCTCGCCGACGGCACGCGGGCTGATGGAAAGCTGGTGAGCGAGATCCTGAAGGCGGAGCTGGCGAAGTAAATCCGGCCCGGTCTGCCGGCCACTCCGTTTGCGAAGGAGTGGCCGGGCAACCGGGCCGGCAGAGGCTGAGCGTTTGGTTCGATCGCGAAAAACTAGACTAGCTCGTCCTCGTCTTCGTCCTCATCCTCTTCTTCGTCCTCATCATCGTCGTACTCGATGTCTTCATCGTCCTCTTCGTCGTCCTCGTCCTCCTCGTCGTCATCCTCGAGGTCGTCCTCGTCGTCGAGATCATCTTCGTCGAGGTCGTCGTCCTCCATCTCTTCGTCCTCATCCTCTTCTTCGTCTTCATCGATGACGGCGTAGAGGGTGTCCAGGTCGGTATGGTGGGTGGGGGTGCTGAGCTTGTCGAAGATCGCGGCGGCATCGGGTCCGATGTTCCGGAGGGCTTCGTCGGGGTTGATCTCGTGCGTGTGGTTCGTCATGGAAGGTCTCCTTTGGAATGCCTGTCCGGTGTTGGATGCGGGGCTGCCCGCGCGGGTGTAGTAACGAAGTGAGAGCGAAACCAGAGCTACAGTGTCTCGCGAAAATCACTCCCGGATCGCGTTTTTCTTAAGAAAAAAAGCAACTTGAGGGACTGGTTTCAAGGTACATCTTCCGATGTCCTCTTTGGTCCGCTGTGATGCGTCTTCCCACCGAGGTTGGACGCGATGTGGGGAAAAGAGTCAGCATCCCTGTCCCGATTCTGTCCCGATTTTTCTCCTTGCAACGCCTTCTTCTATCGCTTATTAGAGGCTTTCCTGCTGTGTTTTTGGGAGCAGTTTGCGGGATCATTGCGCGATTGCAGAGGGCGTGGCTGCCTCGGCGGCGAAGGGGTCCAGCTGCGCCGCCGAGGGCCGGGGGGTGAGCAGGCTCACCAGAAAGAGACAGCCGAGCGAGGTGAGGAGAGCGGGGAAGATGGCGTCCCGGTCGGCCAGGGCACGGGGGAGATGGTGATGGATGAAGGCCGAGTCCCAGAAGACGGTAACGAAGGTGCCGGCTGCGATGCTGGCCACCGCGGCGCTCGCTGTTGCCCGCTTCCAGAAGAAGGCGGCGAGGATAACCGGCGTCAGTGCGGCCGAGTAGATGGTGTAGGCGTAGAGCGCCTTCTTCAGCACCGACTCGGTGTGGGTGGATTGATAGAGCGCCCACAACCCCAGCAGGACGACCATGAGCCGGCTGACGATCAGGATGCGCTTGTTGGCGGCCTCGGGGGCGATGTAGCGCACGAAGACGTCGTTGACCAGGTTGGTGGCGGGGGAGAAGAGATAGTTGTTGGCGGTGGAGATGATCTTGGCGAAGATGGCTCCGACCAGAAGGACGCCCAGGCCGAGCGGCAGTCCGTGCATGCCCGAGTAGGCGAGGATCTCGCGCGGGTGCTGGTGGACCTCGCCGGCGGGGAAGAGGGCGGAGCCGGTGACCGCGAGCGCGACGATGACGGTCTCGAGGATGGTGGCGCCGATGAACCAGCCGACCACGGCGCGGCTGGCATCCTTCTCCGACTTGGCGGAGAAGAACTTCTGGTACATGGACTGATTGCCGAGCATGAGCAGGCAGGTGGGGAGGAAGAGCTCGAGGCCTTGGGTCAGAGTCAGGTCGCCGAGCACCTGAAAGTGGGTGGCGGGCAGCGCCGCCTGCACCGCCGACCAGCCGCCGGCGAGGTGGATCATCACCGGCAGCGAGACCAGCATGCTGACGGTCGCGAGCAGGCCGATGACGACGTCCATGTAGACGACCGAGGACATACCGGCGATGGCGGTGAAGACGATAACGAAGGCGGCGATGAGGTACTTGCCCAGCGTGGGGCTGATGGCGTTGGGGAAGATGAGGTGCAGGATGTCGCCGCCGCCGATGAACTGGTAGCTGGTGATGGCAGTGTAGGTGAACAGGATGGCGATCACGCCGAGCACGCGCGCGGTCTGGTTGTAGCGGGCTTCGAGCAGATCGGGGATGGTGAACTGGGCGAACTTGCGCGCGCGCGGCGCGATGAAGTAGATGAGCAGCAGACCGGCCCAGCCTCCGGCTGACTGCCACAGCGCCGCGAAGCCGTGCCGGTAGGCGTTCTCCGCCCCGCCGAGCAGCGAACCCGACCCGATCCAAGACGAGAGCAGGGTGAAGATCAGCACAAACGCCGGCAGCGAGCGCCCGGCGACCAGGTAGTCGGCCTTGGTCTTGGTCTTGTTCAGGCGGCCGAGAGAGACGGCGAGAAGCGTGAGGGTGATGACGGCGAGAACCGCGGAGTAGGGATTGGTGGCGACAGCTCGTGCGGCGGCGAATGGATTCATGTCTGCTGGGGCTTAGTGTACAGCGAGGTGCGGCGCGGATTCTCCCCAGGAGCCCGCCCGTTGCGCTTCAGCAGCAGGGCTCGGGGGAGATGAGGCGATCCAGCCGCGGCCAGCCCAGGGCGATCTCCGCCAGATCGAGGCCGCCGATCTGGATATTCTGGCGCGCGACCGGAACAGCTCCAAGGCATTGATAGAACTGAACGGCGGGGTTTTGTTCGAGCACCCAGACCACCATGCTGCGGAAGCCCTTGCGCGCGAGCGATGAGGCCAGCGCCTGGGTGAGGGCCCGGCCGGCGCCCCGCCGTTGCGAGGCTTGCAGCAGGTAGATGGCGTAGAGCTCGGCGTCGTACTCGCCCGGCTCTCCCACTTGTCCGCGGATCGCTCCTCCATTGGCAAATCCGAAGATTCCGGCCGCGTCCTCGGCCACGAAGACCGACATAGGAGCGGTGCGAAACCACTCCTCCCACGTCTGAGTCCGCTCTACCTGGTTGAGTGAGTCGATGTACGCGTCGGGAACGACTCCCGAGTAGGTGGTCTTCCAACTGGCGACGTGAACGTGGGCGATCGCGGCAGCGTCCGCGAGGTTGGCTTCCCGGATGGCGAACTCCATCGCCGAACTGTAGCACAGCGGTGTGCCGGCCTCCCCACCACGGAGGACGGCCAGGCTTCGCGCTTGGGAGATAGACTGTTTGAAATACCGGTTCGCGGTGATACACGGAGTATGAATGAGAGCGAGTTTGGCTATCTTTGCCAGCATGGTGCTGGCCTGCGGGAGTGTTGCCGCACGGGCACAGAGCGCACCCCCCATCTCCTTGCACGTCGATCTGACCGACGCGCCGCGCAAGATCCTGCACGCCACTGAGGAGCTGCCGGTCCAACCCGGACCGCTCACCCTGGTCTATCCCAAGTGGATTCCGGGCGAGCATGGGCCGACCGGGCCGGTCGAGAACATGGCTGGGCTGGTGATCACCGCCAACGGCAAGCCGGTGGAGTGGCAGCGCGATAGCGTGGACATGTTCGCCTTTCACCTGACCGTCCCCGAGGGGGCGACCAAGCTGGAGATGAAGCTTGACTTCCTGGCAACGGCGTCGCCGACCGGCTTCTCCGCGGGGGCGTCGACCAGCGCCAACCTGGCGCTGTTGAGCTGGAACACACTGATCGTCTATCCCGACGGAGTGAACGCCGCTGCTGTACGAGTGGCGCCTTCGGTGAAGGTGCCCAGCGGTTGGAAGTTCGGGACGGCGCTTACCAGTGGGGGCACAGTCGTGGACAAGGACTGCCCGCTGGGGACGGTCTGCGGACCGACCACGCGCTTCAGGACGGTGAGCCTGGAGACGCTGGTTGACTCGCCGGTGCTGGCGGGGCGCTACTTCCGCGAGATCGCTCTGGCGCCCGAGATTACGCCCAAGCACTACCTGGATATGGCCGCCGATGGGCCGGAGGAGCTGGAGCTGTCGCAGGACCATATCGACAACTTCGACAAGTTGGTGCGGGAGACCGGGGCGCTCTACAAGAGCCGGCACTACGAGTCGTATCACTTCCTGGTGACGCTGTCGGATGAGGTGGCGCACTTCGGCCTGGAGCACCATCAATCGAGCGACGACCGGGTAGCTCCGCGGACCTTTGTCGACGATCAGATGTTTGTGCTGAACGGTCTGCTGCTGCCGCACGAGTTTACGCATAGCTGGAACGGCAAATACCGCAGGCCGGCGGGGTTGGCGACCAGCAGCTACCAGCAGCCAATGCAGGGCGACCTGCTCTGGGTCTACGAGGGCCTGACCGAGTATCTGGGCGATGTGCTGGCGGCGCGCTGCGGGATCTGGACGCCGGAACAGTATCGGCAACGGCTGGCGACCATCGCGGCGACCTACGACAACCGCCCGGGGCGCACCTGGCGCAATGTGCAGGACACCGCCACCGCGGCGCAGACGCTCTATGAGGCGGGCGGAGGATGGGACAACTGGCGTCTCAACGTGGACTACTACGATGAGGGCGAGTTGATCTGGCTGGACGTGGATACGACTATCCGTAAGCTGAGCAACGGCAGGCGCTCGCTGAGCGACTTTGCGGCCAAGTTCTACGGGCTGGGCGGCGACACGCCGGCGAAGGTGGTGCCCTACACCTTCGACGACGTTGTGGCCGGGCTGAACGAGGTGGCCAAGAACGACTGGGCGACCTTCCTGCGTTCGCGGCTGGACTCGCACGACGCTCACGCTCCGCTCGGCGGCGTGGAGAACGGCGGCTACCGGCTCTCCTATGCGGAAACCCCCAATCCATGGAGTGCGATGGAGGAGTCGGACAGCGGAACGGTGGACTTCTGGTACTCGCTGGGCCTGCATGTGGCGTCGTCGGGGATTGTGTCGGACGTGCTGAAGGAAGGCATCTCCGACACCGCCGGCTTTGGGCCGGGGATGAAGATCATCGCCGTGAACGGACGCGCCTTCACCCCGGCGGTGCTGCGCCAGGCGGTGCGCGAGGCAAAGGGGGCGGGGCCATCGCTTCAACTGATCGTCGAGAACACCGGCTTCTTCAAGGTGTTGACGCTGGACTATCACGGCGGCGAACGCTATCCCGTACTGCGCCGGATCGAGGGGACGGTGGATCGGCTGGACGACATCCTCAAGCCGGAGGCAAAGTAGGCTTTGCCACGAGGTCATTCTCACGTAGGCCGCGCTGCGAAGCCGTTCTTTCCCCGTCTATTGAGGATAGATGCGCTGTTAACCACTGAGGCGGGCCGATGCGATAGGGTGTTGAAGATGGATGGCCTTGGTGCGGCCGGGCGCCTGGCGCATCTATGTAAGTGGGTATCGGGGTGCGTAGGTGAGAGCAGGTGTTCCACGGCGGAAACGGCCGTTCAAGATCCAGAAGCTGGAGCAGTTAGTACGCCTGGTCCGCGAAAGCCACGAACATCCCATGATGGGCGAGCCGCAGCTGCCGGAGATGGTCGCGCCGGGCGAGACCGGGATCACCTTCCTGGGGCACTCCTCGTTTCTGCTGCAGATCGGGGGCAGGAACGTGCTGGTCGATCCGGTCTTCTCGACCCGCCTGATCGTGCTGCGGCGACAGCGGAGGCCGGGTGTTCTGGTGCCGGATCTGCCGCCGATCGATCTGGTACTGGTGACCCACGCTCATATGGATCATCTGGATAAGAACTCGCTGCGCCGGGTGATTCGAGCGACCCGGCGACTGCGGGGGACGGTGCCCGAGGTGGTAGTGCCACATGGCGTCGAGGACCTGGTGGAGTGGATGGGCTTCAGTCGGGTACATGGCCTGGGCTGGTGGGATGAGTTGGAGGTCGCCGACCTGCGGGTGACCATGACGCCTTGCCAGCACTGGGGAGCGAGGATGTTCCGCGACATGCACCGCGGCTATGGCGGATACGTGATCGCGGCGGCACGGGCGACGGGCCAGAGCGTCTACCACTCTGGCGACACCGCCTACTTCCCGGGCTTTGCCCAGGTGGGCGAGCGACTGCGGCCGGATGTGGCGCTGCTGCCGATCGGCGCCTACTTCCCGGATACCTACCGCTCGGTGCATACCAGCCCTGAGGAGGCGCTGCGCGGCTTCGTCGAGTGCGGAGCGAAGTGGATGGTTCCCATGCACTTCGGGACCTTTCGCCTGGGGCGCGAGCCGATGGAGGAGCCGGTCCAGCGGCTGGAGGCGGAGGCTGGGCGTTTGGGCGTCGCGCCGCAGGTGCGGGTACTCAAGGAGGGCGAGACCATGCGGCTGTCGCCGGCTGGCGGCGGCTCCCAGGTCTAGCAATACTCGCGATGTCTGAAGCCGCAATGCGCATCGCGGTGTTGCTCTCGAGCATCTTATGCGCATGATGAATCAGGCAACAGCAGCGACGATAAGTGCGAAGGCGAGTGGAACGTTTGCGATTGGCGGGGATCTTCCGGTAAACCGGTTGGGATTCGGCGCGATGCGCATCACCGGCGAGGGCATCTGGGGCGAGCCCAAGGACCGCGAGCAGGCCAAGAAGGTGCTGCGGCGCGCGGTCGAGCTCGATATCAATTTCATCGATACCGCCGACGCCTACGGTCCGGACGTCAGCGAGCAGCTGATCGGCGAGGCACTCTTCCCCTACAAACCCGGCGTGGTCATCGCCACCAAGGGCGGTCTCACGCGGCAGGGTCCGAACGTCTGGACGCCGCTCGGCCGGCCTGAGTACCTGCAGCAGCAGGTGGAGATGAGCCTCCGCTACCTGAAGCTGGAGCGGATCGACCTCTGGCAGCTGCACCGCATCGACCCCAAGGTTCCGGTCGAGGAGTCGCTGGGCATCGTCAAGAAGATGCAGGAGGAGGGCAAGATCCGCCACGTCGGCCTCTCCGAGGTCAAGCCGGCCGAGATCGAGCAGGCGCGCAAGGTGATCGACATCGTCAGCGTGCAGAATCTCTACAATATCAGCGACCGCCAGCACGAGGACACGCTGGTGTACTGCGAGCAGAACAACATCGCATTCATTCCCTGGTTCCCGGTGGCTGCGGGCAAGCTGGCGCAGCCGGGCGGCAAGCTCGACCAGGCCGCCAAGCGGCATGGCGCGACCGTCTCGCAGCTCTCGCTGGCGTGGCTGCTACACCGCTCCAAGGTGATGCTGCCGATTCCCGGCACCTCGTCGATCGCTCACCTTGAAGAGAACACCGCCGCGGCCTCGGTCAAGCTGAGCGACGCGGAGTGGAAGGAGATCGAGGAGTCCGCCAAGTAAGTAGGGCGCCCCACTGCCCGGGACTAAATTCTTTATTTAGTGTTATTTACGAGTGGTCGCCACTTGCAAATCATTGATTCTGGAAGGTTTACACTTAAAGATTAGATTCCAAAGGGGTTATCTGACAGCTTTCGAGAAAGCCACGGCTCTCACGCCGTGGCTTTCTTTTTAATCCCTACTTCTACTACAACAGGTTGGGGGGGCTTGAGTTTGAGGAGAAGGCCCCTTCTGGTTGGGGGAGCTCTCGCAGGGCTGAAGCCCTGCGCTCCCACCTGAAGTGCGGTCAGCGCGTTAGTGCGCTGCGTTCCCACCCTGCTGCGTTCTCGTGTTAGACAAGGGTTATTGCAGGCGAATGAGCAGGCCCTCTCCGGCTTCTACGATCAGCGGGCCGCCGACCGGGGCGCCGTCGCCGTCGAGGATGGTGGTGAGGGCGATGTGGCCGGGTTCGCAGTGGATGGTCTGGATGTCTGCGGTCAGATTGAGCACGATTTGGAACTGCTGGAGGGCGCCGGTGTGTGCATCGAGGAAGCTGCGGATGAAGGAGAGCACGCCCTGCTCAGACTGGACGTCATGGATGGCCCCGGCGTGGAGCGCGGGGTGGGTCTGACGCAGTGCCAGTAATCGGCGGTAGAGCGAGAGCATGGATTGTGGGTCGGCGGATTCGGTAGCTACGTTGGTGTCGAGGAGACCGGGGTTGATCGGCAGCCAGGGGGTGGCGGTGGTGAAGCCGGCGCCCTCGGAGGCGTTCCAGAGCATGGGAGTGCGCTGGGGGTCGCGGCCCAGGCCGATGCCGGGGCGAAGCTTCTCGGCGGTGTCCTGCACCTGTTGGGGGGCGATGGGGCCGTTGGTCATACCCAGCTCTTCGCCGTAGTAGAGGGTGGGGGTGCCGCGCAGGGTGAGCAGCAGCATGGCCGCGGCGCGGGCCTGGGACCTGCCGATGCGGCTGGCGGCGCGGGACTGGTCGTGGTTGCCCATGACCCAGTTGGGCCAGGCGCCTTCGGGCAGGGCGGCCTCGTAGTCGCGAATCAGATGAGCGATCTTGTCGGCGTTCCACTCGGTCTGGATGAGGTGGAAGTTGAAGGGCATGTGAGCGCCCTGGAGGCTTTTGCCGTAGTAGGCGACGAGGTTGGCGACGGGGAGGTAGATCTCGCCGATGAGCACGCGCTCGGGGTACTGGTCGAGCAGCTGGCGCATCTCGGCGACGATGGCGTGGGTCTCGGGCTGGTCGGCGGTGTAGGTGGGGAGGACGCTCCAGAAGTCGGAGGCGCCGGGGGTCCACTCCGGGTTGGGAGGGTTGTTGCGGAACTCGGGATCTTTGGCGAGCAGCCAGAGGACGTCCATGCGGAAGCCGTCGACGCCGCGATCGAGCCAGAAGCGCATGGCGGCGTAGATGGCCTGGCGCAGCTCGGGATTGTGCCAGTTGAGGTCGGGCTGCTGCTTGAGGAAGGAGTGGAAGTAGAACTGGCCGGTGGCGTCGTCGAAGGTCCAGCCGGAGCCGCCGAAGTTGCTCATCCAGTTGTTCGGCGGGCCTGTTGGATTGACGCCGGGGGCGGGGTCGCGCCAGAGATACCAGTCACGCTTGGGACTCTGTCGTGATGACCGGCTTTCGAGGAACCAGGGGTGCTGGTCCGAGCTGTGGTTGGGGACGAAGTCGAGGATGAGCTTCAGGCCGCGTGCATGGGCCGCGGCGATGAGGCGGTCGAAGTCGGCGAGGCTGCCGAAGATGGGGTCGACGCCGGTGTAGTCGGAGACGTCGTAGCCGAAGTCGGCCATGGGCGAGGGGTAGAAGGGCGAGATCCAGATGGCGTCGACGCCGAGCTCGACCAGGTAGTCCAGGCGCGATTCGATGCCGGGCAGATCGCCGATGCCGTCGCCGTTGCTGTCCTGAAAGGAGCGTGGATAGATCTGGTAGACCACGCCGTCTCGCCACCAAAGCTGCTGACTGCTCATCGTTGCTGCTACTCCTGAAACTGGATGGGGGCTCTGAGAGTGCTGCGGCATACCCCAGGGGCCAAAGCCCGTTTCTTTTCTACCCTTGAATGCCAAGGTTAAAGCCTTGGCCTACCTAGATGCGTGATCGCCGTGGCTTACCTAGATTCGTGTTGGCGATGGGGGTGGTTCAAGCCCCCCTTTCAAGTCAACCACCTTTCAACGGTTATTCGGGGATCGCGCCGGAGTGACCGGCCAGGCGCTCGGGCATGTCGGCCAGAACGTAGGTCATGACGGCGAGCGAGGCGATGTTCTTGCGGAACTCGACCGGGTCCACCTTGTCGAGTGTATCGGCTTCGGTGTGGTGCCAGTCGAAGTAGTGAGCGGCGGTGGTGAGCTCGCCCAGGCCGGGTACGCCGGCCTCCATCAGCGGCTCGATGTCGGAGCCGCCGCCGCCGGGCTTGATGGTGCTGGCGCCGACGGGCTCGAGCAGGAGGCCGATCTGCTTCAGGAGTTCCAGCGAGTGCATCTCGGCGTCGGTCAACTGCGGCTCGGCGGCCGGGCCGTTGGGGGTGGAGCGGCGCTCGCCGACCGATCCGTATCCGTAGCCGATGGGGGCTTCGGCGCCGCCGTCCATCTCGATGGCGGCGACCTGCTGGGTGATGGCGCTGCCGAGGCCCGTGCGATAGGCGCGCCCGCCGGCGCCGCCGTTCTCTTCGTTGACCCAGAAGACGACGCGGATGGTGCGCTTGGGGCGCAGGCCAGACTTGTGGATTAGATGGACGGCTTCGAGAGTGGCCATGATGCCGGTGCCATCGTCCTGCGCGCCCTGGCCGACGTCCCAGGAGTCGATGTGGCCGCCGAGTACGACGACCTGTTCGGGGTGTTCGCTGCCGACGATCTCGCCCATGACGTTGGCGCTCTCGACCTCGGGCTCAAGGTGGGCCTCCATGTCGAGGTGGACGCGGACGGGGGCGCCCTCGGCGGTGAGGCGCGCGAGCATCATGGCGTCCTCGAGCGAGATGGCGGCGGCGGGGATCTTGGGGGCGTCCTTGTCGTAGATCAGCGTGCCGGTGTGCGGCAGCTGCACGGCGAGCGGGGTGATCGAGCGGACCAGGACGGCGACCGCTCCGAGGGCGGCGGCGCGCGAGGGGCCGGAGACGCGGTACATCACGGTGCGGCCGTAGCCCTCGTAGGGCGCGTTGAAGACAACGATCTTGCCCTCGACGCCGGCGCGGCCCAGCTTGGCGAGTTCGTCAAAGTTCTTGACGACCACGACCTGGGCGTCGAGTCCCCCGGCGGGGGTGGCCACGCTCATGCCGAGGCCGAGCAGGTGGAGCGGCTTGCTGACGGGGGCGAGGATCGCGCCGGACTCCCGGCCGCGCACCCAGTGGGGCACCATGGCCTTTTCGACGGTGACGTTCTCGAGGCCGTCCTTGCGCATGAGGTCGGCGCTCCAGGCGACGGCGCGGGCAAGCGGCTCGCTTCCGCTGATGCGCTTGCCGATGTGGTCGCAGAGGTAGGCCAGGTTGGCGTAGCCGTCGTTGTCGTCGAGCGAGGCGGCGATCAGTTTCTTTGCGGGCTCGGCGTAGACCTGATCGAGCGGGTGGTTCTGCTGGCCGACCGCGTTCCCTGAGGCCAGCGCCAGGGTCAGCAGGCCGGCGAAGCAATTCTGTAGGGGGAGAGAACGCAGAGAACGGGCAGGGCGCGCGGTCGAGATCAAGATCAAAGAGCCTCCGAGGCTGGGCAATCGAGTGATGCAGCGAATGCTTTTGAGTCTATCGCGAGCTGCGGGGGAGGCTCCAGTACGCGGCTACTGCCACTGGGAGGTGTGGCGCTCGAGCCACCAGCAGGCGGGGGCGTTGGGTTGGGGGAAGAGCGATCGCGCGCAGGTCACGGGGACGGTGCCGATGAGGTCGTACTCTTCCTTCTGGCCCTTCAAGGGAGTGGCCAGGAACTGGTTGACCTGAACGACGCGATAGGCGGTGCCGCGTCTGATCCGGATCTGCAGCACGATCTCGTCGACCACATAGACGAGCAGCGTCGCCGCCAGCAGACTCAGCAGTGCGATCTTGGCGATTTGCTTCATGCGGCGAGCTCCGAGTGGGTTTGGGACTACCCTACGGGACTACTTTATTCGATGCCGAGCTTGTGCTGCAGCTGTTCGAGCGAGATGCCCTTGGTCTCGGGATAGAAGTACAGAACGATGAAGAGCTGAAGGACCATCATGGCGGCGAAGAAGGCGAAGGGAATGCCGCCGGAGCGTGCGGCCAGCAGAGGGAAGACGAGTGAGATGAGGGCGTTCATGATCCAGTGGGCGGAGGAGCCGAGGCTCTGGCCCTTGGCGCGGACGCGGTTGGGGAAGACCTCGGCGATGTAGACCCAGATGACCGCTCCCTGGCTGATGGAGAAGAACGTGATGTAGGCGACCAGGAGCCAGACCAGGGTGTTCTGGTGGCTGTTGGTGAAGAAGACGGCGGCGACTCCGCTGAGGCAGAGGGCGGTGCCGACGCTGCCGATGAGGAGCAGCGTCTTGCGTCCCAGCTTGTCGATGAGGCTCATGCCGAGCAGGGTGGCGACGAAGTTCATGGCGCCGATGAGGACGGTCTGGAGCGAGCCGGAGAGCTGGCTGAAGCCGGCGGCGGCGAAGATGGAGTTGGAGTAGTAGAGGATGGCGTTGATGCCGGAGAGCTGATTGAACATGCCGATGGTGATGGCGAGGAAGATGGGCAGGCGGTAGCGGGGGATGAAGAGCGGCTCGGCGGCCATGCCGCGCTCCATGTGGATGGAGTCCATGATCTCGCGGAGCTCGGCCTCGGAGTCGGGCGAGCCCATCATCTTGAGGACGTCGAGGGCCTCGTCGGTGCGGTTCTGGGTGGCCAGCCAGCGCGAGCTGCGGGGGATGCCGTAGAGCATGATCAGGAAGAGCAGAGCGGGAATGCCGGCGACGCCGAGCTGCCAGCGCCACTGCAGGGCGCCGAGGTGGAGCAGCGAGATCAGGTAGTTCGACAGGTAGGCGAGCAGGATGCCGGCGACGATATTGATCTGGAAGAGGCCGACCATCCTGCCGCGCCACTTGGCGGGGGCGAGTTCGGCGATGTAGACCGGGCCGAGCACGGAGGAGCCGCCGATGCCCAGGCCGCCGATCATGCGAAAGACGAGCAGCGAGGGCCAGTTCCAGGCGAGCGCGCAGCCGATGGCGGAGATGGTGTAGAGGATGGCCATGATGCGCAGCGCCTCGCGGCCGCCGATGCGCTGGCCGAGGACGCCGGCGCTGAGCGCTCCAATGACCGTGCCGAATAGGCCGCTGAAGACGGTGACGCCGAGCGAGAAGGAGCTGAGGTGGAAGATGGCGGTGAGCTGCTGCGTGGTGCCGGCGATCACGGCGGTGTCGAAGCCAAAGAGCAGTCCTCCGAGGGCACCTACGATGGTGCTCTTCAGCAGGAATCGGGTCATCTTCATGCGACAGGGGTCTCCTGAAATGTCAAAAGCGGGATCGGAGGAATTGTAACTGTGCGGTTGCACTCCAGGGAATGTGCCTTTGGGTTCCGGCAATATTGCTTCGCGCTGCGGGGAATGTTGCCTTTAGGATGGGAGAGCTGGCAGGAGGGTCATGAGTTATCCGGAGATGCGAATTGGGATCGATCTGGGCGGGACCAAGATCGAGGCGCTGGCGCTGGACCGCGCGGGTGTGGAGCTGGTGCGGCACCGTATCGATACACCGCGCGACGACTACCGCGCGACGATTCTGGCGATGGCTGGGCTGGTGCGCCGGATTGAGCGCGAGACGGGAACGGTGGCGACGGTGGGAGCAGGGATTCCCGGTACCATCTCGGGCCGGACCGGGCTGGTGAAGAATGCCAACTCGACCTGGCTGAATGGTCAGGCGCTGCAGCGGGATCTTTCCGAGGAGCTGGAGCGCGAGGTTCGCATGGCGAACGACGCGAACTGTCTGGCGGTGTCGGAGGCGACCGACGGGGCGGCGGCGGGCGCGCGGGTGGTCTTCGGGGTGATTCTGGGGACGGGCTGCGGCGGTGGGCTGGCGATCGACGCGCAGATTCACAATGGACCGAACGGTGTCGCGGGCGAGTGGGGGCACAATCCCCTGCCCTGGCCGACGGCGGAGGAGCAGCCGGGACCAGCCTGCTACTGCGGCAAGCGCGGCTGCATGGAGACCTGGGTTTCGGGTACCGGGTTAGCGCGCGAGTTCCAGGAGGTGACCGGCAAGGCGAGGACGACGCGGGAGATCGTCGCCGGAGCCGAGGCCGGGGAGCTGGAGGCGGTGCACGCGCTCGAACGCTTCGAGGACCGGCTGGCACGCGGACTCGCCTCTGTGATCAATGTGCTCGATCCGGATGTTCTCGTCTTCGGCGGCGGGCTGTCGAAGGTGGAGCGGATCTACCGGGAGGTGCCGGCGAAGCTTCCCCGCTACGTCTTCGGACGCGAGGCGACGACCGCACTGGTGCCTGCGCGCTATGGCGATTCGAGCGGGGTGCGTGGAGCCGCGTGGCTGTGGCCGGCGAGGGTCGGCGAAACGGTTCGGCTGGGGTAGTTTTCTTCGAGCGAATTTGGCTCCATCGAAAGGTGGAGATTTAAACCAACCTAGCCAGGTCTGGCAGGCCGGGAATAACATGCTCAGGTCTTCGCAAGCGACAGATTTTGGTATTGGGGCCCCACCAAGAGCTACAGACGCGCGTTCGGGTCGACGAACTGCCGTCGATTTACTTGAGTCAGCGTTTCCGCGTACGGCCAGAGGTTTTCGGGCAATGAGTGAGAGAGGGAAGACAACCCGTCAGGCTGCATGGTTGCGAGGGACGCTGCTCACTGCGGCAGCCATCGGAGCGCTCACGTTTGCCTTTTCGCAGGTGAGGTCGGCGAGGGCCGGTGGCGAGGCGAATGAAGCCGCCGCGGCGAGTCAGGCATATAACGACAGGATCAGCGCGAAGTACAACTTTCGCTTTGGCCGGACGAAGCCATTTCTGCCCTCGAATGCGACCACCGAGACGGGTGACTTCATCGATCCGAAGCAGTTTCAGACCGCCGACTACTGCGGTCACTGCCACCAGGAGGCGCACCAGCAGTGGCGGGAGTCGGCGCACTCCAATGCGAATCGTGCGCCGTGGTATCTGAAAAACGTGGGCCTGCTGAATGCGGAGAAGGGGATCGAGTTCTCGCGTCACTGCGAGGGCTGTCATGACCCGATCGCGGTGGTGGCGGGCGCGTTGACGGAGGGATCGCCGAAGAAGCGGCCGTACGACCAGGACGGGGTCACCTGCCAGGTCTGCCACTCGATTCAGAAGGTGGATACGCGGGGAACGGGCAGCTACGTGATGGGCGTGCCGGCGGTGATGGTCGATGAAGAGGGCCAGCCGATCACCACGCGGCAGGTCTCGGACGCGGAGATTCTGACCCACCTGGACCGCCACAGCAAGGCGGTGATGAAGGACTTCTATCGGACCTCGGAGTACTGCTCGGCGTGCCATAAGGCTGCGCTGCCGCGCGAATTGAATGGATACAAGTGGCAGCGTGCGATCTTCCTCTATGACGAGTGGCAGAACTCGTCCTTTGCCAAACAATCGCCGCTGCCGTTTTATGTGAAGGATTCGGTGTCGACCTGCCAGACCTGCCATATGCAGCGGGAGCCGCTGAAGCTGGCCGACTACGGCGCGAAGAAGGGGCAGCTGGCCTCGCATCGCTGGCTGGGTGCGAATACGCTGATCCCGAAGTACTACGGCTTCGACGAGCAGGGCCGGCGCATCGTGCAGTTTCTGCAGAATAGCGTGTTCAACATCGACATCTTCGCCCTTGAGCGGGGCGAAACTCCAGAGGGCGGAACGCCTCAGACCGTGGTCGCTCCGCTGGGATTGACGTCGTTCCAGGTTGCTCCGGGCGAGCTGTTGACGGCCGATGTGGTGATCCAGAACAAGGGGATCGCGCACACCCATGTGCCGGAGCAGCGCGATATGTATGAGTCGTGGGTCAATTTCACGATGAAGGACGCGAATGGAAGACTGCTCGCCGAGAGCGGCTTCATCAAGCCGAACGGTGACCTGGACGAGCGCGTGCACAGCTTCACCAATCGGCTGATCAATGCGAAGGGCACACGGAACTATCTGCATGAGGTCTGGAACAACCGCATCGTGGCGTACAACAACACCATCCAGTCGGGGCGATCACAGGTGGTGCGCTATGCGTTCCAGATGCCGGCGACCGGTGGGCCGGTGAGCATCACGGCGACGGTGAAGTATCGCCGCTTCGACCAGCATTTTGTCGACTACACGGTGAGCAAGCACTATGAGCAGCCGGTGGTAGACATGGTGTCCCAGACGCGGGTGATCATGGTTGGCGAGAATACTCCGGTGGCTCCGGGAGCGGAGGAGAACAAGGAGTGGATGCGCTGGAACAACTACGGCATCGCGCTGCTGGACGCACAGCAGTATGCGGCGTCGCTCGACGCCTTCGCGCACGTCGCCAAGATGCGGCCCGACTACGCCGATGCGTACACCAACATGGCGATCGTGCAGATTCTGTGGCAGCGGTTCGACGAGGCGCGGCCCAATCTGGAGAGGTCGCTCGCGCTTGCTCCGCGCAATGCGCGTGCGCTGTACTACCGGGCGCTGGTCGAGCGCAACGAGGGCAAGCTGGATCTCGCGATCACGGATCTGAATGAGGTGGCGAAGAGCTTTCCACGCTCGCGGGATGCGCATCGAGAGCTGGGGTACGCCTACTATCAGCAGCGCAAGTATGAGCTCGCGCGGGCCGAGTACGAGATGGTGCAGGGGATCGATCCGGATGACCTTGCGGCGCACTATCAGTTGTCGCTGGTGTACCGCCGGCTGGGCATGAAGGAGAGGGCGGCGCAGGAGGCGGCGCGCTTTGCCGACCAGAAGGATGATCCCAGCGCAAGCGCCTATGCGCTCGAATATATGCGCAGCCACACGGAGATCGCGAACGAGAGCGTTCCGTGGCACGTGCATGAGCTGGATGCGGTCGCGCCCGCGAGCGATCACGTGGCGACTGTGTCTGGAGCGGGTGGTGGATCGCAGTAGACGGCAGGCGATTCGCTCCGGTTATTCTGGTGCCATGTCCACAATGAATTCTCCCCAGTCTCCTGGTTCTCAAGAGGGCCCAATGCTATCTCCCGATGCCGTGGTGCCTTCCACGCAGACACCACGCGGGCGGGCCGGGCTGGTCTTTGTTCCGGGCGCGGCTCTGTTGCTTGGATTTTTGTTTATATGCGCATCGAGCGACAGGCCGGTACAGGCCTCGTCGATGCAGGGACGCGAGGCCGGGGCAGTGTTGTTCCACGAAAAGGGTTGCGAACACTGCCATGGCGTGGACGGGGTGGGTACCGATCGAGCGCCGGCGCTGACGACGGTGGGCAAACGGCGCAAGAAGGCGCAGATCGAGCATCAGATCGAACAGGGTGGCAATGGGATGCCGGCGTACAGCGCTGTGCTGCAGCCGGATGAGATCAAGTGGCTGGTGGAGTTTCTGCATGCCAAGCGCAAGGCTCCGAAGCAGCTGAAGGTGACGGGGGTGCCGGTGCACGGCGATGTGCCCGCAGCCTTGCCCGCGTCCGATCCCGGGAGGTGAGAGCGCCCCAGCGCGCGGGGTGTCGGATGTACCGCGATGCCCCGGCACGGCGTAGTCTTTAACCATCGCTGCACAGGCTGTTCCCTCGATGAGGGCGCTGTGCGAGGCGCAATCATGCGATGGAGGGTGGTTTGACGGTACAGAATATGGCTTCGGAGCAGCGGGAGATCGAGAGGCTGTTTCCCGATCTTCATCCACCGCTCGCCAGGCAGGCGGCGGTGATCGAAGCAGACCGCTGTCTGAACTGCTTCGATGCTCCCTGCACCGGCGCGTGTCCAACCCATATCGACGTGCCCAGGTTCATTAAGAAGATTGCCAGCGGCAACCTGCGCGGCGCGGCGCTGAGCCTGCTGGACGCGAATGTGCTGGCGGGGAGCTGCTCGCGCGTGTGTCCGGTCGCGGTGCTCTGCGAGGGAGCTTGCGTAATGCATCGCCATCACCAGCGGCCGATCGAGATCGCCCGCCTGCAGCGTCATGCGATGGATAGCTTCCACGCGAGCGGTGGGACGCTGCCGAGCAAGAGCATGGAGGAGAGGACCGGGAGGATCGCCTGCGTGGGCGCAGGGCCGGCGTCGCTGGCTGCCGCAGCGGAGCTCAGGCAGCGAGGCTTTCAGGTCACCGTCTTCGAGAAGCGGCCGCTGCCAGGCGGCCTGAACACCTACGGCATCGCGGAGTACAAGCTGCGCGCGACCGACAGCCTGAGCGAGATTGAATGGATCGCTGAGCTGGGTGTGGAGTTCCGCTACGGCGTTGATATTGAAGGTGATATCGGAGTTGAAGGCAACGGTGCGGTTTCGCTGGCCGACCTGGAGCGCGACTTCGATTTTGTGTTTGTGGGTGTCGGTCTGGGCGCCATGCACCGGCTCGGCGTGCCCGGCGGCGATCATCCTGGGGTGGTGGATGCGCTCCAGTTCATCGAAGACTACAAGCTTGGTGCAATCACCGCGGTGCGGGGCCGCGTTGTGGTGGTGGGCGCCGGGAACACGGCGATCGACGCGGCGAATGCGGCCAGGCGGCTCGGGGCGAGCGAGGTGCGCATTGTGTATCGGCGCACGGAAGAGTGTATGTCGGCGTTCGACTTTGAGTATGAACATGCGAAGCAGGAGGGCGTGCAGTTTCAGTGGTGGACACAACTGGTCGCGGTGCATGCTTCAGAGACGGCGGTGGAGTGGGTTGAGTGTATGACGACGAAGACGGATAGCCAAGGCAGGCTGACGGTGGTTGAAGGTTCCAACTTCCGGATTCCCTGTGAGCTGGTGATCCCGGCGCTCGGTCAGTCGCCGTTGTTGGAGTTGCTCGCGAAGCTGCGCGACGTGCAAGTGGAGAACGGCCGGGTCGTCGTCGATCGCGAGACCGGGCAGACGAGCAATCGGCGCTACTTCGCGGGCGGCGATTGCGTGAACGGCGGCCGCGAGGTGGTCGACGCGGTCGCCGATGGCAAGCGCGCGGGCATGGCGATCGCGAAGCTGCTGGAGGTCGCGTATGTTGCGTAGTGCTCCCAATCTGGCGGTGAATTTTGCTGGCATCCAATCGCCGAATCCCTTTTGGCTGGCCTCCGCTCCGCCCACCAATAGCGGCGAGCAGGTGATGCGGGCGTTCGATGCGGGCTGGGGCGGCGCGGTGTGGAAGACGATTGGAGAGCCGGTGACGAACGTCTCCTCGCGCTACTCGTCGATCGATGGGAAGGGGCAGCGGATGATGGGCTTCAGCAACATCGAGCTGATCAGCGACCGCCCGCTCGAGGTCAATCTGCGCGAGATCGCCGAGGTGAAGAGGCGGTTTCCCATGCATGCTGTCATCGTCTCGCTGATGGTGGAGTCGAAGCGCGAGGCGTGGCACAGGATCGTGCAGCAGGCGGAGGATGCCGGCGCCGATGGGCTTGAGCTGAACTTCGGCTGCCCTCATGGCATGAACGAGCGCGGCATGGGGTCGGCGGTCGGACAGGTGCCGGAGTACACCGAGATGATCACCGCGTGGGTGAAGGAGAAGGCGCGCACGCCGGTGATCGTGAAGCTGACGCCGAACATCTCGGACATCCGCGTGATCGCGCGCGCGGCCAAGCGTGGCGGAGCGGACGCGCTGGCGGCGATCAATACAATCAGCTCGATCACGAGCATCGATCTCGATACCTTCATACCGCGGCCGAATGTGGGGGGAAGGTCGTCGCATGGCGGCTACTGCGGTCCGGCGGTCAAGCCGATTGCGTTGAATATGGTCGAGCAGGTGATGAGCGATAGGGAGTCGACGCTGCCCATCTCAGGCATAGGAGGCGTCGCGGAGTGGAGAGATGCCGCGGAGTTCATGCTGCTGGGTGCGGGCACTGTTCAGGTGTGTACGGCGGCGATGCACTATGGCTATCGCATCGTCGAGGACATGATCGATGGCCTGACGAACTGGATGAGCGAGAAGGGATTCTCGTCGATCGAGGAGTTCCGCGGGCGCAGCCTGGCGAAGGTGACCGAATGGAAGCATCTCGACCTCAACTACAAGGTGGTCGCGCGTATCGATGAGGCCAAGTGCATCGGCTGCGGTCTCTGCTACACGGCGTGCTGGGATGGAGCGCACCAGTGCATTCATCTGGACCGGGTCACGGGTCCGGTCGACGGACCGGTTGAGATGCATGCGAAACCGGCGACGATTGAGGAGGCGAGCAGGCGCAGCCTCACGGTCACGCCGATTGCGAAGCTGGACCCGCCGGCCGCTCGAGATCACGGCCCGTTCGCTACGCCGCTGGCACGGATTCCTCGCGTCGATGAGACCGAGTGTGTCGGGTGTAATCTGTGTTCGCTCGTCTGCCCGGTCGAAGAGTGCATCACGATGATCGAGGTCGATACCGGGCTGAAGCCAGAGACATGGGACGAGCGCAGCAGGGCGACCGTCGAGGGATCGACCTGCTGAGCGCCCGCTGTTCGCATCTTCAGACGAGCTGCAGATAATTTAAGCGTGGGAGTTGTGATGGCCTTGTTGATTCGCAACGGCGAAATTGTAACCAGCGAAGATCGCTACTTCGCCGATATCTATATCGAAGATGAGACCATTACTCGGATCACTCGCCCGACGGCAGAGGGCATCGATGTGCCGCCGGGAATGGAGGTCATCGATGCGACGGGAAAGCTGATCTTCCCTGGCTTCATCGATCCGCATGTGCACATCCATCTTCCGTTCATGGGGACCTTCGCGAAGGACACGTATGAGACAGCCAGCACCGCTGCGCTAATCGGCGGCACTACGACTTTGATCGAGATGTGCTGCCCGTCGCGGCAGGAGGACGCGCTTGCGGGCTATCGTTTGTGGAAGAGCAAGGCGGATGGGCTGAGCGCCTGCGACTACGCGTTCCATATGGCGGTGACGCACTTCGATGAGAGCACCGAGGCGCAGCTGCGCGAGATCGTGGCGGATGGAACGACGTCGTTCAAGATATTTCTCTCGTACAAGAACTTCTTCGGTGTCGATGACAGCGAGATGTACCAGACGCTGAAGCTGGCGCGGGAGCTGGGTGTTATGGTGACGGCGCACTGTGAGAATGCGGAGCTGGTGAGTCGTCTGCAGCAGGACCTGCTGGCGCAGGGCAAGCTTGGTCCGGAGTGGCATGAGCCCAGCAGACCGGAGACCGTCGAGGCGGAGGGGACGGGGCGGTTCGCAGCCTTCCTGGAGGTGACCGGGGCGACGGGTTACATCGTGCATCTATCTTGTGCGCCGGCGTTGAAGGCGGCGCTCGAGGCCAAGGCGCGTGGGGTGAAGCTGGCGGTCGAGGCGGTGGTGCCGCACCTTCTGCTGGATAAGAGCTACGCCGAACGCGGTGGTCTCGAGGGCATGAAGTTCGTCATGTCGCCGCCGCTGCGCGACCGCAGGAACCAGGCGGTGCTGTGGGGCGCGCTTGACGACGGGGAGATCGACACGGTGGGGACGGATCATTGCCCGTTCGACCTGGAGCAGAAGCTGATGGGCGAGGATGCGTTCCCCCTGATCCCGAATGGCATTCCGGGCGTGGAGGAGCGGGTGAACCTGATCTACACCTATGGGGTGAGGCGAGGGCGGTTGGATCTCCATCGCTTCGTCGATGCCTTGAGCACGCGGGCAAGCAAGCTCTTTGGGCTGTATCCGCGCAAGGGCGAGGTTGCGGTGGGCAGCGATGCCGACCTGGTGATCTACGCCCCGGAGTATCGCGGGACGATCTCGGCCAGAACACACCAGGTCAACTGCGACTACAGCGGCTATGAGGGAGTGGAGATCGAGGGACGGCCTGCGATGGTGCTGGTACGCGGCAAGGTGCAGGTGCGCGACGGGGTCTTCGTCGGCGAGCGCGGGCGTGGACGGTTCCTGCGCCGCGAGCCGCAGCTTGCGCAGGTGGGAGGCGTGGATGGCAACTAATGCGGACAAGGTGACCGCAGGCAAGGCGATCGCGAGCAACGTGATCGCGAACCTGCGCGAGCTGCGGGCTCTGACCGGCGATGCGGAGGGGGCACAGCGCGTGGCGTGGACGCCGACCTGGATGCGATCGCGGGAGTGGTTTCGCGCGAAGCTTGCGAGCGTGCCGGCGCTGCGCGGGGTCGAGCAGCATGTGGATGCGGCGGGCAACGCGTGGTACACGCTGCGCGGCGAGTCGGAGCGCGCGCTGGTGCTGGGAAGTCATCTGGACTCGGTGCCGAACGGCGGCTGGCTCGATGGCTGTCTCGGCGTTCTGGCGGGGCTCGAGGTGATGCGCGGTTTGGCCGAAGAGTTTGACGGCAGACCTCCGTTCACGGTGCGGTTGGTCGATTGGGCCGATGAGGAGGGAGCGCGCTTCGGGCGCAGCTTGTTCGGCTCGGCGGCGTTTGCGGGACGAGCGACGAGTGAGGCGGAGCGCGGACGAACGGACCGCGAGGGCGTGACCCTGGCGAAGGCGCTGGCCGAGTGCGGGATCCATGTCGATCGGATCGGCGATGCGGTGGCCGAGCAGCGGAATATTGCGGCGTATCTCGAGCTGCACATCGAGCAGGGACCTGTGCTCGAGCGGCTCGGGCTGCCGCTTGCGGTGGTGCTTGGGACCAAGGGCGTCGAGCGGCACGCGATCCGGTTTTATGGGCAGGAGGCGCATTCGGGATCGACGCCGATGGCGGTGCGGCGCGATGCGCTGGCGGCTGCGGCGAAGCTGGCGCTCGTGATTCGCACTATCGCGCGGCAGCATGCGGACGCGGTTTGCACGATGGGCAGCGTGAAGACCTTTCCGGGGATCGTGACCTCGGTTGTGGGACGCTGTGAGGCGACGCTCGATCAGCGCGCTCTCGATGCTGCGGTGCTTGCGAGCATGCTCGGGGAGGCGCGGGCGGCGAGCGAGCGGTTCGCGTCCGAGGAGGGGTGCACGGTCGAGTGGGAGAAGATCTGGAGCATCGAGCCGATCGCCTTCCATCCGGATTTAATTGCATTGTGCGAGGCGGCGATTCAGGAGGTCGCGGGCGGATCGCACCGGATGCCTTCAGGGCCGCTGCACGATGCGGCGGAGGTGGCTCGCCTGGGGGCGCCGACGGTGATGCTGTTTGTGCAGTCGCTGGGCGGGATCAGCCACAACAAGATTGAGGACACGAGGCCCGAGCATCTGGAGCTGGCGGTGGCGGCGTTCGAGCGGCTGGCGACGAAGACGATGGAGTGGATGCGAGATTCGGTCTGCTAGGGTCTCCCTCTCCCCTCTATTGCCGGCAGTAAATCCTTTGTTGCCTATGGTTTGCGGTGGTTACTGGCGCGCAAGTCATTAATTTTGAATAGTTTACGGACAAAATATTGGAAATAAATGGCTTAGGCGGATTCCTCCTGTCTGTTCTTTTCGATCGTGGGGCATGGTCGGGCGGAGGTGGAATGCGTGCCTCTTCCTCGCTCACGACGTTGTTGATTGCTTCCGCGGTGGCATCTTTGGAGTAAAGCGCGTTCTTGAGGAGGGGGTAGGCGTTTTCCATAACCTGCTCGCTGAATCGCTCACCAAACCCTGACCATACCCCGGCCGCTCACTAGGCTCTGGGACAGGAACCTGCAACCTTCAGGTGATGAGGCCTCTCGCGCGCGCGTATTGGTCGCGAAACCCCGTCCGCTGCCGTCAACCCTCGCCAAAGCTCATAATTCTCTGGCTGCAATCCTCTAACCGCCAGTAAGATGGCAGACACAGCAACAGAAGAACGAGCACCTGAGAGCCACCCTCGCATGCGCCATCGCGACTTCCTCGGATCCTCCGTCAGCCCCTCCCGCCTGGGAGCCGCACTCAACCTATCCGGCTGCGCGTGCCACCTCGCGTTCTGCTTCCTCTGCTTCACACTGTTGTTTGGATGCCGTTATCCCACAGGGAAACCTGCGGTCAAAACATCTCCCACTCAGACCCTGGATACGGCCGACGCATTCATCAATTCGACGCCTTCCGGTGCTGTCAGCATGACAAGAAGTTTTTTCCTCTCTCCCCCGTCGCTGACTACCGAATCGCCCGCGGCCCATTTTCGCCTTTAATTCGCCTAAACTGGTCCTATGGCGCCCCCGTCCACCCGCGTTTACCTTCGCTTCGCCCTCCGGGCCTCCTCCTGGCGGTGCGAGTTCGTGCCGGATGGAGCTTGGCGTACCGTTGCCCAAGGTTCTGACCTTCGCGAGCGCGGACAAAATCCGCGAGTTGGCTGAGCGAGGTGGAGGCCTGGGCAACTTGGAGTTCAGGCAGATGCTCGAGTACGGCATCAGCTGCGGCCGCGGCGGCGTGTACCTCAAGCTGTCACAGGACCAACTCGCCAAGCTCCAGTGACTCCAGCGCCGCCCCGGCTCGTTTCTGCTCGATTCTGTGGGGATCTCGGTCTTGAGCCAATGCCGTATCCCAGCCCTCACCCTCATAGGGAAGCTTTTGCCGTTGCTTCTGCTCTGTCCTGGTTCTGAAAATCCACATCGCCGCTTCCGCTCGATGCCCACCTTAGCGACGATGAGGCGGGCGCGAAGATGGGGCACCCGGTGTTTTGGGGAGCGATGGTTGCGGCATGGCCGAAGCCATGCCCTTCCGGTTTTACTTGCTGCCTGCGGGGGTGGCAGCCGGGGTGGGTGGGAGCGGGAGGCCGAGGTCGGCGGCGGGGGGCAGGGTGTGGGTGTCGTTCCACTGGCGCTGGGCGGAGCGGAGGCGGTCGCTGCGGCCCAGCCAGATGCCGATGGTGTAGTCGTAGTGTTCGAGCACGGGGCGGAGGGCGTAGGGGCGGTTGGAGCGCAGCCAGGCGGCCTCGTACATGTCGCGTAGAAGGGAGAAGGTGTCGCGGATGTCCTCGATGCGGCCGTTGATGCCGTTGATGTCGGAGATCTCGCGGGAGACGGCGTCGCGCTGTTTGCGGTCGGTGGCGTTTTGCAGGGTGTAGGCGCGTTGGTAGCCCTCGGCAATCTCGTCGGCGAGCTGGTACTCGAGGCCGATGAAATCCATGCGGCGGGCGCCGAGCTCCATGGCGTCGATGGCGTCGGGGTTCTCGAGGTTGCTGGAGGCGGCGCCGAAGAGGAGGGGGTCGTAGAAGGTTCCGGTTGCCCCGGGGGCGTCAGCGGCGAGCGGTTTGAGGCCGGCGGCGGCTCGCGCCTGGGCGATCAGGGTGAGAGCGGCCTCGGCGTGCAGGCGGAGGTCGTGGGTGAAGGGGCGGATCTGGGCGCCGATGCGCTGGCCGTCCTTGGAGAAGGGATCGAGCCAGAAGAGCGAGTTCGAGGCGTCGCCGACGTGGGCCTGGTCCTTGAGCACGGAGTGGGCGGCCATGAGCTCGAGCTGGGCCTGGTTGAGCTTGCCGGTCTGGTCGTTGTGAAAGACCTGGGCGTAGCTCTGTTCGAACTGCGGGATGGAGGACTCGCCATGCTGCCAGGCGGCGGCGGCGCCGAAGAGGATCCCGTACCAGTCCTGGTTGATGAGGCCTTCGCCGTCGTCGTTCCAGATGGTGTTGAGGGCGCCGGTGGAGCCCAGGCGCTGGCCGTCGCGGATGAACTCCTGGATGTTGAGCAGGGCGAGGTTGTTGTTGGGGTAGACCTTGCGGTAGTTGTTGACGCTGGGCGCGACCCAGGTCTCGAAGCCGGCCTTGATGAAGGGGTTGAGGAACTTGTCGTAGCCGTGGGGCTCGGGCGTGTAGACCCAGGCGACGGCGATGGTGGATTGCTTGAAGCTGGGCGGGAGCTGCTTGAGCAGGTCGGGTGCGTCCTGTGCCACGTCTCCCCAGAAGAGCAGCTTGCGGTGCAGGGGCTCGAGCGAGGTGACGATGCGCTGCATGAAGTCGAGGTAGACGGGGGCGAGGCCGCGGGCGTCGACGTCGGCTTTGGTCTGGCCGAGGCCGAGGTCGACGGTCTCGTCGGCGCCGATGTGCAGGAACGGGCCCGGGTATTCGGCGGCGAGCTGGGTGAGCATGCTGGTGGTGAGCGCGAGCGAGCCGGGCTGGGCGGGGGCGAGGACGGCGCCGTGGGGGGTCTCGGCCAGCGGCTGGTACTGCTCCCAGGTGAGGTTGTGGTGGATGTGGCCGAAGGCCTCCTGCTCGGGGACGATGGTGATGTGGTAGCGGCGGGCGTAGGCGACCAGGGTCGCGGCGTCGGCGGGCGAGATGGCGCCGCCGGGCGGGGCGAAGAGGGGATCGGAGGCGTAGGCGGCGGTGTGCTCGAAGTAGAGGGAGTAGAGGTTGATCTTGTAGGCGGCGAGGGTGCGGATGAGCTTCTTCTGGAACTCGAGGGTGGTGACGGGGCCGCGGGAGAGGTCGTCGTCGAGGCCGCGGTAGGCCATGGCGGGCCAGTCGCGGATGTCAGCGGCGTGGAGGACGGCGGGGGTGCTGGCGGTGTTTTCGATGAGCTGCTTGACGGTCTGGGCGCCGTAGAAGAGGCCCGCGGAGGTGTCGGCGGTGATGGTGAGGATGTGGGGTGCGGTGGTGATGACGTAACCCTCGGGCTTCATGGCGGGGTCGAAGTTGGCGACTGGATGGGCGGCGAGGCGGTTGAGCTGGATGACGAGACCGCCGGGGTTGGTGGTGGCGATGCCGCGGTCTTTGAGCGAGCTGGCGAGGTCGTCGGCGGTGAACTGGTCCTCTGCACCGGCGGAGGAGGCGGCGTCGCAGGAGGTGCAGAGGATGCGGACGCCGTTGGGCAGCAGCTGGTCGGGGAGTGGGCGCGCCTCGCGCGGCATGGGGATGAGGTGGGGCGGGGCGGGACTCTGGGCGAGGCTGGCGGCGGGGAGGAGCAGGGCCAGGGCAGAGAGTGCGGCGAGCGAGCGGAAGGAGGCCATGACCCACGGTAAATCAGGAGGCGGGGTGTGGGGTGGACGGTAATTCCGGGATGAACCAGGAGATGGGCGGCAAAAACCCGCTTATACTGTCAATATTCGGATAAAAAACAAGAGGGAACCAGGAAATTCAGGGAATTCTCAGATTGTTCACATACACTGATGCCCTTTTTTGGGAGCATAGCCCATGCGCGCGTACGGCATTAAGTGTGCCGCGAGACCGTCATCCCCGGGGTCGTATTCCTTCTGTTGTCTTCCACATGAGAGGTTCCACGATGAAGCGATTGCAAACGGCTTTGGCAGCGGCACTGGTGATCTCCACCATCTCCGCTTCCGCGCAGGTCTCATCTCCCACAACAGGTTCTTCCAGCACGACGTCGAAGACGCACAAGAAGAAGGCTCCGGCTGCCGCGGTGAAGCGCGAGACGGCGACAGAGCGGCAGATCCGCGAGTTGCGGGAGCAGATGCAGAACCAGCAGTCGGAGATCGACGCCTTGAAGCAGGAGAACGCGGCCAAGGACGCGGCGCTGGCGACAGCGCAGCAGTCGGCCCAGAGCGCACAGACGACGGCGGCGGCTGCTGTTACGCAGACGCAGGTGGTCAATACGAGTGTGCAGGCGAACACCGAGGCGCTCAGCGGTCTGCAGGGCACGGTGGCCGACCTGAAGAGCGCGAACAGCGGTCTGGCGCAGACGATCAGCGACGCCAAGAAGGATCTGACGGACAAGATAGAGACGCCGCCGGTGCTGCACTACAAGGGCGTGACGCTGACGCCGGGCGGATTCCTGGCGGCGGAGACCGTGTATCGGTCGCGCTCGGTCAACTCGGACGTCAATACGCCGTTCAACTCGATTCCGTACATGAACACGGCGCAGGCGTATACCAGCGAGTTCAACGCCAGCGGCCGGCAGTCGCGGCTGGCGCTTCTGGTCAACGCACCGACCAGCTTCGGGCACATGGGCGGGTACTACGAGATGGACTTCCTCTCGGCGGGCACCACCTCGAACGACAACCAGTCCAACAGCTACACGATGCGGCAGCGCGAGGCGTGGGCGACGATCGGCACCAACAGCGGCTTCACGCTGACAGGCGGCCAGATGTGGTCGCTGGCGACCGAGGTGAAGAAGGGCATCGAGGAGGCGCCGGGGATCGAGAACTTGCCGCAGACGATCGACGCTCAATACCATGTGGGCTTCACCTGGGAGCGGCAGTACGGCCTGCGCGTCTCGCAGCGGTTTGGCAACCAGGCGGTGGCCGCCAGTATTGAAGGGGCGCAGACGGTTCTTGCCGCCACGAACGCGCCGTACAACTTCTTCTTCGGTGCGGCCGGAGTCAGCGGCGGTCTGTTCAACCCGACGGCCAACTACAGCAACAACGTGGCTCCGGATGTGATTGTGAAGTACACGGCGGACCCGAGCTTCGGCCACTTCGAAGTCGGCGGCGTCGCTCGCTTCTTCCGCGACCGCTACTATCCGACGCTGCCCTTCTCGACGGTGCCGGCTACAAGCGTTCCGGCAGGTACGGGTACCAACTACACCGTGGTCGGCGGCGGCTTCTTCGCCAATGCCAAGGTGAAGGCGACCCACTATGCCGACATTGGCGTTCACATCATGCAGGGCGACGGTACGGGCCGTTACGGCTCATCCAACCTGGGCGATGTGACGGTGCGTCCGAACGGAACGCTGGAGCCGCTGCGCAGCTCGATGGGAATGTTCTCGCTCGAGACACACCCGACCAAGAAGCTGGATGTCTATGGCTATGCCGGCGCCGAGTACCTGCAGCGCACCACGTACGTGGCCTTTACCGCGACAGCTCCGACGACGCCGGTGTACGTGGGCTATGCTCCGACGCTGGGCCTGAACTATGTGAACTGCTTCACCGAGCCTCCTCCCTCGGGCAACACTGGTTACTTGCCGGGTGCGGGCAGCTGCTCCGTCCCTACTCGGGATATCGTCGAAGGGACCGCCGGGTTTACCTATCGCATCTACAACTCGCCGAGCAAGGGCCGTTTCCAGTACTCGATGAACTACAGCTACCTCACGAAGAACGGCTGGGAGGGCGTCGACAAGAACAGCCCAACTGGTTTTGCCGCCCCGAAGGCCACCAACAACATGGTCTACACCAGCTTCCGTTACTACCTTCCCTAACCGCAGCGGCTCGGCAATCGGGGGCATCCTTCGGTTGTCTGGGTGAATCAAGGCATAACCTCTGCCGTAGAAAAGGCTCACCTGGTCTTCAGGTGAGCCTTTTCTATTGAGGATCAGCGACGAATCAACGACGAACTGGAGTGCTCGAGTCCTGCCGCCCTCAGTTTCCACCCGTACGATGAATGCGTTCCTTATTCGCCATCACCAGGCGAAGAAAGTCGGCTTGAATGGGATTCTCGTTGCTGGGATTCCACGCCACCGAGATGCCCGTATAGAGCGTCGTCGGCTTGAGTTCGGCGAAGGCCACCCCGCGAGTGCGCAGGGTGCGCGCCCCCGACGGCACCATGGCGATGCCCTCGCCCGACTCCACCAGCGTCAGCACCCCCGACCAGGTGGAGGTCGTATTGACGATGCGCGGCGAGTAGCCGGCCGTCGTGCACAGCGCCAGAATATTGTCGAACAGTACCGGCGTCATCGTTCGATCGCACATCACAAACGGTTCGCCAGCCAGGGCGGCGATGTCCAGCGAGCGCCCCGCCAGCGGATGATCGCTCGGCAGCGCCACCACCACCGGATCGCGGTAGAGCAGCTCCGCCCGCAGCGTCCGGCTGAACGGCGCCTCCAGCGGACGGGTAAAGCCAATGTCGATCTTGCCGCTGGTCAGCGCTTCCATCTGGACCGAGGCGTGCATCTCATAGAGAGACAGCCTCACCTGCGGGCAGAGTCTTCGGTATTCGCGAATGATCCGGGCGAAGAAGCCGCGCGTGCCCCACGGAAAGAAGCCAATCGAGAGCGTCCCCAGCTCGCCCTTCAGCGAGCGCCGCGTCAGATCGATGGCCCGCTCGGAGGCCAGCAGCGTCCTGCGTGCCTCAGCCAGGAACATCAGGCCCTGCGGCGTGAGTCGAGTGCGGCGTTGGCTGCGATCGAGCAGCGCACCACCGATCTCCTGTTCCAGGTCCGCGATCTGTTCACTGATGGCAGACTGCGAGATATGGAGATGCTGGCTCGCCTTGGAAAAGGTTCCAAAGTCGGCCAGCGCGCAGAAGTAGCGTAAGTGGCGGAGTTCCATAGGGATTCCCGTTGCAGGTGACGAAGATGTGCTGCCCTGTTGCTCGCCTTCCCCCTACATTATATCGGCGGTTCCGAACAAAAAGGCCGGAAGAACCTGTGAAACCAATTGATGTGCTGCTCTGTCTTATTCTTACAAGGGAACTAATTTCTCGTTCCGCCCGAGGACCATTTCCAATATGTGGATCGTAAAAATTGCCCTGAGTCGTCCCTATACCTTCATCGTGCTCGCGATCCTGATTCTGATCGCCGCGCCGGTGGTCATTATGGGAACGCCCACGGACATCTTCCCCAATATCAATATTCCGGTGATCTCCATCGCCTGGTCCTATACAGGACTCAATCCCGAGGAGATGGAAGGCCGGCTTACGACCCCCTACGAGAAGGTCCTCACCACCCTCGTCGACAATATCCAGCACATCGAATCGACCACCGTCGCCGGCCAGGCCATCGTCAAGGTCTACCTGCAGCCCGGCGCGAGCATCGACACCGCCAACTCGCAGGTATCGGCTGCCTCCGAGTTCGAGCTGCGCCAGCTGCCCCCTGGCACCCTGCCGCCGCAAATTATCAATTTCAGCGCCTCCACCGTCCCCATCATCCAGATCGGCCTCTCCGGTAAAGGCTTGGACGAGCAGAAGCTCAACGACTACGGCCTGAACTTCGTACGCACCCAGCTGGTGACCATCCCCGGCGCCGTCATCCCCAGCGTCTACGGCGGCAAGCAGCGCACCATCATGATTAACATGGATCCCAAGGCGATGCAGGCCAAGGCGCTGGCGCCGACCGACGTTCTCACCGCGCTGGCGACCCAGAACGTGGTCCAGCCGGGAGGAACCGCCAAGATCGGGCAGGATGAGTACGACATCCACATCAACTCCTCGCCCATGACGCTCGAGGGTCTCAGCAACCTGCCCATCAAGCAGGTCAGCGGATCGACCATCTACCTGCGCGACGTCGCCACCGTCACCGACGGCAGCATCCCCCAGACCAACATCGTGCGCCAGGACGGCAAGCGCGGCGTTCTGGTTACCGTGCTCAAGTCCGGCAGCGCCTCCACCCTCGATGTCGTCAAGGGCGTCAAGACGGTACTGCCGCGGGTCGCTCTGACCCTTCCCCCGGCCTTGAAGATGACTCCCATCGGAGACCAGTCGGTCTTCGTGCGCGGCTCGGTGGCCGGCGTCATCCGCGAAGCCGTGATCGCCGCCGTCCTCACCGGCTTGATGATCCTGCTGTTCCTCGGCAGCTGGCGCAGCACGGTCATCATCGCGGTTTCGATCCCACTGTCCATCCTCTCCTCGGTGATCGTGCTTGGCCTGATGGGCCAGACCATCAACATCATGACCCTGGGCGGTCTGGCGCTGGCGGTCGGTATCCTGGTCGACGACGCCACCGTCACCATCGAGAACATCGAGCGCTACCTCGAAGAGGGCCACGGCCTGCACGACGGCATCCTCGAGGGCGCTGCCCAGATCGCTGTTCCCGCCCTGGTCTCGACGCTCTGCATCTGTATCGTCTTCCTGCCCATGTTCTTCCTCAGCGGCGTGGCGCGTTTCCTGTTCGTGCCCCTGGCCGAAGCGGTGGTCTTCGCCATGCTCGCCTCCTACATCCTGTCGAGAACCCTGGTCCCCACCCTCGCCATGTATCTGCTGAGCGCGCACGACCACAACGCGATCCCCTCGCGCAACCCGTTCGCCCGCTTCCAGCGGGGCTTCAACCGCCAGTTCGAAAAGGTGCGCTCCAGCTATGAGGGTCTGCTCTCCCGCCTGGTCGCCACGCGCAAGACCTTCGTTCCCGCATTCCTGCTCTGCTGCCTCTGCGCCTTCCTTCTGATTCCCTTCCTCGGGCAGAACTTCTTCCCCGCCACCGACAACGGATCCTTCACCCTGCACGTACGCGCCAAGTCGGGAACCCGTATCGAAGAGACCGCCCGGCTCTGCGACCTGGTCGAGCAGGACATTCGCAAACAGGTGCCGCCCTCCGAGATCGACAACATCCTGGACAACATCGGCCTGCCCTACAGCACCATGAACTTCCAGCACGCGACCTCCGGACTGATCGGCGCGGGCGATGCCGACATCCTGGTCTCGCTTAAAGCGGATCACCGCCCCACCGCCGAGTACGTGGCGATGCTGCGCAAGAGTCTGCCGCATGACTTTCCCGGAGCCATGTTCTACTTCCTGCCCTCCGATATCGTCACCCAGATCCTCAACTTCGGTCTGCCCGCGCCCATCGATGTGCAGTTTGAGGGGCAGGACGTCGCCAGCAACCGCGAGGTCGCCAACAGGGTGCTCGATCAGCTGCGCCATATACCCGGGCTGGTCGACCTGCGCATCCAGCAGCCCGACGACTATCCCGTGTTGACCGTCAACGTCGACCGGACCAAGGCCCAGCAGGGCGGGCTGTCGGAGAAGGACGTCGGCGGAAGTCTGCTCAACATGCTCAGCGGAAGCAGCCAGCTGACCCCGATGTTCTTCCTCAACTGGAAGAACGGCGTGAACTACAACATGCAGGTCCAGACGCCGCAGTACGATATCTCCTCGCTCAACGCGTTGCAGAATATCCCGCTGTCATCGCCCACCGCGAAGCAGCCGGAGATCCTGGCCGATGTCGCCAGCCTCACCCGCTCCAGCGAGATGCAGGTGGTCACCCACTACAACATCCGCCGCACGCTCGACATCTACGGCAACGTGCAGGGACGCGACCTGGGCTCGGTGAGCAGCGAGATCAACAAGATCGTCGCCGCCAACGAGAAGAGCCTGCCGCGCGGCAGCTTCGTCCGGGTACGCGGACAGGTGGAGACCATGAGGGCCTCCTACATCGGCCTGATCTCGGGACTCGCCTTTGCCATCCTGCTGGTCTACCTGCTGATCGTCGTCAACTTCCAGTCCTGGCTCGATCCCTTTATCATCATCACGGCACTGCCGGCGGCGCTGGCGGGTATCGTCATGTTCCTGTTCACCACGCACACCACCTTGAGCGTCCCCGCATTGATGGGAGCGATCATGTGTATGGGCGTGGCCACCGCCAACAGCATCCTGGTCGTCTCCTTCGCCAAGGATCGATACGAGCTGCATCGGGACGCCATCACCGCGGCCATCGAAGCCGGCGCCACCCGCTTCCGGCCGGTCATGATGACCGCCCTGGCCATGATCATCGGCATGATCCCCATGGCGTTGGGAGCTGGCGATGGCGGCGAACAGAACGCGCCGCTGGGACGAGCCGTCATCGGCGGCCTGGGCTGCGCCACCATCGCTACCCTGATCTTCGTGCCCTGCGTCTTCGCCCTGCTGCATGGCAGGCGCAGCGAGGATACCGTCCCCGGGCAGCCACACGAGCGCACCATCACCACCGGCGCATGAGAGACACTTCGGCACCCGCGGAGCGAATCGCACCCTTGAGATCGCATCCGCGGAATGACAGAGCGAGCCAATGGATTACGGAGAAAGCAGCATGACGAAGGCGAACGGAACCAACACCGATATGAGCAGCCCAGCAGCCCACCCCGCACCACCCATCGAACCGCTGGCCGGACAGAACGGGCTCGGAGGAGGCGCCTGGCTCGGACTGGGCGCTCTCGCCCTGGTGGTGGCCGCCATCGTCGCCTACGGCATCTTCACCCGCTCCGCGGCCGACCACGCGCTGGCCACCGAGAGCAAGGAGATGGCGATCCCCGATGTCGCCGTCACCCATCCCACCGGCTCCACCGTCTCCGATGAGCTCTCCCTGCCCGGCAACACCCAGGCCTTCGTCGACACCCCCATCTACGCCCGCACCAGCGGCTATCTCAAGATGTGGTACTTCGACATCGGCGCCCATGTGCGCAAGGGCCAACTGATGGCCCTCATCGAGACCCCCGAGCTCGACCAGCAGCTCCAGTCGGCCCAGGCCGACCTCAAGAGCGCGCAGGCCAACCTCGATCTCGCCAACACCACCTCGGCCCGCTATCAGAACCTGCTCAAGACCAACTCCGTCTCCAAGCAGGAGACCGACGTCGCCGTCAGCGGCGCAGAGGCCAGAAAGGCCGCCGTCGATGCCGCCATGGCCAACGTCCGCCGGCTCGAACAGATGCAGGGATTCGAGAAGATCTACGCCCCCTTCGATGGCATCGTCACGGCCCGTAACACCGACATCGGCGCTCTGATCGACGCCGGCCAGAACTCCACCCCGCAGGAGCTCTTCCACATGGTCTCGGTGGGCAAGCTCCGCGTCTTCGTCGCCGTTCCCGAGTCCTACTCGCCCGCCATCAAGGACGGCGATACTCCCACCCTCACCCTGGACGAGTATCCCGGACAGACCTTCACCGGCCGCATCACCCGCAACTCCAGCGCCATCAACATGGCATCACGCACCTTGAACGTTGAAGTCGACGTCGAGAACTCCAAGGGGCTTCTGCTCCCCGGAGCCTACGTCTTCGTGCACTTCAAGGTCCCCATGCACGCGACCACCCTCAGCGTCCCGGCAAACGCTCTGCTCTTCCGCGCCCAGGGTCTGCAGGTCGCCACCGTGCGCAATGGCACCGTGCACCTGGTGCCGGTCACCATCGGCCGCGATCAGGGTGCCACCGTCGAGATCTCCAACGGTCTGCAGCCCACCGATGCCGTCATCCTCGACCCCTCCGACTCCATCGCCGAGGGCCAGCAGGTTCGCGTCGTTACCCATGCCACCGCCCCGGCAGCAGCCAAGGGCGCCAGCCAAACCAGTGGCGCCAAGCCGGCGGAGACACGCTAATGGGACGACCCTCCGTATCGAACCGCCCGTCTGGACTGAAACAACCTGCCACCTCCAAGCTCACAGCCGCAGCCGCTCCGGCCCTCCTCGCCGGACTCCTGCCGCTGGCGCTGCTCACCGGCTGCATGGTCGGGCCCAAGTACGTGAAGCCCAGCGCCCCCACGACTCCCAACTACAAAGAGGCGCCCGCAGGCAGCGATCAGGCCAAGTCCTTCAAGGAAACCGGCGCCTGGCAGCCCGCCAAACCCGGCGACACCGCACCCCGCGGCGACTGGTGGACCATCTTCAACGATCCTCAGTTGAACGAGCTTGAGCCCCAGATCTCCGTCTCCAACCAGACCCTCAAGGCCGCCGCCGCGCGCCTGGTCCAGGCCCGCGCCCAGATCAAGTACAACCACTCCTTCCTCTACCCCACCATCGGCTCCTCGCCCTCGGTCATGGGCGAGCGCTTCTCCGACCAGCGCCCCTACTTCCACCTGACGCCCCCCAACACCGGCCTCGCCGACCTGCAGCTCCCCCTCGACCTCACCTACGAGGTCGACCTCTGGGGCCGCGTGCGCCGCACCATCAACGCGTCCAAGGAAGAGGCCCAGGCCACCGCCGCCGACCTCCAGACCGCGCTCCTGAGCCTCCAGGCCGAGCTCGCAGTCGACTACTTCGAGGCCCGCGCCGACGACGCCCAGGCCAAGCTGCTCGCCGACACCGTGCGCAACTACGAGGAGGCCTACCGCATCACCAACAACCGCTTCGTCGGCGGGGTCGCCCCCGAGTCCGACGTCGACCAGGCCAAGACCCAGCTGCAGAGCGCGCGCGTCCAGGAGAGCGACATCACCATCCGCCGCGCCCAGTACGAGCACGCCATTGCCGTCCTGCTCGGCCGCCCCCCGGCCGACTTCACCCTGCGCGAGATGCCGCTCAACGCCCAGCCCCCGTCGATCCCCGTCGGCCTGCCCTCCGAGCTGCTCGAGCGCCGCCCCGACATCGCCGCCTCCGAGCGCCGGGTCAACGAGGCCAACGAGCGCATCGGCATCGCCCGCGCCGCCTACTTCCCCAGCCTCAGCATGACCGCGCTGATCGGCTTTGAAAGCACCTCCATCGCCAGCCTCTTCAACGGCCCCAACCTGCTCTGGGCCGCGGGACCATCCATGTCGCAGACCATCTATGACGGCGGCGCGCGCAGCGCCGTCTCGCAGATGGCCGCCGGTAGCTGGGACGAGACCGTCGCCAACTACCGCCAGACCACCCTCACCGCCTTCCAGCAGGTCGAGGACAACCTCGCCGTCCTGCACACCCTCAACCTCGAGGCCGAACAGCAGCACAGCGCCACCCAGGCCGCCATCTCCGCCGAAAAGATCTTCAACAACCGCTACGTCGGCGGTCTCGATACCTACCTGCAGGTAGTCACCGCCCAGACCACCGCCCTCATCAACGAGCAGAACGATATCGACATCGAACGCCGCCAGATGGACGCCAGCGTTCTCCTCATCAAGGCCCTCGGCGGAGGCTGGACCACCGCCCAGCTGCCAAAGTACTAACGCCTCAGCCATCGCCCTTCAACCATCAAGTCCCGGCCACCTCCAAGGTGACCGGGACTTGATGCATTGGCTGGTACCGCGCATTCATGCGAAAGCAGTTGTGCTCGGCACGCAGGCCGTGTTCTTATCGGTTCTGTCAGCCCGCTTCCCTAGACAATGGGCCACTGGAGAGTGCATGCATTACCACGTTTCACGCGGCGGTCAAACCTACGGGCCCTACACCCTGGCGGATCTGCAGC